>Ga0187855_10000354_pt1 | contig 41526 bp, 36 predicted proteins | sample June2016WEW_8_10_2_FD_132969 | JGI IMG/M metagenome (GOLD analysis project Ga0187855, IMG submission 132969) | Peatland microbial communities from SPRUCE experiment site at the Marcell Experimental Forest, Minnesota, USA - June2016WEW_8_10 | ecosystem: Environmental > Terrestrial > Soil >... | reverse complement strand
TCATCGGTGGCCACGTTTCTTTGGGGGCTTCTCACTGTGCTAACTTGATCGTTGCCTCACCTATGATTGCTCTGCTGCGCGGCATTCTGATCGAGAAGCATCCCAACCAGGCCATCGTCGAGGCTGGCGGCGTCGGGTATGACGTCACCATTCCGGTCTCCACTTTCACTCACCTGCCCGGCACTGGCGCCGAGGTCCGCCTGCGCATTCACACCCACGTTCGCGAAGACGCGCTTTCGCTCTACGGCTTTCTCACCACGGAGGAAAAGGTGCTGTTCGAGAAGCTGATTTCGGTCAGCGGCATCGGCCCTACCTTGGCGGTGAAGGTGCTCTCCGGCGTGGCCGCGCCCGAACTCATTCACGCCATCATCCGCGGCGAAGTTGATCGGCTGGTGCGCATCCCAGGTGTAGGCAAGAAGACCGCCGAGCGCATGGTGCTCGAACTGCGCGACAAAATGCCGGCGGTGAGCGGCGAGCTGCCGGAAACGCCCACCGCCGCCGCCCTCAGCGCCGTGGATCAGGACGTGCTTTCCGCCCTGCTCAATCTGGGCTGCGCCCGGCCGCAGGCCGAAGCGGCGGTGCGCAAGGCCAAGTCCTCCGGCGCCCCTGCCGATTTCGAGCCGCTTTTCCGCCGCGCGCTGGAACTGGTACGGTAAGCTGGTAACAGTGCCCGACCGGAAACTGGTTTCCGGCGATCGCCAGGCCGAAGATTTACAGTTTGAAGCGGGGCTCCGCCCGCGGCGGCTGGCCGAATTCACCGGACAGAGCAAGCTCAAAGAGAACCTGGATATCGCCATCCAGGCCGCCCGCCAGCGCGGCGAAGCCATGGACCATGTGCTGCTCTATGGCCCGCCCGGCTTGGGCAAAACCACGCTCGCCGCCATCATTGCCGAAGAGCTCGAAGCCGAGTTCACCACCACCTCCGGGCCGGTGCTGCAAAGAAAGCTCGATCTCACCGGCATCCTGAGCAACATACGCGCGCGCCAGGTCTTCTTCATCGACGAGATTCACCGGCTGCTGCCCGACGTCGAAGAGATGCTGTATTCGGCGCTGGAGGATTTTCGCGTCGATATTCTGGTCGGCGTGGGGCCGGGCGCGCGCACGCACTCGCTGCCCATGCCCAAGTTCACCGCCATCGGCGCCACCACGCGCCAGGGCCTGGTCAGCGCGCCGCTGCGCGGCCGATTCGGGCTGGTGCTGCGCCTGGATCCCTACACGGTCGAGGAGCTCAAGACCATCGTCAACCGGTCGGCGAAACTGCTGGGCGTGGAAATCGAAGATGGCGCCGCAGAGGAGCTGGCCCGCCGCTGCCGTGGCACGCCGCGTATCGCCAACCGCCTGCTGCGCCGCGTCCGCGATTATGCGCAAGTGCGGGCCGATGGCCGCATCACGCTGCCGGTGGCGCAGACCGCTCTCAACCTGCTCGACGTGGACCGCTACGGCTTGGATGAGATCGACCAGAAGATCATGCTGACGATTCTCGAGAAGTACCGCGGCGGTCCGGTGGGTGTCGGCACCATCGCCGCCTCGATCTCCGAGGAAGCCGACACCATCGAGGAAGTCTACGAGCCGTACCTGATCCAGCTCGGCTTCCTCAACCGCACCCCTCGTGGCCGCGTCGGAACCGAGCTGGCGTTCGACTATTTCCACGTGAAACGCAAGCTGCCGCACGACGGGCAACCGGGGCTGTTTTGACAGGCAGGCTGACAGGATAGGATTGTGCGCCACAAGGCCGTGTACCGCAAGGACCTCCAAGGGCTTTCAAGAGTCCGGGCAAAGGAGGCGAAGGCCCTGCTCGACGCCGGCATGGACGACGGTGCCTACTACTTGGCCGGATATGCCGTGGAGTGTGCACTAAAAGCGTGCATCGCAAAGGCCACGCGCCGGCACGAGTTCCCCGACAAACAGTTTGCCGCTGAATGCTTCAAGCACGATCTCGGCGTTCTCGTCAAGCTTGCGGAACTGGAAGAATCGCGCCGGACGCTGATGAAATCCAACTCGGGATTTAACAAGAACTGGAACATCGTGAGTTCATGGTCGGAACAGAGTCGCTACCGCAGGCATGACAATGCGAGCGCTGCCGCCCTCGTCGAGGCTATCATGGAAAGGAGGAACGGAATCCTCTCATGGCTCAGACGTTACTGGTAGGCAGCCCAGAGATTGAGGCCGGCAAGCGAATCCTGCAGGCGCTCGATGACGCAAAGTTGAAGATCAGCGTCGCCATGTGGGCGCTGTTTTTGCGAGAGTATGGCGATTGGCGGCTTGTGCTTTCCTCGCGGCAGCTTGATTTGGAAGATCCCAGGGAGGCCTACGGTGTGGTGTTCAGGGCCCTTGATCGGGCGAAATTGGAAGTCGAGAAGACCGAGCCCATCATGATCCTTCGCATGAAGGATCCGTTCATACGAGAGCTTAGGCGGCTCAGGGAGACGATGCGCGAAGGTCGAAGCTTGGCCGGGACGATCGGCGATCGTTTTGTGGATCACAGCTATATCTACCGCATCTCGTAGTCTTACTTGGCAAAACTGATCTATCTCAGCCCCGGCGACCGCCACATGGAACAGGTACGTCCATCGCATCTAATGACCCTACCTAAACCAGGACGGTGAAGGCGGTTTCGGTGCGCTGGACGGGGCGGTAGAGTGTGTCGCGTTCGACCGGCGTGCGGCCGGCTTTGCGAATGAGCTGGAGCAACTCGGCGCGCCGCAGGCCCTGGCTGGTGGTGGCGCCGGCATCGTGATAAATCCGCTCTTCGACGATGGTGCCATCGATATCGTCGGCGCCGAAGCGGAGCGCGATCTGCGCCATGCGCGGCGTCATCATCACCCAGTAGGCTTTGATGTGCGGGATGTTATCGAGCATCAGGCGCGCCACCGCGATGTTGCGGATATCGGCGAAGCCGGTGGTCTTCCCGATGTGCTGGAGCGGCGTATTGTCGGGATGGAAGGCCAGCGGGATGAAGGTGACGAAGCCACCGGTTTCCTCTTGCAGGTCGCGCAGTCTAACCAGGTGATCGACGCGATCCGCATCGTTCTCAATGTGGCCGTACAACATGGTGCAATTGGAGCGCAGGCCGAGCTGGTGCGCGGCGCGAGCGGTTTCGATCCAATCGTCACCATCGATCTTGTGATCGCAGATGATGCGGCGCACGGCTGGGGCGAAGATCTCGGCGCCGCCGCCGGGCAGCGAATCCATGCCGGCATCGCGCAGGCGCTCGAGGGTTTCGCGAACGCCGATTTTCGTGCGGCGCGCCAGGTACGCGATCTCGACCATGGTGAACGCCTTCAGATGGACGCGCGGGAAGCGCTCTTTGAGCCCGCGCAGCATTTCGCAGTACCAATCGAGGGTCAGCTCGGGATGCAGGCCGCCGACGATGTGGAACTCGGTGACCGCTTCCGTGTAGCCTTCCCCAGCCCGCTGCCATACCTCTTCGAGCGACATAGTGTACGCCTTGGGATCGCGCACACGCTTGCCAAAGGCACAGAGGCGGCAACTGGCGACACAGACATCGGTCGGATTGATATGACGATTGACGTTGAAATAGGTGGTGTTGCCGTGCAGCCGCTCGCGAACCAGGTTCGCCAGGTAACCTACTGCAAGGATGTCAGTAGTGTGATAGAGGGTGACGCCGTCTTGGAAAGACAGCCGCTGGCCGGCTTCGACCTTCTCGCGAATCGGGTTTAGACGCGGGTCTTCGATGAGTACTTGCATGTGATCAAACACCCGAACGAAGGAAGAAAATATCGGCGGCCCAGAATATAAAGAATAACACGCTCACCCAACCGTTCATGGTGAAGAAGGCGGCGTCGACGCGCGACAGATCGTCGGCGTGGACAAGGCTGTGTTCATAGATGAGCAGGGCGGCGACGGCGCCAACTCCGGCCAGCGACAGGGGCCCGAGCGAAAGGGCATGAACCAGCGCCAGCAAACAGACAACCATGAGGACATGCAGGAAACGCGACACCCAGAGCGCGCCGGAAACGCCCAAGAGGCGGGGAACGCTCCCCAGCGCTTCGGCGCAATCGAATTCGTAATCCTGGCAAGCGTAGATGACGTCGAAGCCGGCGGTCCAGAAAGTAACGGCGGCGGTGAGCCAGAGAATGCGCGGGTCGAGCGAGCCAGCCACGGCGATCCAGGCGGCGGCGGGAGCGATGCCGAGCGAAAAACCGAGCACCAGGTGGGAGAACGATGTGAAGCGTTTGGTGAACGAATAGCAGAAGACTACCGCCAGTGCGACCGGCGCCAGCCGCAGGCACAGCGGGTTGAGACGGCCGGCGGCGAACAGGAAGACGGCGGCGGAAACGGCGACGAATCCCCAGGCGAAACCGCGCGAGAGCAGGCCGGTGGGCAGGTGGCGCATGCGGGTGCGCGGATTGCGGGCGTCCAGATCGGCATCCACCAGGCGGTTGAAGGCCATCGCGGCGGACCGCGCGGCCACCATCGCCACCACGATCCAAGCCAGCTTCCCGGCGACCAAGCGCGCGTGAAATCCCTGTTGGCGAAAGGCCAGCAGGGCGCCGGTGAGAGCGAAGGGGAGAGCGAAGATGGAATGCTCGAACTTGATCATCTCGAGCGTCAGGCGCAAGCGCTTGAGGAGCATCAAAAAATCCGCGGAGAGAACGGCTTGCGAAGGGCGCCCCGACAGCAGCGGGAAAAACGCGCCCGCCAGCGGGGCGTCGGCAAGCTAGTCATGCCCTACCTGCCTTGGCAAGCTGGCGCATGCCCTACCCTCAGGCATTTTACCGCTGCGCGGCTGGGTTTGGATACAATGATCGATTGCCGGCGCCCGCAGCGGGTCCGGCGTGGGAAGTGCGGTCAATGCTGGAAGCGAGCGCCATGACGGACTTGGGCTCCGTCCGCGGGAACAACGAGGATTACTGCCAGGTGGAGGCGGAACTGGGCCTTTACGTACTGGCGGATGGAATGGGCGGGGCAAGGGCCGGCGAGCGGGCGTCGCGGCTGGCGGTGGAGACGGTGGTGGAGATGGTGCGCTCGGCCGTGTTCCGCGATTCGCAGGCGTTGCTGCGTGCGGTGGAAGAGGCTAACCAGCGGGTGGTCGACGCGGGCCGGAGCGACAGCAGCCTGGAAGGTATGGGCACCACACTGGTGGCGGCTCTGGAAAACCCGGCCGGGCTGGACATAGCCAGCGTGGGTGACAGCCGGGCGTACACGCTGGACGCGAGCGGCCTGCGCGCCATCACGGACGACCAGACCTGGGTCAACGAAGTGGGCCGGCCACTGGGACTGGACGAACTGACCCTGCGCACCCATCCGATGCGCCACGTGCTGACGATGGCGATCGGGGCGAACGGGCCGCTCACGGTGAACTGCTACTCGGTGACGCTCGAAAACGGGTCGTTGGTTCTGATCTCGAGCGACGGGCTGCATGGGGTGGTGGATGCGGCCCAACTGCAGCAGATCCTCGAAGCCGGCAGGAACGGCGCGCCGTTGGAAGAGGTCTGCCGCCAATTGATCGAGGCCGCCAAAGCGGCGGGTGGCCCCGATAACGTCACCGTCATTCTGCTGAGAAAAGCGAGCTGATCGAGCCACATTCTAGACACGGGTGAGCGATGTGTCTAGTTTGCTGCGGCGCGGTTGGCAGGCGAAAGCGCCTGCCCCACAAGCCTCGAAATGCTCCGGCAGCAAGGCGGGTGCGATTTTCTTACGGGTTGTTGTGCTGGCGGCGCTGCTGATGGCGACTTGCCAGCCAGCGGTCGCGCAGGTGGCCATCCTGCAAATCCAGGTGAGCGGCGGGGAAGGCGCGGTACACGGCGCGGGCGCACGCGATTCGCGCGGCATCGCGGTGGTGGTGACCGACGAAACCGGCCGCCCGGTGGAGGGGGCCGCGGTGAGCTTCCACCTGCCGGACCAGGGCCCCAGCGGCACCTTCGTCAACGGACTGCGCACCGAGGTAGCGGTCACCGACGGTCGCGGCCGGGCCGCCGTTCACTCGATTGAATTCAACCGCGTGCCGGGACGGTTCCAAATCCGCATCGTGGCCTCGAAGGAGCAGGCGCGTGCGGGCACGGTCTCATTCCAGTACATTGCGGGGCCGAGCCCAGGCGCCACTGCGGCGACGGTGGAAGGCGGCGGTCATCATCGAAAAAAGTGGCTGATCGTGGCCGCGGCCGTGGTGGCGGGGGCGGGGGCGGCGGGAGGCGCCATGGCACTGGTGCGCCCGTCACCGGCGGCGGGAAGCACGACCATCCTTTCGATTGGGCCACCGAGTGTCACGGTGAGCAAACCATGAAGCGCTGGCGCGCGGGAGTTCTGCTGCTCAGCCTGCTGGCGCCGGCGGCACACGCGCAGTTCAGCCTCTATCAGGTGTCCGGCAATGCGGATCTGCCCGTGGGCGAGCTATTCAGTTTTCCAACGGCGAGTCCGAACATGCCGCAGGCCGTAACGTTCCTCATCGCCAATACCACCAACCAGGCGCAGACGCTGGCCCTGCTATCGGTGAGCGGCGTGGGATTCTCGCTCGCGGGGGCGATGGCGCCGCTGACTCTGCAGGCGGGCGGCAGCATGCAGTTCACGATCACGTTCGAAGCCCCAACAGTGGCGTCCTATAGCGGCTCGCTGGTCGCGACCGGCTTTTCGATGACGCTGACGGCAAACGTGGCGCCCGCGGTCACTTACGAAGTGCGCCTGCCTTCCCGAGGCACCAGCGGGCTAGGCGCGGCGGCGGTGAATTTCGGCAGCGTGCAGGTGGGTGCGAGCGCGACGGTGAATTTCGTGGCTGTCAATCAGACAACCGAACCACTGACGGTGGACGCGATCGGCGTGGCGCCTGGGGACTTCGCGCTGGTTGGGTCTAGCCCCGGCGGCACGCCGCTCGATCCGCAAACGAGCGCTGGTTTTTCGATTGAGTTCAGCCCAACCGCGGCCGGCGCGCGGTCGGCGGTGCTGTCCATCGGCAGCCAGCAGTTCACGCTGACCGGGACGGGCGTGGCCGCGTCGCAGTTCAGTCTCTACCAGGTTACGGGCAACGCCGGACTTCTGGCTGGCGCGCAATTCAGCTTCGGATCGGTGTATCCTAACGCGCCGGCCACCGTCGAGTTCAGCATCCTCAATACCACCAGCCAGACGCAAACAGTGACGGTGTTATCGGTGAGTGGCGCGGGGTTCTCGGTCGACGCGGCGGCGCCGATGACCTTGAAGGCCAACGCCAGCGTGCAGTTCACACTCACGTTTGAAGGCGCGACGGCGGGCTCGTATAGCGGCTCACTGGATGTGGCCGGGATAGTGGTGGCGCTGACGGCGACGGCGACGGCGGGACTCACGTATGAAGTGGAACTGCCTTCCGGGGCGAGCGCGTTGAGCGAGGCGGCAGTGGATTTCGGCAGCGTGAAGGTGGGGTCGAACGCGACGCTCGGTTTTCTGGCCGTCAATCAAACCGCGGCCCCGTTGACGGTGGATTCGATCGGCGTGGCAGCGGGGGATTTCGCGCTGGTCGGGCTGTCTCCTGCGGGTACATCGCTGGCTCCGCAATCGAGCGCTAGTTTCGCGATTGAGTTCAGCCCAACCGCGGCCGGCGCGCGCACGGCGGTTCTGTCGATTGGCGGCCGGCAATTCACTCTGACGGGCACTGGACTCTCCCCGCCGCCTCCAACGCCGCTGTTGACGGTCGCGCTGGGTGAGGCGCAGAGTGCGCAGCAGGGCTCGGTTGCGGTGAGTTTCGACGCGCCTGCCGCAACTGGCGGCACGGGCACGGTGACGCTCGAATTTCAATCGCTGCCGGAGGGCGAGCTGGACCCGGGCATCCTCTTTGCCGCCGGCGGCCAGACAGCGAATTTCACTTTCAACCAGGGCGACACGGCGGCCAGCTTCGGTGGCGCCGCTAGTGCCGCGTTCCAGACCGGCACCACGGCCGGAACCTTGACGCTGGCGGCGCAGATCGGCAGCGCGGTGAGCGAGCAGAACGTGGTGATTGGGCCTGCGGTGATCGGAGTCGCGGCGGTGACGGGTGCGCGGCAGACCTCGGGGGTCTCAGTGAACGTCACCGGTTTCGACAACACGCGCACGGCTGGGTTGCTGAGTTTCACCTTTTACGATTCGAGCGGAAATGCGATTCCACCCGGCGCCATCGTCTACGACAGTACGGCCGCGTTCACCAGTTATTTCGGCGGGTCGGACGATGGGGGACAGTTCGCACTGGAGGCGTATTTCCCGGTGACCGGCGATCCGACGAGCGTGAGCGCGTTCACGGTGCAACTGGCGAACGCGGCCGGAACCGCGACCACGGCAAGAACGAACTTCTGAGGTGCGTGGCGCGGGCTGTCAAGCCTGCTGTGTCGAGAGTCATCTCGACATTTCTTTTACTCGTTGCTCGCGGCTTTACGAGTGACTCGCGGCGGGCCAAGAAAAGCCGAGACGAATCTCGGCTCTGCAGGCCGGACGGCCCGCGCCACGAACGGCATTGCGAAACGCCACGGTGGCATTTGAGTGATGAGGTGGGCGAGTTGGTTAGTGCATCACCCAGCCGCCATCGACGTTCAGGCACTGGCCGGTCATCCCGTCGCTCAGCTCGCAGGCCAGAAACTGGCAGACCCGCGCCACGTCGAGAGGTGTGATTCTGCGCGCCAGACACTGGTCGGCCACCATCTTGCGCGCTTCGTCATCGTTAACGAAGCGGACCTCGGATTCGGTTTGGACGAAGCCGGGCGTGACGCAGTTGACGTGTACGTTGTACGGCCCGGCGGCGCGCGCGAGCGAGCGGGTCAGCCCGATCACTCCTCCCTTGGACGCGGTGTAGTGCGCCAGGTTGCCCACGCCGAGGAAGAACGTCACCGAGGAGATGTTGACGATCTTGCCCGCGCGCGCCGCCATCATCGCTTTCAGCGCGAGCTGGCTCAAGCGGAACATGCTCTTCAGGTTGACGTCCTGCATCTCGTCCCACTGCTCGTCGGTGATTTCCAGGAACGGCTGGCGCGGGAAGATGCCGGCGTTGTTGACCAGGACGTCGATGCGCCCGAAACGCGCTCGCGCCGCTTCCACCAGTCCCGCCAGGTCATCGGCTCGGCGCACGTCGCCGGTGATGGCTTCCGCCCATCCGCCGGCCGCGCCAATCGACGCCGCCACGCGGCAGTTGCTCTCCGCGTCCCGATCGAACAGGAAGACGCACGCGCCTTCTTCGGCGAACCGCCGCGCAATGGCCTCCCCGATTCCGGTGCCCGCGCCGGTTACCAGCGCCACTTTATCTTTGAGCAGCATGTGTGGGCCTCCTCGCCAGACGGCACCGGCGCTGAGCAGCCCGGCAGAACCGCTCCCTATGGTCGCGGCTCCGATGCGCGGAGCCGCACGCGCAAGCGGGCGGTGACGTCGCCATATTTTAACTCCGCGCCTTCGGGACTTCCTGCTTGGCATAGAATATCCTGGTGATGATCCACCGCCGTTCCTTACTGGCCGCGGCTGCCGCGCTGGTTCCGGCCGCCGCGCAAACGCCGCGCGATTGGGCCGGCCGCGAGCCCGTCCGCTATCCCGATCCCGATATCGTCTCGCTCGATCCTCGCTTCGACAAGTACAAAATCGGCAGCGCCGCTATTGAGCGCCTTTGGACCGGCGCCCGATGGGCCGAAGGAACCGCCTGGCATGCCGCCGGCCGCTACCTGGTGTGGAGCGATATCCCGGCCAACCGCCAGATGCGCTGGCTGGAAGAGGATGCGCACGTGAGCGTCTTCCACGAGCCTTCCGGATACTCCAACGGCAACACCTTCGATTTCGAAGGCCGACTGGTCTCCTGCCAGCATGGTCACCGCCGCGTGGCGCGCTATGAGCACGATGGCTCGCTTACGGTGATCGCCGACCGGTGGAACGCGAAGCCGCTCAATTCGCCCAACGATATCGTGGTGCACCCGGATGGCGGCATCTGGTTCACCGACCCCACTTACGGAATTCTGGGCAACTACGAAGGCTTCCAGGCTAGCCCCGAGATACCGACCGCCGTATATCGCGCCGACCCGAAAACCGGCAAGCTCGATCTGGTGGCCGCCGATTTCGGGCAGCCCAACGGCCTCTGCTTTTCCCCCGATTACCAGAAGCTATACATCATCGACAGCGGCGATGCCAAGGACATCCACGTCTTCGATGTCGCGGACGGCCGCCAGTTGCGCAACCGCCGCCTGTTTTCGAAGATGGTCACCGACAAGGGCTCCGGCATCGCCGACGGCATGCGCGCCGATATCGACGGCAACCTCTGGGTCGGCGCCGGCTGGGCTGGTCCGGGCTATGACGGCGTGCATGTGCTCTCGCCCGGCGGCGAGCGCATTGGCTTGATCCTGTTGCCGGAAATCTGCGCCAACTTGTGTTTCGGCGGCGCCAAACGCAACCGGTTGTTCATGGCCGCCAGCCAGTCCGTATACGCCGTCTACGTGGGCACGCGCGGGGCGCACGTGTGTTGAAGGGCGCCTAAGGAGCTGAGGCGCACCGACCGTTCCCTTTGGTGGCGGCTCTGAAAGCAATCGGAGCCGCGACCACAGGGAGCTGTCGATTGCAAGGTGAAACGATTCTCCCGGCTCAACTAGAATCACGATAGGTGCGCTTGAGGCCGATCAACACGGTGAGTCTGGTGGCGGCGCTGCTGGTTTTGGCCGGGTGCCGCACCGGTCCGGCGGCGCATGCGCCAGCCATCGGTCAAGCCTTCGTGGGGCCGGCTACGCTCAAGATCCACGGCGATATCTCGCTACAATCTCCCACCGTAGCTACCGTCAAACATGGCCAGCGGCTCGACATTCTGGCGCGGCGGCGCAGCCTGATTCGCGTGCGCACCCCCGATGGTACGGAAGGATGGACCGAAGCGCGCCAGTTACTGGCCGCTTCGGACATGGCCAGCCTACAGGAACTCGCGGAACGCGCCGCCAAAATGCCGTCGCAGGGACAGGCCGCGAGTTACCGGGATTTGAACGCGCACACGCAGCCTTCGAGCGCCGCGCCGAGCTTCCTGCAAATCCGGGCGGGCGAGAAGTTCGCCGTGCTGGCCACCATTGCTCTGCCGCGTACCGACCTGCCCAGAGCGCCGCTGGTCTTCCCAGCGCCGCCGAAAAGGGCCGCCAAGAAAGAGGACGCCAAGGGCAAGATCCCCCCGCCGCCTATGCCCAAGCCGCCCTCGCCGCCGGCCGATTGGCTGGAGTTATCCGGCAGGGATCCGGACGAGCCGGCGCCCGAGCCCGAGGAACCAGCCGAGCGGCCTCCCGTGACGCTCGATTATTGGAGCCTGGTGCGCATTGCGACCGGGCAAGCCGGCTGGGTGCTCACGCGCCACATCTCGTTAGCCATCCCGGACGAAGTGGCGCAATATGCCGAGGGGCACCGCATCGTCTCCTACTTCTCGCTCGGCCAAATCGCCGACCAGGACCAGCGGAAAGACATCTGGCTGTGGACCACCGTTGCCAGCGGCGTTCACGATTACGACTTCGACAGCTTTCGCATCTTTGTCTGGAGCCTTCGCCACCACCGGTACGAAACCAGCCACGTGGAACGGAACCTGGAAGGCTACCTGCCCGTGCTGGCAAAACCGGCCGGCGCGGACGGCCAAACCGAGCCGGGCTTTTCCCTATGCGTGGTGAACCGCGTGGACAAACGGGTGCGGCGCGAGTACGTGCTGTCGGCCGGCAGGGTCCGCCTGGTTTCGGAGAGCGACTGCCCGGCGACGCCGCCGGTCTACACGGCGCCGACGGCCTCCGGAGTGGCCGCCGCGGCCAGCACTGCGCCTAGCGCGCCCTCGGCTCCGCAGAGCCTCTTTCAACGCCTGAAGAACCGATTGAAGGCCTTGGCCAAGTGAGGGCCGGCACCTCGGCTAAGGGCTCGTCACGAAATAACCATGCCAAATCCTTGCAACCGACGTGGCGCACGCACTCATGCGTGCCGTGTCGAGACTCTTCTCGACACGTCTTTTTTCCGGCGCTGCCCTGCGTCGGCACGAGTGCCGGCGCGGCATCGACGAGTGCGTCGCGCCGCGTCGGAATGGCACAGTCATCTCCCGACAGGCCCTAAGCTTCAATCTCTGCCTGAGCTCACTGGATGGTCACGTTGACGGTATTCGCCTGCTGCCCATCCGCCGTCAAAACGACGTTCACGCTTCCCTTCCCTGCCAGCGCCTGAGGTAACGGGCCGATATTCACCTGATCCTCGCCGGCGTATCCCGGCGCAGCGCCGTAGTAAAGCATCGGCACGCTCAAACCGCCGACCGTCACGGTGACATTCTTGGCGTCTCGGATACCGGTACCGTACATCTCCAGATAGACCTGCTGATTGGATGGCCCGAGATCTACGGCCAAGGGAACCACAGCTCCGGACTCAAGTTGCCACACCGGCTGCAAAGCTTGCTGTGCGCCGGAAATCACCGGCAGAACCCAGGCCGCGACGAGTCCCGAGCCATTCAAAGCGAAGATCCCCGGCGAAACACCAGCTATTTGGATCGTTGTGGACTGAATGGTCCCATTCTGATTCTGTATCGAGACCGTCGCGGTTCCCGAGGCCGTGCCTGCCGGGATCTCGAAATTGATCTGCGACGGCGACACGAAGTACAGGGGAGCCTGACGCGCGACGCCGGCCGAGTCTGTGACCGTCACGGTGTTGCCGTCGAGCGATAGCGGCACCGGTGCAGTCGCCGCTTGTGCCGTTCCGGTGGCTAAATCCGTGCCCCAAACCGTGACAATGGATTCCTCCGCCAGAGGTTCCACCTGTCCAGCCGTGGCCAAGGTGACCACAGTGCCGGTGGGCACGATCTCGGCCACAAAACCGTGGTAACAGCAACCGCTGCTGTTGGCGGTGGTTTGGAATGCGCCGGGGGTCGTGATCAGGCCGGGGCCGATTGTATTGCCGGCGAGATAAATGTCGCCGGCGGAGTCGACTGCCAGCCCGGCCGGTCCCGAGGTCTGGAGTCCCGCGGACCCAATGCGGGTGGAGAATAGCAGCTTGGAGCCGGTGTGGTCAAGCTCGGCGACCGCCAACTCCATCGTCCCGCTGCTTACGGCCGGCTCAACCGGATTGACCAATGGGAAACCCGGTCCGGCTTGACCCATAATATAGACGTTCCCGTTTCCATCCAATTGGATAGGTCCGGTAAAGTAGAACGCGTCACTTGCATCGCTCTTGGCGTCGCCCACAAAGGTGGACCATACGATGGAGCTGCCGGATGGATTCAGCTTGGTTACGTGGGCTGCCGCGCAGTTCTGCCCGTTCGGACCGCAGACGGTCGAATAAGCGCCGCTCGTCACGGGAAAATCCGGAGAATTGGTGTATCCGGCGATATAGGCGTTGCTTGCGCCATCGATGGCGACGCCGCTGACGTAGTCGAATCCCGTCTGAGTCTGCCCGCCAAGGTAAGTGGCGTATGCGAGCGATACTCCACCGGCGGACCCGATCGGACTGAACTTCGCAACGAAGCCGCGGTAAGCCAGCACATAGACTCCGCTGTTGTCCAGAGGAGCGGCAGTGGGCTGAATGACGCCCGCGGTTGTCGGGAGATTGCCGGCTATGGTTTCGCCCACAAGATAGAAGTAGCCGTTTGCATCCACCGCGACCCCGGTGCCCCAGGTAGTGCCGCCACTGGCAATATCCAAGTCGCCGAAGAGAGTGGAATAGAGCAACTCGGCGCCGGTGGGATCGAACGCCGCGATGAAGGCGTCCTGGTTCGCCCCTCCGATAGATCTGCTTCCAGGGATTACCGCGCCGTTGGTGGTGGGAAAGCAGGATTGGAACGTGTAGGCCGTGGCGCAAGCAATCTCCTCGTTGCCCGCGATGTAGGCGCGGCCGGTGCCATCCACGGCGATCGCGGTCGCGTATGCGAAACCGTAGCCGCCCAGAAACGTCGAGTAGACAAGACTGCTTCCGATGGAGTTCAGCTTGGTCACAAATACGGATGAGTCCGAGGAGTTGCAGTTCGAGGAGGCGGAGGACACTCCCAGGCTGTTCGGAATCGGGGCGCAGACTCTCTGATACGCTCCCGGGGTTATCGGGAAATTGCTTGAGTTAGTCTGGCCGGTCACGTAAGCATTGCCACTCGAATCCACCGCTATCGCGTAGCCGGTGTCGGAACCGCTGCCGCCCAAATAAGTGGAATAAACCAGCGAGCTGCCATCCGGACTGAACTTAGTTACGAAGGCCGAAGGCCATTGCCCGGGACTGACACCCGACTGCTTGGTAGGGAGGCTCTGATAGGGGCTCTTGGTTGGGAAGTCCAGCGAGTAGGTGTAGCCCGTCACATAGACGCTGCCCGCGCTGTCTACCGCCAGAGCCTGTGAGGTGCCGACTTGAAGAGAGCCTGGTCCGGTGGTCTGGCCGATGTGATCGGTGGAGCTCCCGGCAAGATAACTTGCATAGCTGAGCACCGGGTCGATGACGAGCGCCTTCGAATGGTCGTAGCTGCCAAGGTGAAAGTGAACCTGGTTCCCGGCCACGGCGAACGAGCCTTCGACGCTGATCTTTTTGTCTCCATCCATCTGGTACAGCACCGGTCTCTTGAAACTGGCCGGGCCGTTGAAAGCGCTCAGAGCCAGATTGCCGTCCGCGTCGACGCTGGCGGTTGCGCCTTCGATCCGCCAGGCGATGCGGTTCGGGTCGGCGCCGGGAGCGACCACAAAATCGTACTCCAACTGGCGCTGGTTCCCGTAAAACACCAGATCCACGCCAGGGTAGATTTGCGGGTAGTCGACCTTGCCGTACGTCGGGATGCCGGAGCGCCAGTTCTTCGGATCGTTGCCGATGAAGTAACTCACCACGCCGGGCTGCGGGTCCCGCCCGACGGCCCGGGCCTTGGCATTTGCGCCGATCAGGCTCATCCGCACGGTGTCTACGGAGGCGGCTCCTGGTGCTTGCCCTGCCTCTGCGGCCGCTGCCGCCTGTTGCCGTTCCAGGTTCAAAGACACTTCGCCCGGAGCCAGGAAGATCGCGTAGCCGGGACCGCGCGAAAGGAACTGAACCGCCGAGGCGGCCTGCCCCTGGTTCGGCTCGAAATTCAATGGCACACTCATCAGCTTGGTTCCGGGAGCGGCCTTTCGGGATGCCGCGGAGACACCAGGCCAGCCAATACCGAGGAAGATGGAAACGATCGTGAGCGCCGTCATTGCTGGCAACGCGCGCGCGCGGAAAGCAACCGAAAACCATTTGCTGGTCATACTCGCCGTCTCCTTCTTTGGCCGCTTAGGATATCTTGGCTGTTTTATCTGATCCGGACTTCCGTTTTTGGCTTCCTGGCCGCCATCAATCCGGGCGATTCTGCGGATGATTATACACCCAACCATTTTAATAGGAGCCGTTTATCTCAATTATTAAGCTCGGGCGGGACGCGGCGGAGGTTGTTATGATAGGCGAAGGCCCTATGACCGCTATCGCGGAACCCGCGCCAAAAATGCGCGTGCCTTGGGTGGCCATCGCCTGGATCGCGGTGCCGCTGCTGGTCTGTTACGCACCAGTCCTGCACAGGCTCATCCTCCAATGGTGGAACGATCCCGACATGGGCCACGGGTTCTTCGTGCCGCTGGTCGCCGGATACATAGTCTGGCAGCGCCGCCAGGAGTTGCTGGCCACTGAGGCTCGTCCCACCTGGTGGGGACTGCTGCTGGTGGTCTGGGGCGGGCTGCAACTCCTCATCGGCACGCTGGGAGTGGAGCTGTTTACGGCGCGGACGGCACTGGTGATCACCCTGATCGGCGTGGTGTGGACGGTGGGCGGCGCGCCGGTGTTGCGCAAGCTGGCCTTTCCCCTGTTCCTGCTGTTTTTCATGGTGCCAATTCCCACCGTGGTCTACAACAGCCTCACCTTCCCGCTGCAGATCCTGGCTACCCGCATCGCGGCGGCGGGGTTGCTCACCATTGGCATTCCGGTGCTGCGCGAAGGCAATATTCTGGATCTGCCCAACCAGCAGCTTTCCGTGGTGGAAGCTTGCAGCGGCATCCGGTCGCTGCTTTCGCTGACGTTTCTGTCGTTGGTTTACGGCTATTTCTTCGAGAAACGTGCCTGGCTGCGCGTGGTGCTGTTCTTGGCCACCATTCCGGTGGCATTGATCGCCAACGCCGGGCGGGTGATGGTCACCGGGATTCTCTCGCAGATCCGCAGCGACCTCGCCGAGGGCTTTTTCCATGAATCGACCGGCATGGCGATCTTTCTGGCCGCTGGAGTGATCCTGTTCCTCTTCCATCGGACGATTCTTTTCACGATCGGGCTTGCGGCGAGGCGAGCGAGGGCGCGGATATGACGACGAATCCGTACGTGCGCGTAGTGGCCGTGCTTCTGCTGCTGGAGGCGCTGGCGTTCTACGCTTTCGCGTCGCGTCGCGAGACCGCGCCAACGGTAGAGCCGCTGGTCCTGTTTCCCTCCGTGATCGGCGATTGGCTGATTTATCGCGATTTCCCAATCGACAAGGAGATATTGGATATTCTCAAGGCCGACGACACGCTGAACCGGTTCTATGTAAACCAAAGCACCAGGCAACTGGCCGGCCTCTACATCGCCTACTTTCAAACGCAACGGTACGGCCAGGCGCCGCACTCGCCGAAAAACTGCCTGCCGGGATCCGGCTGGGAGCCGGTCCAGGAGGATTTCATTTTCCTGCGAGTGCCGGGCTGGGATGCGCCGATCAAAGTGAACCGGTACGTGGTACAGCACGGGGAAGAGAAGAGCGTGACGTTGTACTGGTATCAAAGCCACAACCGGGTGATCGCCGCCGAATACGCCGCCAAATTCTGGGCGGTTGCGGATTCCATCCGTTACCGGCGCAGCGACACGGCGCTGGTGAGAATCATGGTCCCGGTAGGACCGGCCGGCATCGACGTGGCCGAACGGACTGGCGCGGAGTTCGTGCAGGCCGTGTTTCCGGCCCTGCTGCACCAATTGCCGCTCTAGCCGCGCCGGGACGAGCGGAGATCGACATGCCTGACGACGTTGTGAAACCCGGCTCTGGGCGGCGGCAGATCGCTCGTGCAGCCGCGCTCGGCGCAGCGTGGTTGGCGATGCGGCCGGGGATGGGGGCCACGGACGCTGCGGCGGAGACGGTTTTGAACGTTCGCCAGTTCGGAGCCAAGGGCGATGGCAGGAGCGACGACACCAAATCGATCCAAGGCGCGGTTGATGCCGCCGCCGCTGGCGGTGGCGCCGTCTTCCTGCCGCCCGGCGTCTATCGGTGCGCGGAACTGCAAGTGCGCCCGCACGTGGCGCTGACGGGCATTCCGGCCTGGGATTACGAGCGTGGATTCGGCTCCGTCATCCGGCTGGCGGATCCACATGCCCGGTGCCTGCTCAACATCACCGGTGCTTTTGGCGCGACCATCGATGGACTCTCCCTCGATGGCGGCAAGCTCGGCGCCTGCGTGCACGGAGTCTGGCTGAACAAGCCGGATTACGGCAAGCAGGAAGATACCTTCCGCATCGAACGGTGCCAGATCGCGAATTTCAGCGGCGACGGCGTGCGGCTCACGCGCGCCTGGTGTTTTTCCATCCGCCATTCGATGATTGCCTACAACGCCGGCGACGGCGTTTCGCTGCGAGGTTGGGACGGGTTCCTCCTCGACAATTGGCTGTCCGGAAACCAGGGCGCCGGCTTTGCCGCGCGCGAAGAGAACGCGGCGTGCACGTTCACCGGGAATCGCATCGAGTGGAATCGCGAAGGAATTCTCATCTCCGGCGGTGACGGCTACAACATCACCGGCAATTACTTCGACCGCGCGGGAACCTGCGGGCTGGCTGTCGAGGGCGGCGAGCAGATGAGCATCACCGGCAACTTCATCAAGCGCAGTGGAAAGAGCGCAAGGCCCGGTACTTACGATTCCTCCCAAATCCGGCTGGAGAGGGCGCGCGGCATTACTTGTTCCGCCAACAACCTGGTAGTAGGGCGCGACGATAACAACAGCGGTCTCTGGTCGCCCTCTTACGGCATCGTTTACAAAGAGCTGCAACATTGCGTGATCGGCAACAATGTGTTGCACGACGGTGCGCTCCAACAACTGATGGTGGATTTGGGCGGCCACGGTGAAGGAGTCGTGGTGAAAGACAATCCCGGCTGTCTTTCGCCGCACGCCGGTTAGCTTTGCGGACCCTTGGGACGCAATGACTGCGCCCGGTGGGTGCGCCCGGCTTGCGCGCCCGCCGCTTCGTCTACAATGGCAACAGTAGGGAGTACCGCTATGACCAAGAGGAAGGCTGCGCCAGTGGTAACACCGTCGATCGAGGAGCCGCGCGGAATCTGGGACCGCTATAAGATGCTGACGCGAAGTGTCAGCCGCGGCTTCATCGCGGAGTGGGCCGGCACCATCATTGTGATGCTGTTCCTGTTCACCAACGTGGTGCAGGGTTATGTGATCCCCAGCGGGTCCATGGAGGGTACTTTGATTACGGGCGACCACGTGTTCGTGGATAAGCTGGTTTACGCACCGCCGGGCGCCATATCCAGCCGCCTGTTGCCGTATCGGGACGTGCGCCGCGGCGACATCATCGTCTTTCGCCATCCGGTGGACCTGAACAAAGATTTGGTGAAGCGCGCGATCGGAATCCCGGGCGATCGTATCCGGCTGATCGACAAACAGCTCATCCTCAACGGGCACGCGGTCAACGAGCCATACGTTCAGCACATTACGCCGTACATCGATCCGTATCGCGACAATTTTCCTACGTCGCCGCCGGAGCCGGGCGTGATGCAGGCCGCCATCGCCATGCTCGCCGGCCACGTGGTGAACGGCGAACTGGTGGTGCCGGCCGGTTCTATTTTCGCCATGGGCGACAACCGCGACAATTCGCTCGACAGCCGCTATTGGGGGTTCGTTCCGCGCCAAAACATCGAAGGGACGCCAGTGCTCAACTACTGGTCGTTTGATGCGCCCGAAGCCGATTTGATCGACGGAAATATCGGCGTCGGCCACGTGATGGATGTGGTGACGCACTTCTTCAGCAGGACGCGCTGGTCTCGCACGCTGAAGCTGTTTCACGGCTATCCGCTTCAGTAACGGTAACGCCGGCGATCTTGTTCGCCGGTGTCTTGTCTGTAACGCCGGCGATCTTGTTCGCCGGTGTCCTGTCTGTAACGCCGGCGATCTTGTTCGCCGGTGTTTCTCCCGGCATCGCAACGCCGCCTAGGTCTCTTGCCGTAGCATTCGAGCGCCGAAGGTCGCCGATCTGCTATACTTGGCCTTTCGATTTGATCGGGAGATTTGTGCTTTATGGCAAAGGTATGTGAGATCTGCGGCCGCGGCCCCCAGTTCGGAAACCGCGTCAGCCACGCCCACAACGTCACCAAGCGGCGCTGGGATCTGAATTTGCAATCGGTGCGCGCCGTGGTGAACGGAGCGTCCCGCCGCCTGCGCGCCTGCACGTCGTGTATCCGCAGCGGCAAAGTTCAGAAGGTCGCGTAGTCCGCAATCCCCTAAAAACCCCTTTTGGCTCGGCAAGCTAAGAGTATTCCCCGCCCCCGGCACGCAAAGTGTTGGAAGGGCACGTTTTAGAGCTTGCTGAAAAACACCGGAAGCATCTTGGGCCGCCTCTTTAGCTCCCGACTGCGTTTTTCCGAACGAATGCATGCCCGCGTGTTTTGCGCTGTGCGCCCTTGTTCCGGGCCGGTCTCGGGCCTAAAATCGGACTGGAGGGTCCGATTGAATGGCTTCGATGGAGCGGGTGCAGGATTTTCTGAGCCAGAAGCGGCTGGCGTTCGTGGGTGTCTCGCGGCAGCCGAAGGATTATTCGCGAGCGCTGTTTCGCGAGTTCAGCGCGCGTGGCTATGACGCGGTTCCGGTCAACCCGGCCATTGGCGAAATCGAGGGGCAGCGATGCTTCGGTCGCGTGCAGGATATAGAACCGGTGCCCGATGGCGTGGTGTTGATGACCTCGGCCGCAGTGGCACAGCAGGTGGTGAGCGATTGCATCCAGGCCGGCGTGAAACGGATTTGGATGTGCCGCACCACGGGGAAGGGTTCAGTGAGCGCGCAGGCGGTTGGCGAATGCGAAGCGCATGGGATTTCCGTGATTCCGGGCGAGTGCCCCTTTATGTTCCTGAAGGGCGACTACGTGCAGGGCGGCGGATGGGTCCACCACTTTCATGGATTCGTGAAGAAGATCACTGGCTCATACCCGAACTGATCTCCGAGTGAGAGGCTGCGAAACCGCGCTCGCAAGCGGGCGTCGGCAAGCTAAAGAGGTTGCTGAAAAACACCAAAAGCATCATGGCCACGGATCAACACAGATGAACACAGATTGAGAATAATTGGTGTATCCGTGTTCATCGGTGTTCATCCGTGGCCCAAGAATGTTCTTTTCGGACATTTTCAGCAGCCTCTAAAGCATACCCTACCAGGTTGGAACAATGCGGATCGTAAAGACAGTTCAGGAAATGCGAGTGGAAGCGGAGATTCGCCGGCGCTCCGGCGAGATCGTGGGCCTGGTCCCGACGATGGGTTTCTTTCACGAGGGCCATCTATCGCTGATGCAGAAGGCGCGGGCGGAGTGCGGGATGGTGGTGGTGTCGCTGTTCGTGAACCCGGCCCAGTTCGGTCCGGGCGAGGATCTGGCGGCCTATCCGCGAGACTTCGAGCGCGACTGCGCACGAGCCGCCGCGAAAGGAGTGGACGTGATGTTCGCGCCGGAAGCCGGCGAAATGTACGCGGGAGATCACGCCACGTTCGTCAACGTGGAGCGCCTCACCGGGAACCTGTGCGGCGCATCGCGGCCCGGACATTTCCGGGGCGTGGCGACGGTGGTGGCCAAGCTGTTCAACGCCTGCCGGCCGCAGCGGGCATACTTCGGGTTGAAAGACTATCAGCAGGTGCGCGTCATCGAGACCATGATTCGCGACCTGAACTTCGATATCGAACTGGTGCGATGCCCGATCGTCCGCGAGGCGGATGGCGTGGCGATGAGCTCGCGCAATAGCTATCTTTCCGCGGAAGAACGCCGCGCCGCAACCATTCTGCGCCGGTCGCTGGTGGCGGCCGGAAAGCGAATTGAGGACGGCGAGCGGGACGGCGCCGCGATCGCCCGGCAACTGTGGGAGGCGATTGAGACGGAACCACTGGCGAGCGTCGATTACGCCGAAGTGGTGGATGCGGAATCGCTCGCGCCGCTCGGCCGGATTGAAAGCGCCGCGCTGCTGGCGGTAGCCGTAAGGATCGGCCGCGCGCGGCTGATCGACAATCTGGTGGTGGAGACGGCGTGACACGCAGGCGGCGTAACGCCTGGTCACGCGGCCAATGCGGCGAACTCGCTCGCGGATATGATCCGCGTCGTCTTATGTGAGGCGAGCGCAAGCAGTCCGCTCTTGTCGCCCGTCACCAGGTAATCGGCCTTACCCGCCTCGGAGAGGGCCAGCAAGAAATCATCGGTGGGGTCTGGGGGGCGTTCAACGCGCGGCAACGCGTCAACAAACGTAGCCAGTTCCTTCAGTTGATTGACCAGGCGGCCGGCGTTGTAGGGTTTGATACGCGCGGCGATTGCCGGCTTGTGGAGTGTGGCTCGCAGTTCGTCAAGTTGCTCCGGGCAGATCAGTAGGACGAAGCATCCCTCTTGCCAAGCGCGATAGATCGCGGCGGGTTGGCCGACGTCGACCAAAAGGGCCGAAACCAGAACGTTGGTGTCGAGCACCACGCGCATTAGGCTTCGTCGGCCGTGACTTTGGTGCGACGCTCAGCGCGAACCTCACGCACAGCGTCGTCGATGAGGCCCTGCAACTCGTCCGGGTCGGCATCGGCGCCGCGCGCCTTGATGTCCTGCACGGTGCAGTGAAACACGCGCCAGCGGACGGCCTCCTCGATGAATTTCGAGAGGTCACCCTTCCGCATGCCCTGGGAGCCCAAATAGGTGCGAAGGGCCAAGTCGGTCTCCTTCGAGACCTTGATGTTCCAGCGGATCGTCACGTCCATATAACACCTATACACTTAAGCACATAAACACCTATGCACTAATTATACAAGAAAGTTCCTCACGAGGGAAATGTCTTTAAAAGCTATTATTTATGAATGATATAGCGCCTCGCTGTCCTCGGATCGTCGGCGCTATGCCGGCTTCCGCAGCAGCGGGCGCAGGGCCAGGTTCACCAGAATCATAATCACGGAGAAGCCGGGCAGCAGCAGCAGCGCGGTCCCCAAGGCAAAGTGACCGATGATCGGGCTGCTGAAAGTAAGTCCTAGCCAGCCGCAGGTGATGACGATGCCCATGGCGGTCGCGCTCATGCGTGGGAAGGCGTCGCCGACGAGGGCGAGCGTGGTGGGAAAGATGGGCGCCATCGCCATGCCGGCGCAAAACACCACCACCCACGCGGCAGACGGGCTGGTGACCTGCAGCATGGCGAAAGTGGTAATCGCCATGGCCACCGAGGCGCCGAGCGTGACCGACAGGGCGGACACATTGATCAGAACCCGCGAGATCGCCAGGCGGCCCACCAGCAGCCCAAGCGCGAAGCCCAGGGCCAGGATATTCAGCGCGGTGGTCTTGTCCAGCTTGCGCACCTCGATCAGGTACCTGGCCAGCCAGTTCCAGACGCCCACTTCGCAGGCGATATAGAGGAACAGGAACAGCGCCAGCATATACAGCGCGGGGCGGCCCACCACGGAGCCGATCTCGGAAGCTTTGAAGCCGCGCTCGCCAGTGGGTTTCGGCATCGGCGTGATGACGTTGACTAGTAGCGCGACGGTAGCCAGCACAGCGGCCAGGTAGCACATGCGAACGGCGCTGCCGCCGAGGATGTTGGCGGTGACAAACGGAGTGACGAACCCGCCGAGCCCGAAGAAGAGGTTCAGTATATTCAACATGCTGCCGCGGCGGGATTCGCTGACATCGGAAACCAACGTGTTAGCGCCGGTGACGACGATGCCTCCGCCCAGGCCGAGCAGCACCAGCGCTAGCAGCACCAGCGTGAAATTGCCGCCGGCGGCGGGCAGCATCCAGAAGGAAATCGAGATCATCGCCAGGCCGCCGACGAGCGCGATCTTTTTACCCTTCAGGTCGATCAGCGGTCCGACCGAGATGGATGCCACGACCAGCCCGATGGACTGCGCCATGGAGAGGGTGCCGATCTGCGCGTTGGTAAATCCCAGCGTGGGGTTGAACGTGCCCCAGGTGGCGGCGACGATACCGTAGATCAGAATGCCGAGAATGGCAGCGAGTATCAACATGGAGAGTTGATCTTATCACTACGCCAGACCCACCGGTTGAGCGATTTCCGGCAGGGTGGCGGCTCCGGCGGCGGGAAGGGTGATGATGAATCGCGTGCCTTTGCCGGGCGTGCTCTCGACATCGATGACGCCGTTGTGCGCTTTGGCGATCCAGGCGACGAAACTCAAGCCCAGCCCAAGACCTTGATCGGGAGCCGGCGCGGTGCCCGAACCGGGAACGCGGTAAAAGCGGTCGAAGATGTGCGGCAGGTGCTCGGCGGGGATGCCGCGGCCGGTATCCTCGACCACTAGTTCCACGCTGCCAGGGAGGCTCCGCGCGCTCAACCGCACCTCGCCGCCAACGGGAGTGAACTTGAGGGCGTTGGAGAGCAGGTTGGTGATCATGCGTTCGATTTGCACGCGGTCGGCGTCCACAAAACACCCCGGATCGCAATGCGCGGCGAGACGCAAGCCGGCGCCCTCGGCGGGAATCTGGAACTGCTCGGCCAGGTCTTCCAGCACCAGGCCGAGGTCCATCCGCGATCTCTGCAGCGCCAGTTGGCCGGATTCGGCTTGCGAGAGCAGCAGCAGCGCGCGCACGATTTGCGACAGCCGGTCGATATCCTGCAGTGCGTTGAACATGGCCTCGCGATACTGGTCGGTGCCTTCAGCCGTCATCAAGGCCACTTCCAGTTGGCCGCGAATGGCGGTGATGGGCGTGCGCAACTCGTGGGAAACGTCGGCGGAGAACTGCTTCATCTGGCGGAAGGAGGCCTCCAAACGCTCGATCATGCGATTGAAGGTAAGGATCAGATAGTCGAGCTCATCGCCGGATTGGCGCGAGGGAATGCGCAGACCGAGGTTGGAGCCGGTGATGCGCTGCGCGGCCTGCGCCACGTCACGCACCGGGGTGAGCGCGCGGCCGGCCACCAGCCATCCGACCATCCAGCCGAGGAGAGTTGCACCGGGGAGGACGCCGGCGAAGATCATTACCGAATACCTGCGGAGGACCTCCTCGTTCCTGGCTAGCGACGTTCCGATCGCCACATAATACGGGGCGTGGTGCACTTCATCCCACACCACCGCGGCGCGAATCAGGAACAGTTTCCCATGCGAATCGCGTTTCTGCATCCAGAATGGCTTGCCGGCCTGGCCGGGCTTGGACGAACTCACCCACTGCCGCACGCGCGCCTGAATCTCGGCGGGGCGATCCTGCGGCAGATCCTGGTAGATGGTGGATTCGGCGGCTTCCTGTGTCTCGTGGTCTTGAATCACCTTCCCGCTGCTGTCGGCGATCAGCAGGACCTTCTTGATATCCAGCACGACGGTGGTTTCGTCGGGATCGTCCTTGTCGTAATACCAGTAGGCCTCGTAGGCGCCCGAGTCCGGGTCGCGTTCGATACGCAGGATGCTGCCCTTGAGCGCGGTCCAGTCCTCGTCGAGCGAATCGGTGGCCTGCGTCTGCAGGCTGGCTGAGAGTTGCGCGCGGGCCAACCACACCGCGCCTACCACCAGAACCACAAAGAGGGCGGCATAAGTGGCGGTGAGTCGGAAACGCAGGCCGCGCGACGCGCGGCGCAGGTCGCGGCCGATGCGGAGCAGGTCGCGGCGAAAGAGTCGCATGTTACCCCTGCCGTTCGGAAACGGCATCCGGCGCCCGGTCCACGGGCTTGTCGGGAGCTTCAATCATATACCCGATGCCGCGCACGGTCTGAATGAGTTTCTGCGGAAAGCGGTCGTCGATCTTGCTGCGCAGGTGGCGGATGTAGACGTCGACGATGTTGGTAAGCCCGTCGTAATCCATGTCCCAGACGTGCTCGACGATCATGGTGCGGCTGAGCGGACGGCCGCGGTTGCGCATCATGTATTCGAGTATGCCGAACTCCTTGGGCGCCAGATCGATGGTTTCGCCCGCCCGCGTCACTTTGCGGCGAATGCAATCGAGAGCCAGGTCGGCTACCTGTAGCTTTTCGAGCGTGGGCTGGCCGCGCCGCAGCAGCGCGCGCACTCGCGCCAGCAGCTCGACGAAGGCGAACGGCTTGACCAGGTAATCGTCAGCGCCCTGTTCCAGGCCCTTGACGCGATCGTCGAGCGAACTGCGGGCGCTCAGGATGAGCACGGGCGGGCCGGCCTTGGCGCGGCGGATTCTCTCGAGTACCTCGATGCCGTCCATGTCGGGCAGCATCAGGTCGAGAATCACCAGGTCGTAATCGGTGGCGTGCGTGAGGTCGAGCGCGCTGGCCCCGTTGGCCGCCGCGTCAACGGCATAGCCGGCGCCCTCGAGGCCCCGGCACAGGAAGTCGGCGATGCGTTTTTCGTCCTCGACCACCAGGAGTCTCATGTGATTTCAGCTTATCAACAACAGGGCGGGAAGTGGCAAAAGCGGCGTGAGGGCGGCGCGAGAGTGACAAAAAAAACGGCGGCGGGAGTTTGAAGCTCCCGCCGCCGAGGCCAGTTCCCGAAGAAATCGGGGTAGCCCCGTTTTAGGTGACGTTGAAGATGATGACCACGTCACCTTTAAGGTTGGGGGTAACGGCGGAATCGGTTACCGTGAAAATCACCTCATATGCTGTTGTGCCCGCAGCGTCTGAACCCGGGGTGCCTGAGATGATCCCGGTGGATGTGTCAAACGCTAGAGTACCCGGCAACGACGAATTCGGGCTATAGCTGGCAATCGCGTAACCAAGGCTGGGGCTTGTGCTGGCATCGGTTGCCGATACGCTCAGACTCCCCACGGTTGCGGAATTCGCGATGGTGTAGACGTAAACGGGGTCGGTCTTGGTGCCGGTCGGGCCGCTGGTAGCGCCCGTGACCGTGCCCAGCAGTCCCTGGATCACGCTCAGAGTGACACCAGTGGTCTGGCTGGAAACCCCATTGGAAGTAATCACGACCGGGATGGCCGCAGCCGTACCAGTGACGGTGTACCCCAATGCGGTGTTGGCGGTGGTGATTGTGGGAAGCTGCACGTTAATCTGATACAGTCCCGCGACCGCGCCATCCACCCAGCCGGCATATTGGAGCGTAGCGGTCGCTCCGGCTAGTGTGGCCGTTTCCCCGATCTTCACCGTGGGAAGGTCGGTATCAGGGGCTGAGAGGCACGGCGGATAGGTCGGGATCAGGCTTTGCTGCATCACCAGCCCGTCTATGGTAGTCAACGCCGAGTTGACCGGAATTGTGCCGTTGACGGCAGCCAGGTAGTTAGCCCCTGTGATGCAGTTAGTGAACCAGCTCGACGTTCCTGTGGCATCGGGCGAGCCCAGGCCTGTAACATAGAGCATGATGCTGTCAGAGTCGCCAGCGCCGCTCCGGGCGATCGCCGGAGCGGTCGGGGTGATCAAGGTATAGGTCGACCCCTCAAGCGCCGCGGCGGCTCCCTGTCCGTCTCCACTTACCGTGAAGACGCCGGGGTCGGTTGCTACAACGGTCACGGGATAGGCCTTACTTTGCAGCAGGGTGCCACCCGTGCCGTAACCGAAGCTCACAATGATGTCGACTACGGTGCCGATGTGGCTTGAGAGCGCGGCGGGCGCGATCAGGTTGATCTGGCCGTTGGTGGCGAATAGCAGTGGGGCCACGCCGATTGCCGAGCCTGCCGCGGAAATGCCGTGGGGGTAGAACGTGACGCTGAGGTTGCGCGGGTTGGCGGCGGAGGCCGGATCGGGACTGAGCGTGGTCAGATAACGAAGCGTGGCCGGGTCCGTCTGTCCGTACAGGATCGCATTCGGGCCGCCCGCCACACAGCCGGTGGTGCCGGAGACGCAGAAGTTCGTTCCGAAAATGCTGAGGATATCGTAAGGAGCCACGACCGGCAGGGCCGGCGCAACTGGCTCGGCGTACGACGAGGCGCTGGTGACCGCCTGAATAATCGGACTGGTGCCGATGCTGAGTTGGAAAGTGCCGCTGTTGCCAGCGCTGTTCACCGGTGTGGGAGTGGAGCAGGTGGTTTGCCCTACCGCCGGGTTACAAACAGCCAGGGTCACTATATTGTTGCCGGTGAACGGCAGGTTCGGATCCGCCGCCTGCGGTACCGTAATGGTCAGGTTGATGGCGGAGGGTAAGACAGTGCCGATGGTAATAGCCGTATCCGGCACCATGAGCGATCCGCCTGCGGGGACAATTCCCACTTGGGTGCCGGTGCCGCCTGGAACGAATCCGGAACCGCTGATGACCATGTTGAATACGGTGCCGGCCGCGGCCGTCGGCAGGCTCGCCGGCGTGATGCCGCTGATCACGGCGCCGGGAGACAGGACGTTCACGGTAAGCGTGACAACGCACGATTGCCCTGAAATTACAGCACCGCACGCTAAGACAGCGGTATTCACCGGGGTGATGGTCACCGTCCCGGTCAGTGTAGTGCCGGGCGCGGCTGCGCCGAAGACCGATTGCAGGAACGTGACTTGAATCGGGCTGCCGAAACTATACGCCAGTCCTTCTCCCCCAGGAACGCTGACTTGCGGATTCAAGCTGGTGGAGAGCACGCCGCTGGAGGTTGTGACGTTGTAGGCGATTGGCGAGTCGCTCGAAATTGGGGTGATCAGCATGGTCGGAAGGGCCGTTCCCCATGTCCAGCTAATGGCCGCCGGGGACGTTCCGCCGGTGATCGTGAGCGTGGGCGCCGGGTTACTCACCTGGAGGGTGACCGGTATGGTGCAGTCCAGTGCGCCGGAGATCGTGAGGTGAACGGTTGCGGAGTAGCTGCCCACGGGCAGCGTCTTGGCCCCGGCGCTCACCGCGAAGGTGATTACGTCATTACTGGTATTGCTGATGCCGGTGAAGCCGGCGCCGCCGTTGGTGGTCGCGCTGAGCCAGAGTGGGACAGTGGCGGTGTTGATTTGGAAGTATGTATTGGCACTGGACGTAATCGTGCTGGTTGCCGTACTGGATGGGCTGGTGCCAGTCGTGTACGTCAACAGGGTAGGAGTGGAAGCCGACAACGTGTTCGCGACTCCGACCGTGATGACGACCGGCAGGATCTTATCCGACGCCAGGGGGCTGGTCAGATGGACGGCATAAGTGGTCGACCCCAGGGACAGCGCGCCGCATCCGGACCCGGCTGCCACGGTCACCGTTTCCGCCGCGACTCCGGCGGTTACCATGGTCCCGGCAGATAATCCCGCACCCGCGGCACCCGTCGGCGTCACCGTGAGCCAGCTAGGCAACGCATCGTTATTGCCGGCTGAGTTGCTGTAATAGAAGGGCGTGCCGCCGGTGGCGGTGGACGTGACCGGGACGGCCTGCGTCGACCCCGTGTAGCTGCCGCCGTTCTTGGTGCAGGTGAGAGTCACCGAGCTGGGCGTGACCAGCGCGGTCCCGGAATTGGTAACGACCAGGCTCACATTCACGATGAGGCCCGAAGAAGAGGCACCGCTTGAAGTGAATGTCACAGTTCCGGTGGTGGTGCCGACAGTCATGCCTTTGCACCCGGCAGTGGCACTGAAGACGAAGTTCGTGGGCGTGGTCGTCGAGCTGACCGACTGCACGCCGGGAATAACAACGAGGCCCGTCAGGGTGCTCGATGCCACCATTGTAATGCTGCCGTAGTCGGCCGCCGCCGCGGCTGTAATGCCAACCGTCACCGGGGGGGCCCCGATGAGCGTGTCGCAAGTAAGACTAAGCGAAGCTGGGTTTGCCACCAGCGCGGCGGCGGCGCCTGACGCTTGCAAAGTACCCGTGCAGATGACCAGCGCGAGGGTCGCAAGGAGCACCTTCAGAAAACGTCTTTGAGACATATGCTTAATTTTTCTCCTTATGGTTACCCACGCTGAGTGCCTGGGTACATTCACCATATCGGTGCGAGAGAGAGATTCTTCAGAGCGGAGCCACGTTTTTCGCGAGCCGAAAGCGCCTGCGCGACGTGCTAGAAGGCTGGCATACAGATCGTTTGGTACGGGCAAGCTAAAGCGTCCCCTACCCAATGCCCGCTAATGGACCGGCTTGTCGGGCGCGAGATTCTGCGCTACCTATAAATAATGTCCGATACGCGCGACGACATACGTTATGCGCTGCGCTCCATGCGCAGGAATCCCGGATTCACGAGTGTCGCCGTCGTTTCACTGGCGCTCGGCATCGGCGTAAATACCGCCATCTTCAGTCTGGTGGATCAACTGCTCCTGTGGTCGGTCCCGGCACGCGACCCCGGCCAGCTCGTGAATATCGAAGGAGGCCGCAGCGACACCTACCCCTTCTATCGCGAGTATCGCGACCGCAACCAGGTCTTCTCCGGAATGCTCGGCACCAGCCACCCGATGCGCGCCGGCGTGCGGCCGGAGGGCGCGCCGGCGGCGGAAGTCGGGAACGTTTCCTATGTGAGCGGCAATTACTTCCGGATGCTCGGCGTCGGCGCCGTCGCGGGGCGGGTTCTGATGGACTCGGACGACGTGAAGCCCGGCGGATCGCCAGTCGTCGTCCTTTCTTACGACTATTGGCAGCGCCGTTTCGCGGGCAGCCCCGGCGTCATCGGGCGTAAGTTCGCGGTGGACGGATTCCCTCTCGAAGTGGCCGGTATCGCCGAAAAGGGTTTTGGCGGCCTTTTCAACGGTTCTCGATCCGACGCTTTCGTCCCGTTGACCATGTTTCCGTTGACCACGCCGGCGGCAGCGTCCATCTGGAACACGGCGGGCGCGCGATTGCTCCGCTCCGTGGCGCGCCTGAAGCCGGGAGTTTCGATGGAGAAGGCGCAGGCCAACCTGCGCGTGATTTGGCCGCAGGCCTGTGACGCGGTCAACGACGCGGCAGTGAAGGCTGGCCGCCGCGCCAGGAAATTCGCCGGCGAAGGCGATCTGACGGTCACACCCGGCTCGCATGGCATGGCTTCCGGCAAGGATCAGACGACCAATCCGCTGGTGGTGCTGATGGCTGCCGCCGGCCTGGTGCTGCTGATCGCCTGCGCCAATATCGCCAACCTGCTCGCGGCGCGCGCCACCGGTCGCCGCAAGGAAATCGCGGTTCGCCTGGCGATGGGAGCGCGGCGGGCACGGCTGGTCCGGCAACTCCTCACCGAGAGCCTGGTGCTGGCCGCCATGGGCGGAGCCGCCGGGTGCGCGCTGGCGCGCTGGACGGTGGCGGCTATCGCCGCGGCGCATCTCGTCAGTCCCGACCTGCGCCTTCAGCCCAGCCTCGCCCTGGCAGCATTTTCCGCCGGCCTGACCCTGCTCACCAGCGTGCTGTTCGGCCTCGCGCCCGCTCTGCGCATCACTCGCGTGGACCTGGCGCAGACCACCAGAGAGAGCGGATCCTCGTCCACCGGATCCCGCGTTCGGCTCGGCAAGGCACTCATTGCGGGGCAGGCCGCTTTGTCACTGGCGCTGCTGGTGGGCGCGGGGTTGTTCATTCGCACGCTGCGCAATCTGGAAAATGTGGATTTGGGTTTCGATCGCGAGCACGTGCTGCTAATTGATGCCGACGCCGCCCACGCCGGATACCAAGGCCACCGGCTGCGTACGTTCTACGATGAACTCCTGGAGCGCACGCGCCATATTCCAGGCGTTCGAGCCGCCGGCCTTTCCGGCATGACGCCGATGGGAATGTATGCGATGTCGCGTTCCTTTTCGGCGGAAGGCTTTCAGCCCCGCGCTGGCGAGAACCTTCTCGCTTACTCGAATCCGGTCACTCACGGATACTTCAGCGCGATGGGAATTCCGCTCCCGCTGGGCCGCGATTTCCAGCCGGAGGACGAACCGGCGGTCACCCCGAGAGACAGCATCTTTGCGTCAATGGCATCACGGATGGGCGGAGGCGGCACCGACACCAACGTCAACGCGTCTCCCATCTGCATCATCAGCGAATCGCTGGCCCGCCATCTCTTTGGTGACGCCAACCCGGTGGGGCGCCATCTCAGCTTTGACGACGTTTACTCCGCCGAAGGGGCGATTGAGATTGTCGGCGTGGCGAAAGACGTCCGGTATTCCAGCGTCAGGCGCGCCGATGACATGGGTGCGATCTATATCCCGAGCTGGAGCCATGGCGCGGAAGGGCGATTTCTCGCCGTGCGGGTTGTTGGAAGCCCGGCTCCGGTGATTGCGGCGATCGGGCGGCAACTGCGCCAGATGGACCCGAACGTGCCCCTGCTCGCGAGCGACAGCATGGAAGACAACGTGAATGGGCGTCTCAAACACGAGCGCATGATCGCGTACCTGTGCGGCTGCTTCGGGGCGCTCGCGCTGACGCTGGCCGCGGTCGGTTTATACGGTGTGATGGCCTATGCGGTGGCGCAGCGGACCAGAGAGGTCGGGATACGCATGGCGCTCGGCGCGCGGCGTCTCAACGTGGTCGGGATGATCGTGCGCGAAGCGCTGGTTCCGGTGCTGTTTGGTGTTGCGATCGGCATCGCCGGTGCCTTGGCGGCGGCTCGCGTGATCGCAAGCTTGCTTTTCGGAATCGCGCCACGGGATCCGGTTTCGTTTGTCTTCGCCGTGTGCGGGATGCTCGCTGTGGCGCTCGCGGCGGCCAGCATTCCCGCGCGCCGAGCCAGCCGCGTCGATCCCTCGATCGCCCTCCGGTACGAATGAGTTCTTATTATGGAATGGAGACGACGATGACTCACCTGCTTTGCCGCAATCGCGTTATGGACTTCTCCCGGTGGCGCGCCGTGTTCGCTTCGCACCAGACGGCCCACCGGAACGCAGGACTCCAGCTCGTCAGCCTCTGGCGCAGCGTGGAGGAGCCCAACAACATTTTCTTCCTGTTTGAAGTGGCCAACATGGATCAGGCCCGGGAATTCATCGGTGATCCCGAAGCCGCCAAGGCCGCGCAAGCCTCGGGCGTGATCGATGGCGAGTATCACTTCATCGGGGATGCTGGGGGCTATTGATCAACGCGGCGCGAACCGCGCGAACCATGCCTGCGGCAATCGCGCACGCCACGAATGCTATCCTAAAGTCAGCACCCTCGTTTCGGACACACGCTTGAAAATCGGTTTTGTCAGTCTGGGCTGTCCCAAGAATCTCGTCGACAGCGAAGTCATGATGGGCTCGCTGGTGGCCCGCGGCCACGAGTTGACGCCCCATCCCGGCGACGCCGACGTGCTAGTGGTGAACACCTGCAGCTTTATCGATCCCGCCAAGAAAGAATCCGTCGACACCATTCTGGAAATGGCCGAGTACAAGAAAACCGGCCGTTTGCGAAAACTGATTGTCGCCGGTTGCCTGGTGGAGCGCTACCGCGGGCAAATCCGCCAGGAGATGCCGGAAGTGGATGCGCTGGTGGGCACCAACGAGCTGGAACGCATCGTTGCTTTGTGCGAAGGCCTGGAAGATGGCGCGGGCGCTTCACCCGCGGTCCCCTATCTCTACCACGACCTCACGCCGCGCGTAATCTCCACGCCGGGCCACTTCGCTTACATCAAGATCGCCGAGGGCTGCGACCACCCCTGCAGCTTCTGCGTCATCCCGCAATATCGCGGCGCGTTCCGCAGCCGGCGATTCGAATCCGTCGTCGCCGAAGCCACGCGCCTGTTTCAGCACGGCGTGCGCGAAATCAACCTGATCGGTCAGGACACCACGTGTTATGGCGAGGACCTGGGTCTGCGCGATGGCCTGGCCGCTCTGCTGGAACGGCTGGCCGAAATCGACGCGGGGCACGAAACCTGGATCCGTTTCCTGTACGCTTACCCGAACAAAGTAACCCAGCGCCTGCTCGATGCGATCGCCGCCCACGCCCGGCTGGTGAAGTATATCGATATGCCGCTGCAACACGCGAGCGCGCACGTATTGAAGCGAATGAAGCGCGGCGGTTCGGGCGAAATCTTCCTGCGGCTGATCGAGCGCATCCGCCGCACCATTCCTGGCGTCGCCATCCGCACCAGCTTCATCGTTGGTTTTCCCGGCGAAACAGCGGCCGATTTCGAAGAGCTCTGCCAATTCGCCCAGGCCGCGCGGTTCGACAACATGGGCGTCTTCCTTTATTCGGACGAAGATTCCAGCCGCAGCTATGCGCTCGATGGCAAAGTGGATGCCCGCACCAAGCGCACCCGCCAGCGCCGTTTGATGGCATTGCAGCGCAAAATCGCCCGCGCACGCGGCCGCGCGCTGGTGGGCGCGGAAGTTCCGGTGCTGGTGGAAGGCCTCTCGGCCGAAACCGATCTGTTGTGGCAGGCCCGCTTGTCCACACAAGCGCCCGAAATCGACGGCGTCGCGCTGATCAACGATGTGGAGGGCGACGCGCCGCGGTCCGGCGAAATACGGCGCCTGCGCATCACCGGATCGCACGATTATGACGTGGTCGGTACGTTGCTCCCGGCCACCGAAGCGGCGCCCGTCCTGCCGCCGCCCGGCCTGGTGCACATCGAGCCGCTGGCCGTCCGCGTATGAAGTGCCCGGTGTGCAAGAAAAAAGAGGTCGCGCTGGGCGACGCCGAATTTCCGTTTTGCAGCGAGCGCTGCCGCACCATCGACCTCGGCAATTGGGCGTCGGGCAAATATGTGATCTCGACTCCGCTGCCGCCCCGCGGCCAGCAGACAACCGAGACGGACGAGGATGACTAGCTTCGTGACCGCGCGATTCGTCGCACCACTCCCTCACGGGGTGCCCTCTGGGCACGGGTCCGCTAGCACACCCACACATCGGAGCCACGACCGTCGGGGAGTGGTTTCGCGGAGAACTAGCTTAAGAGCGTTCGAGCTCGGAGCGTCCCGCCTTTGCTCATTTTTCAAGCCCGGAGGGCGAAAGACAATAGCCCACGGCGTTAGCCGTGGGTGCACGGCATCCGGACTCAGCCCCGGAACGGGGCGTAAGAACCCCGTCGGAGAGGAGGCCTTTCGCCCCGTTCCGGGGCTTTCCAGGCGTTCACGCCAGTCCCAAGGCTCAAGCCTTGGGCTACTTTCTTCCGCCCTCCGGGCTAGCTGGGTCGGCCTCACATTTGCGCCGATGGTTGCAATCTCTCGCCCGACCGTGAGACAGCACGGGCAACCCAGACATGGACGACGCAGCCGAAACGGATGACGATGACTAGCTCCCCTCGCTACAGAATCGCTTTCGCCGTCGCCACCTGGTTCGGGTGCGGCCGCTCGCCATGGGCGCCGGGCACGGTGGGTTCGGCCGCGGCCGTCGCCATCGCCGTCGCGCTCCATCGCTACGCGGGCTTTGCGCCGTGGCACTTCCTGCTACTGGCAGCGGCGCTGGCCGTTCCCGCCGTGTGGGCGGCCGGTGTGGCGGAGAGCGTTTCCGGTCTCAGGGATCCCGGTTTCGTGGTGGTGGATGAGGTGCTGGGCCAGTGGATCGCGCTGGCTGGGGCGCACCCCTGGAACTGGAAAAGCTGCCTGGCCGCCTTTGCTCTCTTCCGCCTGTTCGATATCTGGAAGCCGCCGCCGGTGCGGCAATTGGAATCGCTCGCGGGCGGGCTCGGCATCAACGCCGATGACGCCATGGCCGGTGTTTATGCCGCACTTGTGCTATTGCTGGCAGGATGTTTCAATCTATATTGAATGTCCCTCCGGAAACCACCCGCTAGCCGGCCGCAGATTGCGCAGGTATCCCCGCACGCCGCCATCGCCGGCGGCGAGTTCCAGATCCGCGGCAAGGGATTTGCGAAGGCGGACCGTCCGCGCGTCATGATCGGCGACGTGGGAGCGCCCCTGATCATCGGCTCGGACTCTTTCGTCATTGCCCGCGTACCGGAAGGCGCCACCGCCGGTGAGCTGGTGATCGAGAGCGGCAAGCAGGCGAGCGAAGCCTGGGCCTGCGATATCGGCGTCCCCATCGCCGACAACCTGCACCCGGTGGGCAATCCGGCCATCGACGCCCTGGGCAACATCTATACCACCTTCAGCGGTTCGCGTGGGCAGAAAGTGCCGGTAGCGGTATTCAAGATCGACCTCAACTTCAACATGAAGCCGTTCCTCAACGACCTCATGAACGCCACCGGTCTGGCCCTGGACGCGGAAGGCCTGCTCTACATCTCCAGCCGTTATGACGGCTTTATCTATCAAACCGCGCCCAGCGGCAATATGGCGGTCTACGTGGAAGGCATGGGAGTCGCCACCGGAATCGCCTTCGACCGCCAGCACAACCTGTACGTCGGCGACCGCAGCGGCACCATCTTCAAGATCAACCCCGAGCGCCAGGTCTTCGTCTTCGCCACCATCGAGCCTTCCATCGCCGCCTACCATCTGGCGTTCGGTCCGGACGGCTATCTTTACGTCACCGGTCCCACCACCTCCAGCTTCGACTGTGTTTATCGCGTCTCCGATCACGGCGAGGTGGAAGTTTTCTATCGCGGCCTGGGGCGCCCGCAGGGGCTGGCGTTCGACGAAACCGGCAACCTGTACGTAGCGGCTTCGATCGGCGGCCGCAAGGGAGTGGTCCGCGTGACGCCGGAACGCGAAGCCGATCTGTTCGTGTCCGGGCCCGGCATCGTTGGCTTGGCTTTTGCGCCGTCGCGCGCGCTGGTGGTGGCAACCACCAATGCGCTCTATCGCGTCGACGTTGGCATCAAGGGTCTGCCTCTCTTCTAATGAACGCCGAAATCATCGCGGCCGGCTCCGAACTGCTCACCGCGGAGCGCGTCGATACCAATTCGCTCTACCTGACCGCCGAGCTCAACAACCTGGGTGTGGAGGTTACCGCCAAAGCCGTGATTGGCGACGACCGCGACCGCCTGGCGGAAGCGGTGCGCGCGGCGCTTTCGCGTTCGGCCATCGTGATTCTCTCCGGCGGGCTGGGGCCGACCGAAGATGACCTTACGCGTGAAGCGGTGGCGCTGGCGCTCGACCGCAGGCTGATCTTCCATCCGGAAATCGCCGCGCAGATCGAAGCGCGCTTCGCGCGCATGAAGCGCAAGATGGTGGAAGTGAATCGGCGGCAGGCCTTCGTCATCGAGGGCGCCCAAGTGCTTCCCAACGACCGCGGCACCGCGCCCGGCCAATGGATCGAGGAATCGGGCGGCGTGGCCATGCTGTTGCCCGGCCCGCCGCATGAGCTGAAGGCGATGTTCGAGCGCCAGTGCCTGCCGCGCCTGCGCCGCATCGTGCCGGATCATTCCATCCGCACCCTGCTGCTGCGCGTCACCGGGATACCGGAATCCGATCTCGATCAGCTCATCTCGCCGGTGTACAAAAAGTACCTCAACCCGGTCACCACCATTCTGGCCGGCAACGGCGATATTCAGGTCCACCTGAGGGCCCGGTGCGCCAGCGTGGGTGAGGCGGAAGCGCTGCTGGCCGAAGTGGGCGCGCCCATCGAAGCGCTGCTGGGCGACAAGGTCTACTCGCGCAACGGAGATCCGATCGAACTCGTCGTCGGCGAGATGCTGCACAAGACCCACGCCACCGTGGCCGTAGCGGAGAGCCTGACTGGCGGCATGCTCGGCGAGCGTTTCACCAGCGTCCCCGGCAGCTCGCGCTATTTTCTGGGCGGCTTCATCTCTTACTCGAATGCCATGAAGACGGAGCTGCTCGGCGTGGACCCGCAGCTTCTGGCGCACTTTGGCGCAGTGAGCCAGGAGACCGCCGAAGCCATGGCCGCTGGCGCCCGCCGCCTTACCAAAGCCACCTATGCGGTGGCCGTTACCGGCGTGGCCGGTCCCGATTCGGGCGTTGACGCCGCACCGGTGGGGACGGTCTACATCGCGCTGGCCGATCCCGAAAAAACTGTCGCCGTCCATCGCCAGTTCCTCGGCGACCGCACCCGCATCCGCCAGTTCACCACCCAAATGGCGCTCGATGTGCTGCGCCGAAGGTTGATAAGCCGGGCGGGGCCGAACTCCTGATGCGGCGGAATCTGGGTTGAGCCAGGTTGCCTGTGTCAGAGGTAGGATAGACGACCGGTTTTTGTCAGGTGGCCCGAAAGGCGATACCAGTACTCACAATCTGGGGTCTACCGACCCCTTTCACCTCAAAGGGTCTTGAAATCCGCTTCGCCAGGAGTTAACTGTGAAGGGCGGAGCCAATTCGAGCTTTGGCGGGCCTGGCTGAAAAAACCGGCGGCCGGGAGTCGAGCGCTTCATCCGGGCTCAGGGTGTTTTTATATCGGTCTCTCGGCGGACGGGCGGATATCAGCCGGCGCCGCGAGTTGACCCGCAGCCTGGTTCCGGCGCCACGGCGGAGACACGAATGAGATTGCAGGCACTTCTATTGGCGGTTGGGACTGCCGTATTTCTGACAGCCTGTACCAGTGGGCCGGCAGTTCCCGATCCGGGATCGCCTGCCTTTTTGTGGAGTGCTGCCGAGCGAGCCTATCACGCCGGCGACATCATGAAGGCCAACGACGACCTTTCCGAGTTGCAGCAAACCGACAACCAATATTCCCCGAGGGCGCGGATCTGGCAGACGGTGCTGGCCGGCGGCATGGCGCGGGGCTATTGCGAATTGGCGGACGGCTACGAATCCGGTGGCCGGCTGAACCACAGCGATCCTCTGGCATTTCACAAGCAGGTGGTGAACCTGCGAGCCATGGCTTCTCACAGCGCGATGGATTTCACGCAAGCGGTGCGCTCGTTCGTCGAGAGGGACCCGTCGTCCGAGGTGCAGCTTGCCTTCGACCTCCCGCCCGGCTCGGCCGCCGACCCGCCGGCGCTCAGAAAAGCATGGGCCGGTATCCTGATGCAGGATGCGGAGATCCAGGCGCTCGAGACGGCGATGGTGGAGCGCGGCGTCATGCGCGCGGTTTGCCAGGCCAACGGCACGGAGGGCGATTCCGCCCAAGCGCTCGAGAAATTCAGGGCCGGGGCGGGTGAGGTCAAGACGCCGCGGACCACTTTTCTTTTCGCCGCAGCCAAGACGTTGTTCGATGTGTCCGACGACCTGTTCACGAACAACAAACTGGACGAGCCGCAGCGCCGCAGAGTCATGCTGGAGCAGGCCGTAGCCGCTCTGCACTCGATCCCCGAGACCAAAGAAGGTGCGGCGATGGTCACGAAGATCCAGGCCATTCTGAAGAAGATCCCCACGGATTGAGCAGAAGAAAAGCCGAGATGACGCTCGGCTCTGCAGCCTAACAGCGCCGCGCCACGGCGCACCTGGACCGGCGCGCCACGGGCGGGGCCTACGCTTCGGCTAGTCCGTGACGGGTGCCGCAGACGTTCACCTGGATTCCCATCTCGCGAAACATGGCGGCCTTGGCTGCCAGCGCGCGGTTAGCGCCCGCGGCATCGGGAGCGTAAGCCACCTGAATGTGATTGGCCTTGTGTTTGGCCATAAACTGGTCGCGGGAGACGCCGTACATCACGGCGTGCATCACGGGCCATTGCGGGGTGGTGACTTGCCAGCGGCGCTCGGTTTCCTCCGCCGGCAGCACGATCGACTTGGCGCGGCCGATATCGGCATGGAGCCCGCCGCCTTCCACATAAATGCGGCTCCAGACGATTTCGCCCGGCTTGCTGACGCCCTTGATGCCGCCGCCGCCGAGACGGAAGTACATAGGCGGCTGGCGCTCACTGACCGCGCCCGCGTAGCCGCCGGTCAGATGGTTGGGCGGCACGGAGCCGGAGATTTCGAAAACCCAAACGAAATCGCCGCCATATGTTTCGCCGTAACGAACGTCATGCAGAGTGGTTTCCGGGTCGTAGCCGAGCCGGGTCCAGACGCGGTTGGTGGCTAGCGCGTCCAGGCCGGCGCATTCGTCCACTTCGTTGAAATGCGGCAGCGGGCGGTTGGCATAGAGCACGTGCCCGTTGCCGGCAGCGGTTACCGGCGGCCGGTCGGTGTTGTTGAGCAGGCCCTCGGCCAGGTCGGAAGCGGGCGCCAGGTCCTTCAACCCTTGTTGATATTGAATGCCGATTACGTCGCAGCCGAAATCGTCGGCGATGCGCAGCGCGGCGATATACATCTTGCACTGTCCCAGAATCTGATCGCCGGTGAGATCGGTCTCGGGATTCGGTCCCACCAGAAACCTCATTCCCTTCTGGTCCAGCCAGGCGCGCACGCCGCGCGCTTCCTCATCGTTCACCTGGCACATCGCAGCGTAGAGGCTCGACTGGCTGAGCCGCTCCTTGAAGACGCCGAGCGGCATCAGCATTTCGTCGGGAATGATGGCATTGTACATGCCCATGCAACCTTCGTCGAAAATGCCCATGATCGCGCGGTCACGGCGCAGTTCATCGGCGAGCTGCACGCCGGCCGCCTCAGGCTCGGCGGGCAATCGGAAAGATGCGAGCGGACGCGCGTGGCTTAAGTCGTGGCGCACTGGTTCGCCGCGGAGCCATTGGCGCAGGCCGGCGAGAAAGATCTCGTCGCCGAAGTTTTCGCTCCACAGCGTGGAGTACGGCACGCCGGCTTTGGTCAGGCAGCCATTCAAGTTGAGCATGCCCACCAGGCCGGGCCACTGGCCGCTCCAGTTGGCCACGGTGAGAATGGGCCCCCGGTGGCCCACCAGCCCAGGCAGCACGTGATGACTGTATTGCCAGACGGCTTCGCAGACCACCACCGGAGCGTCTTTCGGGATCCGGCGAAAGACCTCGATGCCATATTTCTGGCTATCGATGAAGCCGTGCTGCTTTGCGCTATCGAACGGATGGCCCCGCTCGACCTGGTGGCCTTCGCCGCGGATGGCTCGCATCAGGGCAGTTTCGGCGTCCTGCTGCGCGGCCCAACACACGCGGTTGGCGGAAAGGCGCAGATCGCCGCTGGCAATCAGATAAATGAGGCCGGACATATCGAACACTCTAACAGACCGTGGGCGCCGGCGAAATCGCGCGAACGGCGCGCGGTGTGCGACATGAGAATGGAGTGGCATCGAATTCTGCGGAATCTCGAAGCCGGTTATGCAGGTGCGAAGCCGGTGCCGTTAGCCCGCCAGGGCGTAAGAAAGTAGCCCACGGCGCAAGCCGTGAGGAAACCCGATGTCCCCTCGCAGCCCCGGAACGGGGCGGAACTGCGCTTTCGCCGATGTCTTACGCCCCGTACCGGGGCTACGCTCACCACCGTCCGTTCCCGACGGCTTACGCCGTGGGCTACGATCTTTCGCTCCTCCGGAGCTTAACTCGCCCGGCACCGGACCGTGAGATCCACTTTTGCGCCGCACCCCGTTGCTCCGTCAGTTCGCTTGCGCGCCCGGATATAATCGTGGTGTCCTGCGAAACAAAGCGTGAATGGAAGGAGACAATGGGCATGCAGTCCCGGCGACTGTTCATCGGCAACGTAGCGACCGGCCTGGCCGGTACTCTGGCGGCGTCCAATGTCCTGGGCGCGAACGACCGGCTCCGCATCGGCATCATCGGCGCCGGCGATCGCGGCAAGGAGATTCTGCGGCAGGCGCTGGCGCTCGAGAACGTCGAATTGATCGGCGCCGCCGACGTGTACGCGCGCCGCCTGGAGGAGGTCCGGCAAATCGCTCCCGGCGCCAAAACTTACGCGGACTACCGGCGCCTGCTGGAAGACAAGGACCTGGATGCGGTCCTGATCGCCACGCCACAGCACCTGCACGCGGAGCATTTCGTCGCGGCGCTCGATGCCGGCAAGCACGTCTACCAGGAAAAAACGCTGGCGTTCACCGTGGACCACGCCAAGCGAATGCGCGCCGCCTGGCAGCGGGCCGGCGCGGGCCGCACGGTCGAGATCGGCCATCAATGGACTTCCACCGGCCAGATGGTCGATACCGCGCAGTTCCTCCGGCCCGAGCTGATGGGCAAAATCACCGTTATTCACGGCCACATGTACCGCAACACGCCGCACGGCAAGCCGCAGTGGTCGCGCACCATCTACCCGGACATGACGGCTGCGAATATCGACTGGAAATCGTTCCTCGGCGAGGCGCCGGAGCGGCCCTTCGACGCCAACCGGTACATCAACTGGCGCTTCTTCTGGGATTACTCCGGCGGCAATATTTACGAAAACATGTGCCACCAGCTCGCGTTCTGGTACAAGGCGATGGGCCTCGGCATTCCGCGCAAAGTGACGATGACCGGCGGCCTGTATCTTTGGAAAGACGGCCGCGAAGTGCCCGACACGATGAATGTTTCGATGGAGCACTCCGAAGAGCTTCTGTATAGCTGGGATTCCAGTTTCGGTAATGAGCGGTTGAGCGTGACCGAGGACGTGCTGGGCGATAACGGCTCCATCACTCACACCATGCAGAGCATCCGCTACCAGCCGGAGAAAAAGAACCGCCCGGATGGAACCGAGATGGCGGGCATGACGCGTTCCGATCCGAAAGCGCACATGCAGAACTTCGTGGACCACATTCGCGGCAGCGCGCGCGAGGTGAATTGTCCGTTCGAGGTGGGCTACCGCGTCGCCATCGCATGCCGCATGGCGGTGGACAGCTACCGCAGCGGGCGCACGGTGTGCTGGGACCCGGCGAAGGAAGAGATTGTTTGAGTGGATGCGTTGGCGGAGGAAGCCACGAAAGAAAGAACGATAGCCACAGATGAACACAGATAAACACGGATAAGAAACGGAAAAGAAGAGGAGAGTTTTATCCGTGTTCATCTGTACTACTAGCCCTCAGTGTATTGTTTTTTCGCGAAGAATTCATTAGGCTGCCTTTGGAATGAGCAGGTTCACGGTGGCGTTGGAAGCTGCGATCACGGCGGTTGC
>Ga0187855_10000352_pt1 | contig 41545 bp, 30 predicted proteins | sample June2016WEW_8_10_2_FD_132969 | JGI IMG/M metagenome (GOLD analysis project Ga0187855, IMG submission 132969) | Peatland microbial communities from SPRUCE experiment site at the Marcell Experimental Forest, Minnesota, USA - June2016WEW_8_10 | ecosystem: Environmental > Terrestrial > Soil >... | reverse complement strand
AGTTGCTCCGTCCTTTGCCGCCCCAACGATTTGCCGCCATCACCCGCGGTAATGAAGCGTTCCAGTTCTGACGCCTTAATCATTGTTCTTGCGCCAACTTTGCAACGGCGCAACCGGCCTTGCGACAACCACGCGTGAACCGTGTACGGCGAGATGCCGCCTAGGTAGGCTGCCGCATCTTTCACTGAATAGAGTCTGTCTTCGCTCATAAAACCCCCTCTCAACTTCACTCAAAGTTTGTCATTGACAATAATCGCGTGCAAGTGTAACGTAATGTCATTATGAAGGCACAGACGCATACGTTACGAGGCAAGGTAGACATAGTCGGGATGGAAGAATTTTTCACTCCGTTCAGGGAACACCCTACCGAACCTGCAGTAAAGCGAGTCGAAAACGTGTTGGTCTTGCTGGTCGCTGCAGACAAACTCGCCCGTGAGCAACGCGAGCAAAAGAGGTTATCTGAGCGATCCGGCGAAGCTGTCCAGCGAAGCAAGTCTTTTAGAGAGTCGCTACTCGCCTCCACCCGTACCTGTACGTTGCTCAATGCGGCGTTGCTGCGTTATCGATGGGTGCCGATGGCGCAAGGCTTGTACGGTAAATTCGAGATCATCGAGCGCCCCGTAACGTCGTCCACGGGCGAGTGGGCTTCATGGGAACGTTGGGCCGTGGGGACGTTGCTTAATCTCGCAAGGAAGCCGGGGGGATTGTCTCGACTCCGGCGCTGTCTCGAATGCAGTCGATGGTTCTATGCCATCAGGGGGCATCAGCAATTCTGCGGGGAATCTTGCCGTCGGCGTCACACGGCACAAGACCCTGAATTTAAGGAAAAGCGGGCGACATACATGCGCGAAGTGTACCGGGCAATTATTGAGCCAGAAAAGGAAGCGCGGTCCATACGGCAAGCGGCACGGGTGCTTTCCGAAAAATCAAAGAAAGGTGGTGAGTGAAATGTCGATTTTCAAACGTGGAAACGTCTACTGGTATCACTTCATGTTCAACGGGGAGCACGTCCAAAAGAGCACGAAGCAGGGGAACCCCCGCACGGCCCGCCAGATCGAAGCGGCAAAGCGTACCGCTCTGGCAAAGGGGGAAGTAGGAATCGAAGCGCGCAAGACAGCGCCGATGTTCTCAGCCATTGCCAAACGGTTCCTTGAGCATGTGGAAGCCCGCCATGAGAACAAACCTCAGACGGTGCAGTTCTACGCGGCCAAACTAAACCGGCTGCTCGAATACGCGCCCATAGCAGGGGCAAGGCTTGACCGGATAGACGAAGGGATCATAGAAGGCTATGTAGTGGCCCGCCGTGCCACTGTAGGCCCTGCAACGGTCAACCGGGAGCTTGCTACCCTTCGCCGGATGCTCAGGCTTGCCCATGAGTGGAAAGAGATTCAGCGTATCCCGAAAATACGCCTGCTTACCGGGGAGCGGGTCCGGGATTTCGTTCTCTCCCGGAAGCAAGAGGAAATCTACCTTGGGGCTTGCCCTCAACCGCTGAATGATATTGCCGTCCTGATGCTGGAAAGCGGCCTGCGCATCGGTGAGGCGCTGCATCTGGAATGGGCAGACATTACCCTGGCCCCGGTCAATGGCGCTCGATTCGGGTTCCTGCGGGTCCGTGAAGGTAAGAGCAAGAATGCCCGCCGGGTAATTCCGCTCACAGACCGGGCGGCTGCCATGCTCAGGGAGCGGTTGGAGTCGAAGGCAAGCCAATTCGTCTTTGCCAACCGGGACCGCAAGCCCTACCTTGGAACGTCAATCAATCACCTACACCGGGACGCTTGCGCTCCCAAGATCGAAGGAAAGCGCCGGGCGATCTTCCCCGGCGATTTTGTTCTCCACTCTCTACGCCATACAATGCTAACTAGACTTGGGGAATCAGGAGTGGACGCTTTCACCATCATGCGAATTGCGGGGCACAGCAGCATCGTGGTTTCGCAGCGGTATATCCATCCAACTCCTGAGGCAGTGGAGCGGGCTTTCGAGCGGCTGCAACTGTCCGGCGATTTCGCCGTAATCGAGCCAAAACGACTGCCACCCGCTACAGTATCCGCTACACTCGAAGGAACGGCAGCCGTAAGTTATTGAAGGGCCTGTAGCTCAACGGTTAGAGCAGGGGACTCATAATCCCTTGGTTCGGGGTTCGAATCCCTGCAGGCCCACCAAAGTTAGCCGACTAGATTGATGCCAGATGCCTGAGCCCCAGTCCGCTGTTCCGCGCTCTTTGGCTTCTGCGGCTGAGCAGTCGACCAATGCTGCAAGGAAGAATCATGCGTGCGCTTCTTTTAACCGCACCTCGCCAAGTAGCGATTAGAGAACTCGCTCGCCTTCGACCGGCCGCCGGAGAATGCGAGGTTGCAGTTACCGCGGCGGGCATCTGCGGGTCGGACCTCTCGGGATTTCTGGGGCGTAGCCGTCACCGCACTCCGCCGCTGGTCATGGGGCACGAGCTGGTGGGGCGCTCGCCGGATGGGCGGCGCGTGGTGGTTAATCCACTGATTGGCTGCGGGAAATGCGCGGCCTGTCTGAGCGATGCGCAGAATCTCTGCTCCGATTTTCGCCTGTTGGGCATGGATGGGACCTCCGGCTGCCACGCCGAGTTTGTCGCCGTTCCCGTGTCGCACGTCTACGAGATTCCCGATCATCTCACTGATGCGCGAGCCGTGCTCACAGAGCCGTTGGCCAACATCGTTCATCTATTCCGCATCGCCGCGCCCCCGCCTGATTTTCGCCTGGGAATTGTGGGTGGAGGAACCATGGGTTCGCTGGCTCTGCTGATGGCCAGGCGGATGGGAGCACGGGAGATATTAGTCGAAGACGTGAACGAAGCGCGGCTTGAGGCTTTACGCCAAATGGGCGCAACGATCGCAGTGAGCGCTGGGGAAGGCCGCCGGTTTGCCGGCCAGGGGCTGGACCTGGTGCTCGATGCCTGCGGCACATCTGAGGCGCGGCAGCAGGCCTTCGATCTCTGCCGCCCTGGAGGAATGGTGATCCTGTTGGGCATGGGACACCCGCGCAGTGAGATCGACTTTGCAGCCAGCATCCGCAAGGAGCATCGCGTGGTAATGTCGTTCGCTTACACACCGGCGGATTTTGAGTGCGCGCTGAAGCTGCTCATGGACGGCGAGATCGACCTGAGCCCGTGGACCGCCGAAATGCCGCTCGAAGAAGGCCAGAAGGCCTTCGAGCAAATGACCAGCTCGCCCGGAGCCACGCTCAGGATGGTGCTGCGGGTAGGTTGAAGCGAGCGAGAAAGATGGAACGAGCAACTGGTCCAACACACATCAGCCCATTTTGTGAGCGGAAGGATCGTTCCCTCCGCAGTATTGGACCTCAACCACCGTGCAATCGTCTTGTGCCTCATTGTTGGCCTGGAACTTGCCCACATCGTCGAGGATGCCGTTCAAATCCTTTTTAACCACCACTTCGCTTAAGCGCGCATCTCCAAAAGGCTCGCCGGCGCTGTTCTCGGCCTCGACCAATCCATCCGTCGCCAGCAGAATCCGCTCTCCCGGCTTCATCGTATAGCTCGCTGAGAAATAGGTCGCGCCGGGAAGCAGCCCTACAATCAGGCTGCTCTCTTCCAGCCGGCTCACATTGCCGTTATAGATGAGCAGCGGCTGAATATGGCCGCAATTCATGTATTCAACGCGTCCGTCGGGGAAGAGCTTGAGCAGCACCATGGTCGCGTACTTGCCCACATTGCGCGTGCATAGAAACTGATTCAACTGCGCCGCAATATCCGGCAGGCTTTGCCCGGAGAGCAATTGCGCGTGGATGATGCCCTGCATGATGGCAGCGACAATGGCGGCAGGAACTCCCTTGCCGGAAACATCCGCCAGGGCAGCACACACGCAATCGTCCAGCGCCACCGCGTCGTAAAAGTCGCCGCCGATTTCGTAGCAGGAGATGCTTTTTGCCTGCAAAATTGCGTAAGGAATCACCGGCAGCGTGATGGACATCAGGCCGCTGTGAATCTTGGAGGCGATGGCGAGCTCTTCGCGCGTCCTGCGCGATTTGTACTCCGCCTCGGCAAGCAGGGCGTTTTGCAGCAGCGCAGCTGCTTCCGTCGCAATGGTATCGAGCAGTTGCTGATCCACTTCGCTCAGTTTTCCCGCACCGATCTGGCTATCGAGATAGAGCAGCCCCAGCAACTCTGTGTTCTGATTTTTTTGGTCGCGCTTGCGCAGCGGAATGCAATAGATGCTGCGAATCTTGTTCACCATCACGCTGGCCCAGGCCGATGCGCCGCTCGAGTCAGACAAAGTGTCACTGATGGAGAACTTTGCATCGCTCTCAATGGCCTTCTGGATGGCCCGGTGCGAGATCGTCGAGTCCTCTTCAACAAATTGGCCTTCAGAGTTCAGCCCCCGCGCAAGCTTCATTTCGCCGCCCTGGCTGAGGAAGACGAAGCCGCGCTCCACGCTGGTCAACTGTAGCGTCAGTTGCAGCAGAGTGGTCAAGATATCTTCGATCGCCCCACCGGCATTCAACTGCCGGGCCGCGCTCAGCAGCCAGTTCAACTGCTCCATCTCCCGGGCTGCGGGAGGGCGCTTCTCGTTTTCAGCCGGAAATTCGGTGATGGACGAAAGCAGGCTGGTCACCATGCTGGTAGCCGGGGCCGACTTCGGTTCCGCTCTCCCGTCAAAAAGGAAATGAAGGCGGGGCGCCTCCAGCGAACCCAGTTGCAGCATGTCGCCCGCCTTCAGGACCGCCTTCTCAACGCGCTCGCCGTTCAGGTATGTCCCGTGGCTGCTACCCCGGTCCATCAGCGTGTAAGTCGAGTCCTCCGCGACGATGACCGCATGCTGCCGGGAGACAAACGGGTCCAGCAAAATGATGTTCTGGCCCGGCGATCGGCCCAACGAAGTGGCAGCAGCCTCCAGTTTGACGGTGTGCTGCCCGTCTGTATCGGTATAGCTAAGAGTGGGGACGTTCATTTGGCTCCTTGCCGTCTTGCTGGGCGAATGTCGTATCCAGCCATTTCGTTCTTATTTTTGCTCTGTCTGGAGTTGAACTTTTGCGGACCCAGCTACTAGCCAATTTACCCCCAGAAGCCCCCACCGCGCCCGTATTTTTTTCACCCTTGTTCGCACCTGGAACCCATCCCGGCGTATTATTTCCGGTACCCTCCATCAAAATCGAATACGGAAATCTGCCGGGTTCGAAGGTAGAATTCGCGTATGGCCTCGCAACGTAAGCCAGTAGTGCCTCAGTCGCCGTCTGCAGCGCTGCCTGCGGTCTGCGTCGTAACCGCGGACGAAGAATTTCATGCCCTGCTGACTCCCGAGTTCGAGCCCTGGTTCCAGGTGGTCTTTCTCGATAGCTTTGACGGCCTGGCGCGCTGGACACGCGAAGCGGGCATCGCGGCGGTTCTGCTCGACATTGATACCGAAGGGGAAGAAGCCTACGGTGGGCTGTCCGTCTTGAACGAGCTGCGCAGCCTTAACAGCGCCCTGACGCTGATCTCGCTCAGCCGCGGCCGCACCCGCTCGGTTGAAAAACAGGCGCTCAACGCCGGGTCCGACGCTCATTTCCGTGCTCCCGTCGATGTGGCTGAGCTCCGCATGACCCTGGCCGAGATTATGCGCCGCCGCGGCGAAGAGGCGGAACGCGAGCGCATGCGGCAGCAGTCGCTCGAATCCAGCCGCTTCCAGGGTTTTGTAGGCGCCAGCGAGCCGATGCGGCTGGTCTACGACGCCATTCAGCAAGTAGCCGGCAGCAGCATCAACGTGCTCATCCGGGGCGAGAGCGGCACCGGCAAGGAACTGGCTGCCCAAGCCATCGTCTCGCTCAGCAGCCGTGCCAACAAGCCTTATATCCGCCTCAATTGCGCCGCCCTGCCTGAGAACCTGATCGAGTCGGAACTCTTTGGCAGCGAGCGCGGCGCCTTTACCGGCGCCACGGAGTCGCGTCCGGGACAGATCGAACTGGCCGATGGCGGCACGCTTTTCCTCGACGAAATCGCAACCCTTTCCGTGGCCCTGCAGACCAAGTTACTACGCGTGCTGGAGGATCACCAGGTACAGCGCCTCGGTGGACGCGCCCATCGCAAGATCGACTTCCGCCTCATCTGCGCCACCAACGAGCCACTGGAGGAGCTGGTCCGCACCGGCCGCTTCCGCGAGGATCTTTACTATCGCATTCACGTCGTTCCCATCCAATTACCGCCCCTGCGCGAGCGCAATGGTGACATTCCCCTGCTCTGCGAGTATTTTCTTGAGGTGCACTGCGTGGCCAACGGTCTGCGGATCAAGCAGCTGACCCCTGATGCGCTTTCTGTGCTTGAGGAGCATACCTGGCCGGGCAACGTCCGCGAACTTGAAAATCTGATTCAGCGCCTGGTAGTAACCGTGCGCGGAGATGAGATTGGCGTGACCCAGTTGCCCCCTCGCGTTCTGGCTCAGAGCATTGCCGCACAGGAGGCTATTCTGCTGCCGGCCGAAGGAGCCGACTTCGACGAAGAGATCAGCCGCCTTGAGGTTGCACTGCTCACCACCGCCCTTAGCCGCACCGGAGGAAGCAAGGCCGCAGCAGCCCGCCTATTGAAAATCGACGGCCAGCGCATCAAATATCTATGCCGCAAATATTCACTTTAGCATAGCCATAGTTAAAAATTAACCCATCATAGGTAAAAAATTAACCCAATCTGACAGGACGGCCGCCCTTCTCAAAAAATCGCCCATTTTGCTAAGTGCTTTGATTTCTTTGCGATAAAAATTTATTCGCAGCCATCCCAAGTTTGGCATGCGGGATGCACTAAAGTGGGGCGTTGGTACGAAATCAAAAGACTTCAGGAGAAATCCACAATGGCAATCGAAAAGAAGTCGCTGTTCTCGAGCACAACTTCAGCGAAGCCCACCGCCAGCGCACTGGCCAATACCAGAAATATCAACAGCAAAGTGATTGCCGGCCGCGCAGTTGCTGCGAAGGGTGCTCCGTTCGCGAATGGCGCGGCGCTCGGCAAAGGTGCTCCACTCGGCAAAGGTGCTCCACTCGGCAAGGGTGCTCCGCTCGGCAAGGGTGCTCCACTCGGCAAGGGTGCTCCGCTCGGCAAGGGTGCTCCGCTCGGCAAGGTCATGTTCTAAGAAAAGACAGCACGGCTAGGCTGTTTGGGTCGACGCAACTACCACCAGCACGCCGCAAAAGGCAGCCGCTCCAAACGGCTGCCTTTTGCATTTCACCAGAGGTGTGCTCTAAGAAGATTCATGAGAGAGATCGCACAACGGCCGGCGATGCTGTGCCGATTGCCAAATATTTTGGCCTGACCGGAGATGCCAAAGAGCGGATTACCCGCCGATGCCGGCAATACCATCCTTGAGCAGTAGAAGACCGGCATCTTGATCCCTTTGTAATTCTGGCTCGTCACCAGGCCCGCCGGAAGGCTTTCTGCATCGGCTCCGGGAGTTGCCAGCGTCATCCGAACCACTGAAAATCTATCCGGCAGCGCCAGCGCAACTTCAGCGCCGGGTGGAATGCGGTCGAGCGTGGAGACGGGAATGTAAACCCTCACCAGACGAGGTCCGGCATCCGCCAGATCGAGCAGCGCCTGCCCGCTGCCAACCTCCTGGTCGAGCAGCATTCCAGGATCGTGAGTGAGCACGATTCCATCGAGCGGCGCTCGAATCTCCAGCGCCGTCAGCGCCTGTTGCGCAATTCCGCTCAAACGCGCCGACTCGGTTTGCTGCGCTGCCGCGCCGGCAATACTGTCGCCACGCAGTTCCGCGCTCACAGCCTGGTATTGGGCATTCCCCGTTTGCTCCGCGGCCGTAGAGTCCATCGCCGCGGCCCTGGGACTGCTCATCCTCAGCAACGGCTGCCCTGCCCGCACTTTCTCGCCCTCCTGAACCAGTACCGCGCTCACCCGCCCAGGCACAGCGGCATGCAGCGTCTCAGAACGCATCGGCTCGATGGTGTAGTAAGCTTTTTCCCGGTCGCGCCAAAACGGCACAAAGAGCAGAACAACCAGTGCGGCGACCACCAACATTCGTTTCCTGCGGCCCGGACGGTCCGCGTCGAAGTTGCGTTCCCAAACTCGCACCATCACGTTGCGCAAAGCACGCAGCTTATTCCGGAACATCAGAAATGCCAACGCCGCAGCGGGAATCACGGCGATCTCTGCCAGCCACTTTGACCCGATGTTGTATGAGAGCCGCACCACGAAGAAGAGCAGTGTATAGCTGTAGATTCCCGAAACAATGGCGTAGAGAATAAAGAACGGCGCCCGTTTGCGAGCCACCACTGGAGTCTCCACCGGCAGGCGCAGCACCCGGCTTTGGAACCATCCGGAGAGAAAGGCCGTGGATTGCTCCTTGAGCTCTGGCAGTCCGATCAACTCGGTGAGAAAGTAGTAGCCGTCCAGCTTGATGAGCGGATTTAGATTGATGACTACTACCGCGATGCCGGTAATCAAAATGACCTGGTAAGAAAAATCGTGTACCCACTCGCCGGGCAGCGTGTTCGTCCATACGATCATCGCCACGCCGCACACAGTCATCTCCACCCAGATGCCCGCAATGATGGTAGCCAGCCGCTGAACCTTGGTGGCGGAGACCCAGATCTCCGTCACGTCCACATAGAATGCCGGCATCAGGTAGACGAACATCAGGCCCATGCTGTGCACCTGCCCGCCATAGTGCTTGCAGGTAAGTCCGTGAGCCGTCTCATGAATGAAGCCGAGGGCCAGGAACAGCATATAAAACTGCACCACATCCACAAACGTTTTCTTGGTGAAGTTGTAGTAGAGCGCGATATCGGGTCCCATGACGCTCCATTTTGAAATGAAGACCACGGTCTCAAACGCGAACAGCAACACCACGGCCAGCACGCTCCATGGGCTGTAGATAATGTTGCCGACAGCTTTATCGAGCCAGGTGAGGTAGCGATCCGGGTCCCATCCCGAAAACGTCATGTGGGCGAGGTTGATTTTTGATTTTCGACCCGCCAGGCGGCCACGCCGGTTCAGCAGCTTCTGGCTCATCGCCAGGTTTTTCTCCTGCGGCGTCTTGTACCAGAAATCCTCCTGCTCCATGCTCTCGGCAAACCCTTGCACGTCTTTCGCGGCGATTGGCACGCCGGTTTGTTCTGTGTACAGCTCGGCGATTTCCGAATAGCTCCTTACGCCGTCAAAGAGCTGCACAATTTCCCATTGCGAGGGCGTGAAGCGGAAGAAATTTCTCTTTTCCCTTTTCAGCACGCCGACGATCGGCTCGCCGTTGAGAGTGTCCTCGCGCACAATCAGGTCGGGATCGAGGTACGGAGGACGGCTACGCGCCAGGCGCGTTTTTGGTATCTCCGGAAGAGCGGCGTCGAGGGCTTCACTGAGATTCATGGCGCCAGCCGAACCTGCATTTGCATTCCCGGCTTGAGCAGCGGCGAAGGGTTTACCACCGTGCCAACCACCTGCACGCTGCCGCTGGCCGGATCGACCACCGGGCTGACGCGAAGAATGTGGCCCTGTTGGTGCAGGTCGGGATAATCGGCAGTGGTAAATTCCAGCGGCGCGCCGCGAGTGAAGCCGGCCATTACGGATTCCGGAACAGTAAACAAGACGCGCAGAGGGGCTACGGCCGTGATCCAGAAGAGCACATCGCCCGCCTTGACCTGCTGCGCGGGGCGCACAGAAGCGCGCCCAACTACTCCGCTGAACGGCGCGATGATGCGCGATTGCTCCAGCTGCAGATTGGCCGCGGAGAGGTTAGCTTCGGCCGTAGCCTCCTCATTGCGGTAGCGCGAGACCAGGGCGATGGCTTCATCGAGTTTGTATTTCGTATGTTCCCACTCCTCCTCGCTGATGATTTTTTCAGCGCGCATCCCGTCTGCCCTGCGCAGATCGGCAGTCGCGCTTTTTTGCTCGGCCTCCCAGTCTTCCACTTGCGCCTTTGCCGCGGAGATACGCGCCTGGCACGCATCGACGGCCGTGCGCAGCGCGCGGTCGTCCAGGAGGGCCAGAAGCTGTCCGGCTCGCACATGGTCTCCGATCTGTACCGCAATATTCACCACGCGGCCATCGCGCTCCGTGGCAATATCGGCCTGCTGATCGGCAACCAGTGGCCCGGTAGTGGTGAAGGACTTTGCGTCTGGCGCCGCAGGCGGCGGGGTGGAGACTGGCGCTGCCGCTGGAGTTGTTGCCGGAGTTTCGGCAGCCGCGGCGGCTGCGGTCTGGGAGTGCGAGTTGCAGCCGGAGCAGACCAGCATAACTGAGGCAGCAGCCAAAGCGGCTGCTGCGAGCAGTAGATCCCGAAAAGAAGAGTGAGGGTTCATATGTGTCACCAGCCAATCCAGTTCCACAGAGTCTGCCAAATCCAGAGTGCGGGTCCGCGCAGCAGCACGTATCCAGCCGGCCGCCAGCCGATAGAAATTTTTGCCCGGCCGGTCATTCCGGCGCGAAGAACAGCGTCGGAGTTTTCAACTGGAACTTCAGCGGTAAAGGTGCGCACACCCTCGCCCGCCTGCGCCTCAGGACCTACCACAGAAACAGCATTGCGCCAGGTGCGCTGCGGATAACTATCAAGTTTGATAGCCGCCTTCTCGCCTGTGTGGAGCAGCGCGGCGTCCCGCTCCGGAACGGCAACCTGGAGAACCGCCGAGTTCAGATCGAGCACCTGCGCAAACGGCGCGCCGGCGTCCAGATGCTTGCCCGCTGCATTCTGCAGATTGGGCGTAACCACAATGCCCGCAATGGGCGAACGTAACTGCGCGCTCTCCAGACGGGCACGAGCTCGCGCAACCTCTGAGCGGAGATACTCAGTCTGAGCGCGATCTGCTCCGGCCTGGGCGCTGCCACGCGCAAGATCGTTCTCCATCATCAGTTCAGCTTGCTGATACTTGGATTCAGTTGCCGAAAGATCGGTGCGCCACTGCCAGTCGTTCAATGTGCCCAGCACATCTCCCGCAGCTACACGCTGGCCTTCATGCGCATAAACCGCTTCAACATTTCCATCCACTGGAGCGGCAACGGTGACCATGTGCTGCGGCGCAACGGTCGCATCCCCGCTGACGCGCATCGGCAGCGGGACGAAGACCAGAATAAGCACGACCGCTGCAGTTAGAACGGCCATGCCCATGCGGCGGCTGCCGCTGGTGCGCAGCAGTGCCGCGCGCTTTTGCATCAAAGGCTCAAGCAGGCTGATCAGCGGCACTTCTCGGTAAAGTAGCGCATTGCGAATAGCTACCGTCGTCTGCCCGGCAAGCACTTTGATCATTTCAGTGTGTGGCAATTCGAGGAAATCGGGAACGCTGCTTACATAGAGAAGCAGCCCCACCCGGCCCTGGTCGTCGTTGAGCGGCAGGGAGTATAGGCCGCGGCAACCCGTTTCGTCAAAATAGCGCACCACGGCTTCCGACAGATTCTGTCTGTCTTCTTCAGCGGATTCCTCATGCATATTCAGGTAAAGCGAATCAGGCTGGGAAGAAAGCCATTGCATCAGCTCCTGAAGCCGCTCCACCTGCGCATCGCCCAGCGGCAGGCTCGCCATACCGGAAACGGCCTTTAATTGCAGACGTCCGCGATTATCGAGGGCGATGGCGCACAGCTCATACGGCAGCACATTCTGCGGACTGTTGACGATGATCTGGAGCAGGCGGTCAAGGCGCAGCGTGGAGGTGATCTCCGAGCTGACCCGCACCAGCGCCTCCAGAATCTCGAGCTTGCGCTCGGCAAGCATCAGGCTCGCGTTCTTCAGCGCGCTGCTCACCGTCTCTGCCATGGAGGTGAGGAAGAACTGATCGTCTTCGTCGAAGGGATGTTCGTCTCGATTGATGGCCTCGAGCACGCCGACCTCGGCCTCATCCTGGATCAGCGGAACCAGCAACACGTTGGTCACCGGTGGAATGCCGCTTTCTTCATCCGCGGCGGCGTTACGCAGGGTCAACCGCTCATCGCCTGGGTCGTCAATCAGCAGCGGCTCGCCCTCTTCCGCCATATCCGCCACGTAACCCTCACCAGGCTTTTGCGTCGCGCCAAGTTCCACGGTCGAGTCCGCTCCCTGGCTTGAAACCAGGCGCAGCACGCCGCCCTCGAAGAGCCACAGATGGATGGCCTGGGAGGGCATCATGGCGATAGCCTTCTCCGGAACCATCTGGATAACCGCGTCGAATTCGAGTGTTGAATTAAGCGATTTCTCAAGATCGTAAAGCTGTGACATCCGGTGCACGGATTCAAGCAGCATCTGGCGCTCCTCCTCGTTGGTCTCCGCAGCCAGGATTGCGGGCGTAGCCAGTTGCACAAGGGGAGCAATTTCCTTCAACTGAACCGGATCGAGAACACTGAAGAAGGTCAGAATTTCGATTGCGCCGATCAGGTTTTCTTCACGCAACAAAGGCACATAGGCGAGCGATGCGAAGGAACGCGCAACGCTGAGGTGCGCGTAGTCCTCACGCCGCAACTCAGCCACTGGATAGACCAGTGCCGGCGGCGACTCCTCAAGCAAAGGAAGAAACAGCCGTGTGCCGGACTCCAGATTGGCCTGTTGAATAGAGATATCGCCCACGGCCGCGATCGCAGTCCAGACCGCATTACCATCGTCGCCAGCAACGACCCGGTAAATGGCGCAGGCGGAGTCAGGAATCAAATCGGCAATGGCTGAGGCAATGTGCGTTGCGCGCGATGCGGCGTCAGGCGCGGTCAAAAGCAACGCGGCGGTCTCAACTGCGGCGGCGTCGAGAAGGTTTTTCATCTCTTACTTTGTTGTTGCTTAAATCGTTGCTTGACAAGGGAAGTTGGGGTATTGATTCTGATGTAGTTGGAGATTAGCAAGCCTAATCTCGCGATGTAAAGAAAAATCTTGGCTTGTCGACAAGGGGACGACGTGGATCTCGATATCAAGCAAAACGGCAGTATCTGTGTGCTGAAAGCGAAGGGACGGTTCGTCAGCGGCGAGCCCGTCGCCCAGTTTGAAAATGCGTTTCACTCGGCGCTTGATGGTGGCCACATTCTGCTGGTTCTCGATCTTGAGGCCGTTCCCTATATCGATTCGTCCGGCATCGGTTCCGTCGTCAACGCGCTCAGAATGTCCACAAAACTGGGAGGCAACGCCAAGCTCGTAAGCCCCTCCCCCTTCGTCTCAAAGATATTCAAAATGGTCGGTATCCTGCCCCTGTTCACCGTCTATGAGACGGAGGACGAAGCCGTAGCCGCCTATGGTGCCTAAACCTGTCCCCCCTTTGCGTAGTCTTCTTTGGTTTTCGGGCCAGGAATCCACAGTTTTAATCGAGAATCTCACCTGAAGACTTGCGCTGGGTCAGCTTGAGTGGCAGCCTTCCTCATTGGGAATTCTCCGCCCACGTGTCTCAATAATCAACGTAAGTACATAACAATAAAATACTTATATACAATAATTTATCTTCCCCGCAACTTGAGTAAAGGGCATCTGCCGCGAATTTTGCGCCTTGTGACAGCAGTCACGGTTGGCAGACCCACGCGGCCTTACACTCGGTATATGGTTATCGATATGAATTTATCGAATCTGTTGCCTCCCAAACGGCCGGATGCTCCTGCGATTCCGCAGCCTAGCCTGAGCCGTTTGCCACAGTACCACCATTATCTGGTGGAACTTGAAGCCAAGGGAATCACCCGGGTCTCCTGCAGCGTGATCGGCAGGGATCTGAACTGCGTCCCGGTGCAGGTTCGCAAGGACCTGCAGTATACGGGAATCATCGGTAAGCCGAAAACCGGGTATTCGGTCTCTGAATTGATCCTGTCCATCGAAACATTTTTGGGCTGGAACAATATCAACGAGGCCTTTCTCGTGGGCGCCGGAAATCTGGGCACCGCGCTCCTGGGCCACGAGCGGTTTTCCAAGTTCGGACTGAGAATTGTAGCCGCCTTCGACACCGACCCGGCCAAAATCGGCCAATGGATCCACGAGAAGGCGGTGTTACCCCTGGACAAACTTGCCGATATAGCTCCTCGTATGAGCATTCATCTCGGAATCATCACCACTCCCGGCGAGGTGGCGCAGGCGGTGGCAGACGAGATGGTGAAAGGCGGCATTCAAGCCATCTGGAACTTCGCTCCCGTAAGGCTCAAAGTTCCCCCGCACATCATCGTTCACAACGAAGATCTTTACTCCACACTAGCCTCGCTTTCCTGGAAGATGGCGAGACGTTTCCGCTTGCCAGTTCAAGAAGAAAGAGAGGCCGTTTAAATGGCGACGACGCCAATTGCCGTTGATCGCGCGGAGAAGTTTGAGAAGGTGTGCTGCATTCTCAATCGTTTCGCGCGCCGTCCGTCAGGATTGATTCCGATCCTCCAGGCGATTCAACACGAATACCAATATCTCCCTGAAGAAGTGCTCACCTATGTGGCAACTTCGCTCGATATTCCAGCGGCTCGCGTCTTTGGAGTGGCTACGTTCTACGCGCACTTTGCGCTGGAGCCGAAAGGCAAGCACGTCATCCGCATTTGTGACGGAACGGCGTGCCACGTCAAGCAGTCTCTTCCCGTGCTGAACGCATTGCGCCAGAAGCTGGGAACGACTGAAAAGAGCAAGACCACCGCCGACATGCTTTTCACCGTCGAGACGGTTGCCTGCCTGGGCGCTTGTGGATTGGCCCCAGTCGTCGTTATTGACGAGCAGGTGTACGGACAAATTACGCCGGAGCGCGCCGTGGCTCTGGTCGATGAAATTCAGGCCAGTGAAGCGTCGCTTGAGGTCGTTTCCCCGTCTGCTGCTGAGCAGCCCTCAGCCGGAGTTTCCAATGCCTAACGCGGAACTTCTAACGTTCGCTCCAACGAATACAAATGCGATTTCAAAGCTCGCCCAGGTGCGCCGGGTCATCGTCTGCGCCGGGACCGGATGCATGGCCAATGGCGCCATGAAGGTCTTCGAGCAGTTCAAGAGCGAGATCGCGAACGCCGGCCTGCGTGTGGTCCTCGAACTTCGTCCCGAGGCCGCCAGCGACGAGGTCCGGCTCTCCAAGAGCGGCTGTCAGGGCTTTTGCCAGATGGGACCGCTGGTCTCGATCGTGCCGGACGGCATTCTCTACACCAAGGTTCGCGGCGAAGACGTTAACGAAATTGTGAAGACGACTTTGGCCGCGGGGCAAGTCGTTGAACGGCTCCTCTACAAAGATCCTGCGACGCGCAAAACCTGTCGCGGGCCGGAAGAGAATCCTTTCTACTCCCGTCAGAGCCGCTTTGTTCTGCACGCGTGCAGTTTCATCGATCCTGAAGATATTCGCGAATATATGTTGCACGGCGGGTATGGGGCGGCACGGAAAGCTTTCGTCGAAATGGCCCCCGAGGAAATCTGCAAGACGATTTCAGAGTCGGGCCTGCGCGGTCGCGGCGGCGGCGGTTTTCCCACTGGACGCAAGTGGGAAGCGGCGAGGGCTCAGAATTCTGCCAAGAAATACGTTATCTGCAACGGCGACGAGGGCGACCCCGGCGCGTTCATGAATCGTTCCGTGATGGAGGGCAACCCGCACAGCGTGATTGAAGGCCTGATGATCGCGGCGCGCGCGATCGGCGCCAACGAGACTCTGGTTTACGTTCGCGCCGAGTATCCGTTGGCCGTCGCCCGTATGCGCCGAGCCGTAGCCGATGCTGAGCGCGAAGGAATCCTGGGAAAGAATGTTTTCGGAACCGGCCTTTCAATGAAATGCGATGTGATGGAAGGCGCCGGCGCATTCGTTTGCGGCGAAGAAACTGCCATGATCGCATCCATCGAAGGGCAGCGCGGAATGCCCCGGCCCAAGCCGCCATTTCCCGCACAAAGCGGTCTGTGGGGCAAGCCAACCATCATCAACAATGTGGAGACGCTGGCCCACGTCTGCCGCATTCTCAACGAAGGCCCCGAGGTTTTCCGCTCCATCGGCACCAAAGATTCACCCGGCACCAAGACCTTCGCTCTCACCGGCCACGTGGCAAACACGGGCTTGGTTGAAGTTCCCTTCGGCACAACGCTGCGCGAGATTGTTTACAACATTGGCGGCGGCATTACCGACGACGCGGGAAAGATTTGGAAGAACGGCTTCAAGGCCGTGCAAATCGGCGGACCCTCCGGCGGCTGCCTCACCGTAGACCATCTCGATCTTCCACTGGCTTATGAGTCGCTGCGCTCCGTTGGAGCGATGGTCGGCTCTGGCGGACTTGTTGCGATGAACCAGGGCACCTGCATGGTGGGCATCGCTCGCTTCTTCATGGAGTTCACGCAGCGCGAATCCTGCGGCAAGTGCGTGTTGTGCCGCGAAGGCACGAGGCAACTGCTTGCTCTGCTCGACGACGTGATTGAAGGACGCGCCGATGCTGGAACGCTAGACCTGTTGGAAAAGCTTGGACACGCCGTGCAGGTCGGATCATTGTGCGGACTGGGAAAAACAGCGCCGAACCCAGTGCTCTCAACCTTGCGCTACTTCCGCAAGGAATATGAAGAGCACGTCTTCGAGAAGCGCTGCCGGACGGGCCAGTGCAAGGCGCTGCTGAGCCCGGAGATCAACGCGGCCAAGTGCAAGGGCTGCGGGCTGTGCATCAAGGCTTGCCCAACAGGAGCAATCACCGGAGAAAAGAAGCAGCCACATCACATCAATGCCGAGCTTTGCATCAAGTGCGGCGCATGCGCGACAGCCTGCAAAATTCACGCGGTCGAGGGGATATAGCCAGATGAATACGGTCACACAGCCAACTTTGACCATCGATGGAAGAACGGTAGCGATTGAGGGAGAGCGCAACTTGCTCGAGCTCGTTCGCAAGACCAACATCGATCTGCCCACGTTTTGTTATCACTCCGAGCTCAGCGTTTATGGCGCGTGCCGCCTGTGTTTGGTGCAGATTGAAGGACGGGGAATTCAGGGCGCATGTTCCACGCCGCCGGAGCCGGGCCTGAAAATTCTGACCACGACCCCGGAGATCCGCGAAATTCGCCGGATTGCGGTGGAGCTGCTGCTGGCCAATCACGACCAGAGCTGCCCCACCTGCTCGCGCAGCACCAACTGCCAGTTGCAGAGTCTTGCTCAGCGTCTGGGCGTGAAGCAAGTGCGCTTCAAGTCAGTGCACCAACCCGTCGCGCTCGACGAGTCCTCTCCATCGCTGGTTCGCGATCCCAACAAGTGCGTGCTCTGCGGCGATTGCGTGCGCATGTGCACGGAGATTCAAGGCATCGGCGCCATCGACTTCACCCACCGCGGCCACGAGGTCAGCGTGCAGCCGGCCTTTGGAAAGCTGCTGGGCGACGTGGAATGCGTCAACTGCGGCCAATGCGCCAGCGTTTGCCCCACCGGCGCGCTGACCGTGAAGTCTGAGGTCGACCAGGTTTGGGACTTGCTTGCCGATCCCGCCAAAACGGTGATTGTGCAAATAGCGCCAGCCGTGCGCGTTGGGCTGGGCGAGTGCTTCGGCATGAAACCGGGCGAGATTACAACAGGCCGGATCGTTGCGGCTCTCAAGCACCTGGGCTTCGATCAAATTTACGACACATCCTTCGCCGCCGATCTCACGGTGGTTGAAGAAGGCACAGAGTTTTTGGAGCGCAAGACGAAAGGAACGCATCTTCCGCTCATCACCTCCTGCTGCCCCGCATGGGTAAAGTACGCGGAGCAATATTTTCCTGAGTTGCTACCCAATCTCTCCACGTGCCGTTCACCGCAGGCGATGTTCGGGTCTCTCGTTAAGGCGATGCTTCCCGATCAGCTCAAGATCGAGCGCAAGAATCTCAAGGTCGTCGCCATCATGCCATGCACGGCCAAGAAGTTCGAAGCGCAGCGCCCGGAGATGGGCGTCGATGGCGATCCGGACGTGGATAATGTCCTGACTACGCAGGAACTGGCGCAGATGATTCAGTCTGCCGGCCTCATCTTCGATACGCTGCAGCCCGAATCCTTCGATATGCCCTTCGGCTTCTACACCGGCGCCGGAGTCATCTTTGGAAACTCTGGCGGCGTGATGGAAGCGGTTCTCCGCTATGCCGCTGAGAAGGTGACCGGCAAGAAGCTCGAACAGGTTGAATTCGCGCAAGTGCGCGGCGATTCAGGCTTGCGCGAAGCGACCATCAATGTGAATGGCACAGAACTCAAGCTGGCTGTCGTTCACGGATTGCGGAATGCCCGCGTGGTCGCCGAGCAAGTGAGAGCGGGCAAGAGCCAATACGATGTGATCGAAGTGATGGCTTGCCCGGGCGGTTGTGTGGGCGGCGCCGGGCAGCCGGTAACGAATGCGCCCGACTCACGCGCGCTGCGCACCAAGGGCCTCTATCAGGCGGACAAGATGTTGCAGCTGCATAAGTCGCAGGACAACATGTTTATCGTGGACTGCTACGCGAACTTCCTGGGCGAGATCGGCGGAGAAAAAGCGCATCATCTTCTCCATACCACCTACGAAAGCCGCCACCGGATCATGGATGAATCTCTTCCGCTGATCCAGTCAAAGGACGCGGGCAGAGTGAAAGTCAGCGTGTGCCTGGGCACCAACTGCTACCTCAAAGGCTCGCAGGAAGTGCTGAATGGCGTGCTGCGCCACGCGGAACAGAGCGGGCTCGAAGGCCGCATCGACGTGCGAGCAGGTTTTTGTTTCGAGAAGTGTGAATGTGGTCCAACTGTAATGATCGACGGCCAGCATATTCCTAACTGCACGGCCGCAAAGGCGATTGAAGAATTGAACAACAGGATTGAGAACGACAACCAGGACCAGACCGTTGGCGCGGAACCAAAAGATATCGGCGCCGATTGACCGGTCAGAAAGGGAGTGTACCTTGATTACCCACGAGCGTGCGGATTTCATTAACGAGCAGGAAGTTGAGGGCTTGCTGGAACGTAGCCGGCGCCCTCAGCCGGCGCGAGTCCGAGAATTGCTGGTCAAAGCTCGCGAGTTGCATGGACTCTCCATGGACGAAGTCGCCTGCCTTTCGTTTGTTGAAAGTCCCGAACTGCTCCAGGAAATCTTCTCTACGGCAAAGCAGATCAAGGAAGAGATTTACGGATCGCGGCTGGTTCTCTTCGCGCCGCTTTACGTCTCCAACCGCTGCGCGAACGAGTGCACATACTGCGCCTTCCGCGCGACTAACGCAACTCTCAAGCGCCGTACGCTGACGCAGGAAGAGATTGCGGAAGAGACGCGCATCCTGATCCGCCAAGGACACAAACGGATTCTGATGGTCTCTGGAGAAGCGTTGCCGCCCGAAGGCTTTCAATACATTCTGGACAGTATCGCGACAATTTACGACACCAAAGTTGGCCCCGGAGAAATCCGGCGTGTCAATGTGAATCTGGCCCCGCAAACAACGGAACGCTTCCGTCTGCTCAAAGAAGCTCAGATCGGAACCTTTCAGCTTTTTCAGGAGACCTATCATCGCCCCACTTATGCCGCGGTTCACCTGAAAGGCACGAAGCGCGATTACGATTGGCGCACTACGTCCTTCGACAGGGCGATGGAAGCCGGCATCGATGATGTGGGCATCGGCGTTTTGTTCGGTCTTTATGACTGGCGCTTCGAGATTCTCTCCATGATGCAGCACATTCGTCACCTGGAGGAGAAGTTCGGTGTCGGGCCACACACCATCAGCTTTCCGCGCATGGAACCGGCGGTAGGTTCCGACATCGCTTCCCAGCCTCCGCATCCGGTAAGCGATGCCGACTTTCTGAAGATGATCGCCATCATGCGCCTGGCGGTGCCTTATACCGGCATGATCATGTCTACCCGTGAAGGGGCGGGCGTACGCCGTTCAACCTTTGAGGTTGGCATCTCGCAGATTTCAGCCGGCAGCCGCTGCGATCCAGGCGGATATAAAGATGGTGAAGGCGACCCCAACGGCAGCCAGTTTCAACTGGGCGACCACCGCACCGTCGAAGAGGTTGTCAGCGACGTCGTCTCGCTGGGCTATTTGCCTTCTTTCTGCACCGCTTGCTATCGATTGGGGCGCACCGGGCAGGACTTCATGGATATTGCCAAGCCGGGAGAGATCAAGTACCACTGCCATCCCAATGCGCTCTCCACGTTTCAGGAGTATCTCTGCGACTACGCCGGCGCCAAGGCCAAGACCGCCGGCGAAAAACTCATCTCGATAGAATTGCAACAGATGGACATACAACAAACCGCTTGCGCGCTGCCTATGTTGAATAAGGTCCGCCGCGGCGAACGTGACGTTTTCGTCTAGAAAGGGAAGGAACACCATGATCCGCGCAACACAAAAGGGGTTTCGACTGCACATTGGCTTCTTTGGGCGCCGCAACGTTGGCAAATCAAGCCTGCTGAACGCAATTACTCAGCAGCAGGTCTCCATCGTTTCCGAGGTCGCCGGTACAACCACCGATCCGGTGGAGAAGCCAATGGAACTATATCCCATCGGTCCGGTCCTCTTTGTGGACACAGCCGGAGTGGATGACGTTGGAGCGCTCGGTGAGCAGCGCATTGAAAAAACTCGCGCAGCCATCGCACGTTCCGATGTGGGAGTGCTGGTGACCGAGTCCGGCGTATGGAGCGAATACGAGGAGAAGTTGCTGGCTGAACTCCGCTCGCATGGAATCCCGGTTCTGGTGGTCTTGAACAAGGCCGATTTGAAACGCGCTCCAATCGAGGACATGATTCGCCTGGAGCAGGAAAATCTGCCCTATGTGAAACTTGTCGCAACCACCGGCAAGGGAGTGGATAAATTGCGCGCATTGCTTTCTGAGATGGCACCGGCGGAGTTTACCGAGCCTCAGGTGCTGCTGCGCGATTTGGTTGGTCCGCGGGAAACTGCGGTGCTGGTGATGCCCTTTGACAAGGAAGCACCCAAGGGCCGCATCAAAAACCTGCAGGCGCAATCCATTCGCGAACTTCTCGACGACGATGCAACCTGCATGGTGGTCAAAGACGCGGGACTGGAGAGAACGCTCGAAAATCTTAAGACTCCTCCCAAGATTGTCGTTACCGATGCGGCTGTCTTCGAGCAGGTGGCGCGCATTACGCCGGATTCCATTCCGCTCACCGCGTTTTCAATTTTGTTATCCCGCTTGAAGGGCGATCTCGTGGAGCAGACCCGAGGGGCCGTTACCGTAGATTCGCTGCGGCCCGGCGATAAAGTACTGGTGGCGGAATCCTGCACTCACCACCCCATCGAAGAAGACATCGGTCGGGTGAAGATCCCTCGCTGGCTTGAGCAGTACATCGGTGGAAAGCTCGAATTCATCACTGTAAAAGGTCACGATTTCCCAACGGATCTCTCGCCTTACAAGCTCGTGATTCACTGCGGAGCCTGCATGGCGAATCGCCGGGAGATGCTCAGCCGAATTCGCGAGTGTAACCGTCAGGGAGTGCCCATCACCAACTACGGCTTGGTTATCGCCTATTCCTTAGGCATTTTGGAACGCGCGCTGGAGCCGTTCCCCGAGGCTCTCGCTGCATACAAAGAGGCTCGCCAACAGCGATTGGAATCGGTCGGAGTGCATAGTCTGGCCGACTTGGAAGCGAGCGGCATAAGTCTCGTCCACTAAACCATGAGCGAACTCACCAAACTCGATCTGCTGGGATGGCTCCGCGAGAGCCGTCCCAGCCGTCTCCTGGAGCTATACCAGCGAGCCGACTCCGTGCGCAGGTTGCACGTTGGCGATGCCGTGCATTTGCGCGGCCTGATCGAGATCTCCAGTCACTGCAAGCGGCAATGCATGTACTGCGGCTTGCGCTCAGGCAATCGCGATCTGCCGCGCTACCGCATGACGCACGAAGAAATCCTCGATTGTGCCCGTCAGGCTGAAAAGCTCGGCTACGGGACAGTCGTAATGCAGGCCGGTGAAGACGACAACCTCACTGCCGAATGGATCACTGAGATCGTGCGCTGGATTAAGAGTGAAACTGCACTGGCCGTGACGCTCAGCCTGGGCGAGCGCCAGCACGATGAATTACAAATGTGGCGCTCAGCTGGTGCGGACCGCTATTTGCTCCGCTTTGAAACCTCAGACCAAAATCTTTTTCGAACAATTCATCCCAGCAGCGTTTCCGGAGCACCCAACCGTCTGGACCTGCTGCAGCAACTGAAAGCTCTTGGCTATGAAGCTGGCGGCGGCGTCATGGTTGGAATTCCCGGCCAATCGTTCGACAGCCTGGCCGATGACATTCTGATGTTTCGTGCGCTAAATCTCGACATGATCGGCATCGGTCCCTATATCCCGCACGCCGCCACGCCGTTGGGAGCCGGCGCGCTTCGTCCCGAAATTGACCCATCCGAGCAGGCTCCGAACACTGAGGAGATGGTGTACAAGATGCTCGCTCTGACGCGCATCGTGTGCCCAGACGCGAATATTCCCAGCACCACGGCGCTTGCCACCATCAACAAAGTCCATGGACGGAAGCGGGGACTGAAGGCCGGTGCGAATGTGGTGATGCCTAATCTGACGCCGGTGAAGTATCGCAGTCTGTATCAGATTTATCCCGCCAAGGCATGCATCGAAGAAAGCGCTACCGATTGCAATCAATGCCTACGCGGACAGATTCGTTCGATCGGACGCTTTGCGGGACAGGGACCGGGCGGAAGAGGAGCAATTGAGCTTCCGAGCCACGCTCCAGTAAGCGTCCCGTTTGATATGTCTTCACAATTCGTGCAGTTGCAGGCATAACGAGGTGAACCATGCCCCCCGATGACGGCGTTGTAGAAATTGAGGTTTGTCTAGGCAGTTCCTGCTTCGCGCGCGGGAACTCTGAGAATCTCGCCATTATCAATAAGCACATTCAAACTCGTGGCTTGAATGCTTCCGTCCGCCTCACAGGCAGACTCTGCCAGGACCAGTGCAAGCAGGGCCCCAACGTGATGATCGGCGGAGAACTCCATCACGGTGTAACTGCGGCACGATTGCGCGAGCTTTTGGAGCGGCTCGGCAGTCCGCTGGGAGAAGACCATGGAACAGCTTAATGCCATCTACACCAAGGTGCGCGAGTGCCAGGACTGCCATAAGTGCATCCGCGAATGTCCGGTAAAAGCGATTCGTGTAGAGGCAGGCTATGCGAAAGTCGTGCCCGAACTTTGCATTATGTGCGGCAATTGCGTGCTGGCCTGCCCAAGCAGCGCAAAGCAGGTGCGCGACGATTTGCCCAGCGTCAAAACGCTATTGGCAAGCGGGCGCAAAGTTATCGTCTCGCTGGCTCCTTCGTTTGTGGCGCAATTTGCAAGCGTGCGCCCAGCCCAACTGATTCACGCTCTGAAAAAGTTGGGATTCTTTGCCGTCTCGGAGACCGCGCTTGGCGCTCAGCAGGTTTCGGCCGGAATCTCTATGCTGATGAGCAGCGAGCCGAAACAGATCTGGATTTCCTCCGCTTGCCCTGTAGTGGTGGATTTCATCGGCAAGTATCATCCCGAATGCCAACCTCATATATTTGGCGTGCTGTCGCCTTTGTTGACGCACTGCAAAATGCTGCGTGCGCAATATGGCCAAGATATTGCGACCGTATTTATCGGCCCTTGCATTGCCAAGAAGAAGGAAGCCGAACAGCATCCTGAACTCCTCGATGCAGTGCTTACGTTCGAGGACCTTGACCGCTGGTTGACGGATGAAAATATTGGCCTGGCAGAGATCGCTGAGACACCGGCCGACCGCTTTCAACCGGAAGAAGCCCAAGAGGGCGCGCTTTATCCCATCGACGGAGGAATGGTTCCGGATGTTGCCGGCGACCGCGCGGTCAACCATTCGCAGTTCATGTCCTTCTCTGGAATCTCCAACGTCGAGCAGGCATTGAAAGGCATCTCCGAGTGGAAACCCGAGCACAATATCTTCTTCGAGCTGACAGCGTGCGCTGGCTCCTGCGTGAACGGCCCGAAGGCCGCGCGCAACTCATCGGTCGCTCGCCGGCGCTACGAGATCGTCCACTACGCCAAGCCAGCTGCAGTGCTTCCACGCAAGCTTTCGCTGGGAATTGACGGGCACTATGATGCCGCGCCCATCGCTCGAAACGAGTATAGCGAACTGCAATTGCAGGAGGCGTTGCGCACCGTGGGAAAATACTCCGCCGACGACGAGCTGAATTGCGGCGGATGCGGATACGACTCCTGCCGCGACTTTGCCCATGCGCTGATTGCGCACAACGCCGAGCGCATGATGTGCGCCACATATACCCGCAAGCTGGCCCAGAAAAAGGCTAACGCTCTGCTGAAAAAAATGCCTTCCGCAGTTGTTATTGTCGATGAAAATCTGAAGATTATTGAGTGCAACCTGAATTTTGTGCGCCTCTTTTCTGACGAGGACGCCGAGACAGTAAATCTTGAAGGCAGCGCGCTGAGCGCCGTAATCCCTTTCTCTTATTTGTTCCGCAGAGTGCTTGACTCCGACGAAGATATCGTGGGCCACGACATCCGCTATCAGCGGAGCATTTTGAACACCAGCATCTTCACCATCGAGCCTCACGCCGTGATGTGTGGAATCTTCCAGGACATCACCAAGCCCATTTTTCAGAAAGAGCAAATCATCGGGCGCGCCCGCGAGGTTATCCAGAAGAACCTCAAGACCGTGCAGCAGATCGCCTACCTTCTGGGCGAAAACGCGGCAGATTCCGAGATCATTCTCAACTCCATCGTGCGCTCGTTCAGCCCCGAAGAAGTGGACGACGACGATGCCGGGGGGCAGAAGTGAACGGCGGCGAAAGCTTCATTGAGGTCGATTCCTGCCAGCGCGCAAAGCACGGCCAGTTGATCTCTGGCGACGTTTTTCTATCTCAGAAGGTCAAGCATGAAGACCGGGTAGTCTCCGTTCTTTCTGACGGCCTGGGAAGCGGCGTGAAAGCCAGCGTGCTGGCAAGCATGACAGCGACCATGGCTCTGAAGTTCACGGCCAGCGCCATGGATCTTCGCAGATCGGCTGAAATCATCATGGATACCCTGCCCATCTGCAGCGTGCGAAAGATCAGTTATTCCACTTTCACCGTCGTCGATATGACCAGTACGGGCGAGACCCGCATCATCGAACACGGTAATCCGCCATTCTTGCTGGTCCGTCCCAATGGCGTGCTGAACGTAGAAAAAACCGAGGTGCGTCCGCAGCGCTGGCAGGACCGCGTCATCAGCTTCTCCGCCTTCGACGTTCAGCGCGAAGATCGCATCATTTTCTTTTCCGATGGAATTACTCAGGCGGGCATGGGCGAGTACCGCACTCCACTCGGATGGGGACTGGAAAACGTCGATAACTTTGTTCGCGAAAAAATCGACAGGTATCCTCACATCTCGGCTCGCGAACTGTCACGTCTGTTGGTTGCGGAAGCCGAACAGGTAGACGGCCTCAGCGCAAAGGACGATATTACCTGCGGCGTCGTTTACTTCCGCAGTCCCCGCCAATTACTGGTGATGACCGGAGCGCCATTCAATCGCGCACACGATGTCGATCTGGCCAAGATGGCCGAAAAGACCTCCGGGCGCAAAGTCATCTGCGGCGGAACGACGGCCAACATCATCTCGCGTCTGCTCGATCGCCCGATTCAGATCGATATGCGACAGCAGCTCAATCCGAAGGTCCCACCGTCTGCCAGAATGGAAGGCTTCGACCTGGTGACCGAAGGCACGCTCACTTTGGGAGAAGTGGCACGGCTGCTTGAAGAAGGATTTGCTCCTGAAGACATGAAGTCCAATGCGGCCGTAAAGTTGGCCTCCATGCTGCTCGACAGCGATATTGTGAAGTTTGCCGTCGGCACCAGAATCAATGAAGCGCACCAGGATCCAAATATTCCGGTCGAGCTCGACCTCCGGCGCAACATCGTAAAACGAATTGCTGTGCTTCTGGAGAGCAACTACATGAAACGAGTTCTCATCCGGTACCTCTGAGCAGAGGATTTCCAACGCAAGGCGTTGAGTCGATTTTTTATTGAGCTTTTCGCTCGCCCGGGCTTTCACTCACTGCGCTGAGAATGCGCGCTCGAATCCGTCGATCGATTTTTGAATCCTCTCCAAGGGAATTGTCAGCGACAAGCGAATGTAACTGGAGCGTCCAAAGCCAGTGCCGGGGACGGCAAGCACGCCTTCATTCGCGAGCAATTTGGTGAACGCAATGTCGTCGGGAATGGGAGTCTTGAGGAAGATATAGAATGCACCTTCGGGGCGTCTCACCTCATATCCGATTCGCTCGAGCGCATCGCAAAGCACGTTGCGCTTGTACTCGTAGGGCGCGGCGTCCACTGTCTCGTCCAGTATTTCCAGCATCACTCTCTGCCAGATAGCTGGCGCGTTAATAAAGCCCAGGGTGCGGTTGGCAAAGGCACAGGCGGCGCGTAGATTTACTCTGTCATCGAGTTGCGGCGAAAGCGCCAGATAACCAATGCGCTCGCCCGGAAGCCCAAGCGATTTTGACCACGAGTTGCAGATCGCCGTATTGGCAATGATCGAGGCAACTTCAGGCTGGCGCTTTCCGTCATAAACAAAGGCCTTGTAAGGCTCGTCGCTGATGAGAGTGACGGATTGGCCGCAGCGCGCGAGAACCGTCTGCAAATCGCGCAGACTGCTTTCAGGGTAAACACGGCCAGTGGGATTGTTCGGCGTATTCAGCAAAATGGCGCGCGTGCGCGGAGTGATGGCTGAGGCGATCCGCTCCACGTCGGGCAGAAACGTTGCATCAGTTTCTACCGGGACCATGTGCCCGCCGTGATTGGCAATATAAAACTGGTACTCGGGAAAGAATGGCATCAGCACGATGACTTCATCCCGGGGATCGAGAATCGACTTCAGAATCACGTTGCATGCGCCCGCGGAACCGACCGTCATAAAAACGTCTTCCGTTGTAAAGTCCAGGCCGGTTTCGCGCTGCAATTTTTGGGCGACAGCTTCGCGCACTTCTTTGTAGCCGGGATTCGGCATATAACCGTGCGAGCCCGGAGCGTTGCTAGCCACAGTCTTTCTCAGTGCATCAAGCACAGCGGCCGGTGGCTCAAAGTCGGGATTGCCCAGCGAAAAATCGAAGATCGCGTCAGCCCCGCGCTCACGCTTCAGCCTGACACCTTCTTCGAACATGCGTCGAATCCAGGAGGCGTTCTCAAGTTGCTTTGCGATGGATTTTGCAACCGGCATATTTGATAAACCCTTTACTTGGGCAAGAGCTCTTCGCTCGTCACCAGGTTGATGCCTGCCGCTTGCAACTGCGCCATCGCTCGATCCAGGTCGGAAAAACGAAAGATTAGGATCGCCTCGTTGGTGCGCGAATAGGGAAAGGCATACATATATTCGATATTGATGTCCATGCCGTCCAGCACCGTCAGAATTCCCGTCAGTCCTCCCGGACGATCTGCAACTTCGACCGCCAGAACCTCGGTGACCTTGACGGCGAATCCATGCGTCTCAAGAATCTGCGCAGCCTTCTGCCAGTCTGAAACGATCATGCGGACAATGCCGAACTGCTGCGTATCCGCGAGATAAAGCGAGCGGATATCAACGCCTTCCTCCGCCAGTAGACGCACAGGAGCGGTTAAATGCCCCGGCTTGTTTTCGACGAACAATGAAATCTGTTGAATCTTCATGCGGTCCGCCTATCGATGACACGTTTTGCCTTGCCCTCGCTTCGCTCAATGGAATTCGCCTCGACCAGCGCAACACGGACGCGAATTCCCAGAATATGATCGAGCGCGGACTGAATTCTTGTTTGAAGTCCCTGCAACGCTCCGATCTTGTCGTTGAACATTTGTGGCGTTACTTCAACCTGCACTTCCATCTGGTCCAGTCCCTGCACGCGGGTCAGCACGATCTGGTAATGCGGGAGCGTTCCTTCAATTTCCAGCAGCGCGGATTCCACCTGCGATGGAAAGACGTTGACGCCGCGGATAATCAGCATATCGTCGCTGCGCCGCCCGATGCGGTCAATGCGCCGCAGGGTGCGTCCGCACTCGCAAGGCCCTGGCAAAATTCTGGTAATGTCGCGCGTGCGATAGCGGATCATTGGCATCGCCTGCTTGCTCAATGTGGTCAACACGAGTTCACCCTCGCTGCCGTCCTCGAGCGGCGCTCCGGTTTCCGGATCGACGATCTCGGGATAGAAGTGATCTTCAAAGATGTGCAGGCCTTGATGACGACGGCATTCGCAGCCAACGCCTGGTCCAATAATCTCCGATAGCCCGTAGATATCGAAGGCTTCAAGGTTGCTCATCTTTTCAATGTGCTTGCGCATGGACTCGGTCCACGGCTCGGCGCCAAAGACGCCCGCCCGAAGCGGAAGCTCTTTCAGATCCACGCCGAGTTCTACGGCGCGGTCGATCAAGTGCAGGAAATAAGTGGGCGTGCAGCACATCGCCGTCACACCAAAATCTTTCATCAGCATGATCTGCCGGTCGGCGTGGCCGCCGGAGGTGGGGACCACTGTCGCACCGAGCCCTTCGGCACCGTAGTGCGCACCCAGTCCGCCGGTGAAGAGTCCGTAACCATAAGCGATCTGCATGATGTCGCCGCGATGCAGCCCGCAACCGGCAAAACAGCGGACCAATACCGAGGTCCACACGTCAATATCCTTCTGCGTGTAGGCCACCACGATCGGTTTTCCGGTTGTCCCGCTGGAGGCGTGCAGGCGAACAACATCCTTCATGGGGCTGGCGAAAAGACCGAATGGATAGGTGTCACGCAAATCGCTCTTCTGCGTGAGGGGCAGTCTGGCAACGTCGTCAAGCGAGCGAATATCCTCGGGCGCCAGTCCGAGCCCATCCATGCGTGAGCGGAAGAGCTTGACCTGCTTCCATGCAAGCGTAACCACAGCCTGCAATCGCTGCAACTGCAAATCGCGAAGCTCGGCAAGCGGAGTGTAATCCGGCACGCTGGCGGGATGACAGTCGGATGCCGAAGTCTCCAAAGTCGCGGCGAGTTCCATGATTGAGCTCATTGGTTGCGTCCGATGGAAAATGATATAAGATTCGCCTCGTGCAGCTTCTCCGGCAGGTTGCGCTTTAAAGCGGCGGTCCACGCGTCCACCGGAAAATCCAGATGGTGGCTCAACACGCCCAGCAATGCCACATTGACGCTTTTCTTCGTGGTCAGCTTGGATTCGTCAATCATCGATGGCTCAATGAGAATGCCGCCTGCACGCAGCACCGACTGGTTCACCGCGATCTGATCGGGTGCGATCACCACAAGAAAATCCGCCTCGCCCTCTGGCACCATGGGACTGTAAACGCGCTCGCCAAACCGCACGTCGCTGGAAACGGAGCCACCGCGCTGGCTCATCCCGTGCAGCTCGCTTTTCTTCACGTCCACTCCGGCACTGAAGGCAACGTCGGCCAGAATGTCAGAGGCCTTGATAACGCCCTGCCCGCCCAGTCCCGCGATCACCACGTTCGTCGGTTTACTGCTCATGGCACCTCTCATACTCGCGGATCGATCCAGCTGCCAGCAGGCAGTTACGGCGGGCAATCACCACGGAAAGCTGCAGCGATTCCAGGCAGGTTTCAATCAGCGTCTTGAGTTTTTCAGGCTCCGCTACAGGATCGACCACATGCACATTCCTCACACCCAGCGAGCGCGCCAGATCCTCAAAAACCACTTTGCCGGTTTTTGCATGTTCCAGGGTGCGTCCGGTTCCCGGATGCTCCTGCATACCCGTCATGGCCGTTGTTCCATTGTCGAGAATGATCACCACGTGCCCGGTGGCCGGAGGGTTATACACCATCTCAACCAAGCCGGTAATGCCGCTGTGCACAAAAGTGCTGTCGCCGATCACGCTCACCACTCGCTTGGCTTCCTCAGCCGGCAGCGAGTGGCGCAGTCCAAGGCCCACGCCAATGGCGGCGCCCATGCATACCAGCGAATCCATCGCTTCAAAAGGCGGCAGAACTCCCAGGGAATAGCAGCCGATATCGCCCGCTACAATGCAGTCCAGTTCTTTCAGAATCGTATAGACGTTGCGATGCGGACACCCGGGACAGAGAGCCGGTGGCTTGCCCGGAGCGCGCTTCGGCTCGGGCGTTGAATCTTCAGCCAGAATGCGGCGCACGCGATCGGAGTTCAGTTCGCCAAAGCGATACATCTCCTGCTTGCCCTCGACCTCAATGCCCGCGTCGCCGGCGGCCTCCACCAGGTAGGGATCGCCCTCTTCAATTACCACACACTTTTTAACGCTCCCGGCAAACCGGCTCATTCGATCGATGGGAAGCGGATAAGTCATTCCAATCTTCAGAATGCCGGCCTGCGGAGCTGCTTCGCGCGCATATTGGAACGCGACTCCCGAGGTGATGATTCCCAGCGAAGGCGATCCGGCAAGCAACAGATTCGGTCCCTTTGAATTGTTCCACTCAGCAATCTCGGCGAGTGTTTTGCGCATCCGCAGATGCGCCGGCTTCGCATAAGCCGGAATCATGACGCGAGAAGGAAAATCGTGCTCAAAATGAGCCGGCCGCGGCGCCGGAATCTGCACCATTCCGCGACGTACGAGAGTTTTCGAGTGGCATACGCGCGTGGTTATGCGCAACAGAACCGGCACTTGCCAGCGCTCGGAGATTTCGATGGCTTGCAACGTAAATTCGTAAGCTTCCTGCGAGTCGGAGGGCTCAAGCATCGTGACACCGGCGGCCTGCGCGTAGCGCCGATTATCCTGCTCGTTCTGGCTTGAGGCCATTCCCGGATCGTCGGCTGAAACCACCACCAGCGCCCCGTCCAGCCGGATATACGCCACGGTAAAGAGCGGATCGGCTGCCACATTCAGTCCCACATGCTTCATGGTGACCAGGGCGCGCGCTCCCGCAAACGCCACGCCTACTCCAACTTCCAGCGCCACTTTCTCGTTTGGAGCCCACTGAGCTTTTCCGCCCAGCTTTGCGAAGGTTTCCAAAATTTCTGTCGAGGGGGTGCCGGGATATCCCGTCCCAATTTTCACACCGGCCTCAAAGGCGGCCATTGCAACAGCCTCGTCACCGCTCAACAAGGCCAATGCATCCTCTTGATGAAGAGAATTCACGTAAGAGTCCTAAAAATGATAATTAAGTCAAGTGTACATGAAGCGGAATCTCCTCGTTTTAAAGGCTTGCGTTCCCGATTTAGTAGCTTCCTGCATGTTCCCTGAAATCAAGATCTCGCAAAGATAACTCGCCTGCGACGCCCTCCGCTCCGATACCATCGAACCGTGAGGAGTCTTTAGACCAATGAACTTTGATCTTGAACGCGCACCTGCGAGCCATGCCTACAAACTTCTGGTGGGTCTGGTGGCGCCTCGGCCGATCGCGCTAATCACATCCATGGATGAGAATGGGCAATTGAACGCAGCGCCCTTCAGCGCATACAACTACCTGTGTACTGACCCTCCCATCGTTGGAGTGGGCGTAACTAACCGTTCAGGCCAGCAGTTTGTTCCCAAGGATACGGCCCGCAATATCCGTCGCACCGGCGAATTTGTGGTTAACGTGGTCACCGAGGACATCGCCGAGAAGATGAATATCTGCGCCACCGATTTCCCGCCCGAAATGAGCGAGGTGAAGCTGGCCGGGTTCACTACCGCGCCGTCGCAGATCGTGAAGCCGCCGCGGCTGGTCGAAGCGCATGCCGCGCTGGAATGCCGCGAATACGCAACGATGGAGATCGGCCGCTCTCGCATTATCCTGGGGCGAGTTGTCGCCATTTACGTTGAGGACAGGTTTGTGGACCCGGACGGCCCTTACATCAAGGCAGACGAGTTACATTCAATTGGCCGCATGAACGGGCTGGGAAACTATGTACGCACGCGCGACGCATTCATGACGATTCCGCGCATTTCGTATGAGGAGTGGAAGAGCGGAAAGCGATAGGGCAGTTTGCATGTCAAGTTGAATGATAGACTTGCTGCGAGATGAAAATCCGCTCGTCAGCTGTGTTCCTGTTGATCGTAGTTTCAGCGGTCTGCTCTCAAACTTCCGCTCAGCCGGAACGGTCCGGCAATGCCCGCGCCGCGGCCGCCCAGACTCGCATCTTCACCAGCGAATTGGGATATGAGCTTTCCTATCCTGCGGAGTGGATTTATAACGACATCGGGCCAGTAGTGCCGGCGTCGAAGATGCCCCTGGACAAGGAAGCGGAGCAGGACGCCTACCGGCGCAGCATCGAGTGCTCGCAAAACATCTTCAGCGCCCGATTCGGAGAGCCCCGCTCCAATTTCCTGGGCGGCGTCATCACCACGGATTGCATGCGTGAGAAGCCTGATCTGGATACCTTCACCTCCCACACCATGAGGTTATTGGAAAGCCGCTATAAATTGAGCGATACCCATTGCGCGGCCTATTCAGTGCAGGGGCAGATGTTCTGGGTGATGCGGTCAAAAGCGGCCAGCTGGAATGAACCCGGAGAGTTGGAAACCATCGAGTACGTGGCAACGGTGCTGCCCAAAGGATTGGTTTACTGGTCGGTCCATTCCAAAATGCTGCAGGCGCAGGAAGACTTTGAGCACTCGCATCTCCACCTGGCCAATGGGGTGGATACCGAACTGATTCCCGCGGGCGCATTTGAGGCCACTAAGTCGCCGTCACAACCCTTCACTAGCCTGGGATCAGCTCAAGCAAGCGACAGGCAGATCTTTGAGGAGCCCCACGCTTCGCATTACTTCAATAGCGGTTACGGATTTACCTATGAAGTTCCCCCTGACTTGAAGATTTACGATGCCAAACGGTGGGACGCGGCGAACAGGATGGATTCCCCCGGAAAACCCGTTCCCAGCAAAGTTCCAGAGGCTCGCCGGCTGCAAACACTGCTGGTGGCAATGACTGAAGACCAATCTAAGACGGTGATTCTGACAGTATGTACGCTGGCTTGCCTGGCCACTCCAGTGGATGCATCCAACTCCCCTGCATACGGTCTTGATTACGCGATGGTCGAAGAGGTCGTCAGCCTGGGCAAAAAGTACAATCTCAAGAACACAGAATACGGCACATTCAAGGCGGGTACACATCGATTCTGGGCCATGCGCTCCACGGCGATTCTCAAAGATCGTCCATGGGAAACCCCAAGGTCCCTGGCCACGCTGATGACTCTTACATCCAGGGGAGTGGTTGAGTACTTCCTGCTGGGCAAGACGCGCTCGGACCTGGACGCGCTGATGGCCACCCACCTCAATTTCGAAGACGGAGCAGAAACAGAACTGATCCCAAACGAGGCCTTTGCCACCACCAGTGGCACACTTTCGTCCAGCGATCAACAGGCGCCGGTTCTCCCTTCAACATCAATGTCTGCCGCGCTCGAACAATCCGACACACCCAAAACTGCACCGGAACCAAGTACCGCGCAAAAGGCCGCACCCGAAGCAGCCGCCGCACCCAAAACTCCGCCCGACTATTCCGCCGAACCCCTCGTCATCGACCATGTCGAACACATCTACACCATGGCCGCCGACGGCACCGGCGTTCGCCAGGTAACCCTAGCCGCACACGTCAATTCCGACGCTTCCGTCCGCCAGCTCGGCGTCCTGAGCATCCCCTATGCCAGCAGCTCCGAGCACGTTGAACTTGCCTACGTCCGCGTCCGCCGGCCCGATGGTTCCGTAACCGAGACCCCTTTGACTTCAGCCATTGAAATGCCTACCCAGGTAACCACTGCAGCTCCCTTCTACAGCGACCTGAAGGAACTGCAGATTCCGGTGCGCAATCTCCGGGCCGGAGATCATCTTGAATGGCAGGCAAAGGTTATCCGCACAAAGCCCGACGCGCCCGGCCAGTTCTGGGGACAGGAAACCTTCGTTCCAGACAATGTCGTCCTTTCCGAATCCCTTGAGCTCCACGTCCCCAAAGACAAGTACGTCAATGTGTGGAGTCCAGCGAACAAGCCCGTTGAAACCACCACCCCCACCGAACACATCTACCGCTGGGATACCTCCCAATTGAAACCCACCGTCGGGCCGGAAGCGGAAGCTGAAAAAGATCGCAAGAAGAAGCAGCTCTGGACCGCAGAACAGGAGATCGAAGAGAAGGAGGGCAAGTCTCCTTCCGTTGCCTGGACGACCTTCAAGAGCTGGGACGAAGTCGGCGCCTGGTATCGTGCTCTCGAAAGCGACCGCGTCCTCTCCGGCGACCCAGAGATCAAGGCAAAAGTCGTAGAACTAACCGCGGGCAAAGCCACGCAGGAGGAAAAGGTCCGGGCAATCTACGCCTATGTTTCCACCCAAATTCGGTATGTCGGCGTAGACTTCGGCATCGGCCGTTACCAGCCTCATACTGCCGTAGAAGTACTCGAAAATCAATACGGCGACTGCAAAGACAAGCACACTCTGCTGGCCGCCATGCTTGAAAATCTCGGCCTCCACCCCGCCGCAGTTCTGATTGGCGCAGGCATTCGCTTCAATGAACCCGTTCCCTCGCCTCAGTCCTTCAACCATCTCATCACCTGGGTTTCAGTCGACGGCCAACCCATCTGGCTTGACACCACCGCTGAAGTTGCCCCTTACCGTGTCCTCAGCTATGTGCTCCGCGATAAGGCCGCTCTCGTCGTTCCCAACTCCGGCCTCACGTGGGTTGAACACACACCCGCCAGCCTCCCATTCCCAGCCATAGAAAAAATGGATGCGGTCGGCACACTTGACGAAGACGGAATATCGAATTCGCGCCTGGTGCTGACTCTCCGAGGCGATGGCGAGTTAATAGCTCGCGAAGCCTTCCATCGTGTCCCCCTCGATCAATATGACAAAATAGTCCAGCACGTTTCGCTCGGCATGGGCTATGCCGGCACCACCAGTCATCCTGATGTTTCCCGCCCTGAAGACACCAATGAACCTCTGACAATCAGTTACGATTACAAGCGCGAAAAAGCCGGCGATTGGGAGCATCTCAGGACCGTTCCTCAGGTCGCGCCCGTCGAACTTCCCCGTCCGGGAAATGCAGATCCGCCCGTCAGTTCCATCTTTCTAGGACCACCCCGCACTGAAATCTCAACATCCGCCATGAAGATCCCTGACGGTTGGGGCGCCAAATTGCCTGATGCCGTCGATGTCAAATCCCCCTGGGCCGCATATAGCCAGACCTACCGCTTTGAAAATCGCACCATCTACGCCGAACGCAGGGTCGAGGTTTTTGAGGAAAGAGTCCCTTTCGCCGATTGGAAGGCCTACAAGAAATTCGCCGACGACGCCGACCTGGGCAATGAAAAATTTATCCAGCTCATTACACCAGGCGGCTGGGCTCCCATTTATCCCTCGAGAGGCAACGGTCCCTCCACTAGCACCGCAACCGCCACATCCTTAGAAGACTCCAAAGCCGCCAGGCTCATCGCTGCCGCGCACCTCTCCATCCAGCACCGCCAGTTTGAGGCAGCCCAATCTCAACTGGACGAAGCCCACTCCATTGATCCCGATCAGCCCAGGCTTTGGACCAACTACGGCTATCTTGAATTCCAGCGCGGCAATATGTCCAGCGCAATTACGGACTATCGAAAAGAACTGGCCCTCTACCCCGACAATTACGGCACCTACCCCTCTCTCGCCGAGGCTCAGCACATTCTCGGCCTAGAGAAAGATGCCCACGAAACTCTGAAAAAGTGGTCCATCAGGCAACCCGACAATATCGCGCCAATTACTGCTCTCGTTTCCATGCTCATCGATGAAGGCCAGTTCTCAGAGGCGGTCGCCGCTGCAAAAACCGGCATTGCCCGCCTCCCGGAGGAACGCAAAAATGATCAGCGTCTGCAACTGCTGATTGGGCGGGCCCAAATCGCCGCCGGAATGCAGCAAGGTGAATCCACTCTGCTCGATCTCCTGCACGCCACGACCGATCCCGGCATGATGAACGATGCCGCGTACGAGCTAGGCAAAACCGGACTTGACTTACCGCTGGCTGAAGCCGCTGCCAGGGATGCCATCGACAAACTTACTGCCGAAAGCAAGACTTGGAACCTTCAGGAGAATGTTCCAAATAGCCTTTCGAAAAGTCGCCGCATCGCCTCCACTTGGGACACACTCGGCTGGATACTCTACCGCGAGGGCAAGTCCACGGAGGCCGAAAGCTATATCCAACCTGCCTGGACCAATCGGGAGAGCGCCGAGATCGGCGAGCACCTGGCCGAAATGGCGGAAGCCAAAGGCAATCTGGACGAAGCCTTGCGCCTCTATGAACTTGCCTTGGCTACTTTTCCCTCCTACCTCCAGCCCGGCTTCCGAAAAACTCCCAACGCCACCCAGAAAGAGCTGACTCAGCACATCGAAACTCTCCGCAAAGCCGGCGCAAAAGAGCCTGCTGCGGATGCGGATGATACTCTCCGGCAACTTCGCACCATCGACCTCGGCCCGTCAAGCCACTTCACGGGTGGTGCCGAGTACCGCCTCCTCCTGAGCAACGGCGCGGTGCTCGACCTCGAAAAAACAGGCGATAAAGAAGTTCCTTTGGCTGAAGAAAAAATCAAAGCCGCCAGGTTTCCCGGCTACTGGCCAAATGGATCAGAAGCCAAACTGGTCCGCCTAGCCATGCTCAATTGCAGCGCCGGCAGCTGCGAACTCGTCCTCGAGCCTTGATCTCCCCAGCCTGGAACGGCCGGATCCTATGGAATTTTTGCCGAGGCAGAGTTCAGAATCGGTAACCAGGCTTCAGTTCACATCGATACACTGTCGTCTTTTCCGGGTCCGAGTTAGTTCTCGCGGTGCAGGTGGCCCAGCTAAGATAGAGCGCCGGTCCAAGAGGAAACACCATTGGCTCGCCATTAATTTCAACCTCAATACTTACTCCTTCTTGAGTCGGTGGGAGGGTAAAATTGAGCGCGCGCCCAAAGACGACAGGATATAACTCCCGTTCGTTGGAGACGCTTGCGTCATGAAATACCTCGGCCTCCAGCAAGAATGTAGCTGTATCCGACCAGTTCAGCGCAGAGACAGTGATTGTGCGGCCGCCGCTCGCAAAACCGTTCGAATCGATCTTGGTAAATGGGCACGGGCCGGCGATACACGAAGCTCTCACATTGCTGAATTCATTGCCGACGCCGGCATCCATTGATTCAGAAGCAATAGACGCCTTCCATCTTCCATCCGGAGAACAGAGAGCTTTATGATCGCAGGGAAGATTTCCGGTATTGGCGACCTGAAAAGTCTTGACCGCGCTACCAATATTAACTCTGGTCTGCGAGTTAGTGGTATATCTGATCCGAATATTCGTCACAGCCAGTGCCGCATGGTTTGAGTCGCTTTCGTCTGGCGAAGGGATTGGCTCCATTGCGGCAATATTCAACTTGCCCGCAGCAAGGCCACCCTGAATTTTTATAGAGAGAGGTTGATAGCCGGGATGCCGAAAACTCAAAATCATAACTTCCCCAGGCCAGATGCTGCGTGGAAAAGGAATGTTGAAGTATCCCGAAGCCTCCGACTGGGTAGTTGCGCTGGTCACGCCATTTGACACGGTCACATCAACGCCGGCGATCGGCAATTCTTTCCGTGTGTCGACGTCGCGGCGGATCACCGCGCCTTTGATCCTCATCGCTCCCACGCTCCAGCGATGCAGGCCCACGCCAAGTGCAACGGCCATCAAGGCCGCTGCCACTCCGATGACTGTCCACATAGCTCTCTTTCTCTGGTTCACACCGGCTCCGCCTATATTCGATGGTAACTTGACACAGCCCGGATTCAATCTGCAGTCCGGATTTCCTGCAACTCCCTGCCATTATTTTGCATCATAACTAACTGCACACGTGTGCACGAGCAGCGTCAATTCCTGATTTAACATCGGCGAGAATGATGATACGGCTTGGCAATTGCGACATCGACGAAATTCCCTGCGCCAAACCTGGAAGCGAAAACTCCCGCCGCAACCTCTTGCGTCAATTGGCCGCTCTATCCATGGGCCTGCCCCTTGCTCAGGCAAAGGTCATGCCTCTCTTCAGCCAATCGGCGGCACAGAAGCAGGCAATGCCGCCGCATGCTCAACCCGCGACTCCTCCGGCGCCGACCACAATTTCACCCTCAGATGAGAAATTTCTGGATGAGCTCGAGCATTGCAATTTCCTCTTTTTTTGGGAACAAGCCAACCCTCAGACAGGAATGATCAAAGACCGCTGCAACGTACGCGCCAAGGATACAAGCGTGGCAGCCAGCATTGCGTCGATAGGATTCGGCCTCACCGCGATTTGCATTGGTGAAAAGCGCGGCTTTGTCAGTAACTCCGACGCCCGTTTGCGAGTTATTAAAACATTGTCCTTTCTATGGCACAAACTGCCCACACATCGCGGTTTTTTCTTTCACTTCGCCAATATCAACACCGGCGAAAGATTCTGGGACTCTGAGGTTTCCTCCGTCGATACTGCGCTGCTGCTCTGCGGCGTCCTGACCTGCCGTGCGCATTTTCAGGACGATACGATTTCGAAGCTGGCCCATGCAATCTTCGATCGCGTGGACTGGACCTGGCTCTCTGAAGATACCTCTCTGCTTTCACATGGCTGGACGCCGGAGTTGGGGTTTATTCCCTCCCGGTGGGATGACTACAGCGAGTTGATGATGATCTACCTGCTGGGGATGGGGTCTTCCGCTTTTCCGCTCAACAACGATGCGTGGTTCGCTTGGAAGCGAACCGTGTTTGAATACGATGGTTTGCGTTATATAGGGTCGTTTGCGCCCCTCTTTGTGCACCAGTATTCTCAGGCGTGGTTCGACTTCCGCGGCAAGCGGGACCGCTACGCTGACTACTTTCAGAATTCCGTGATTGCCACTGATGTACATCGTCGATTTTGCGTTGAGCTCAATGAACAGTTCTCTGATTACAGCAATGCACTCTGGGGCATCACTGCCTCCGACTCCCAAAATGGATATGTGGTTTGGGGTGGCCCGCCAGCCATGGGCCCTATAGACGGAACCATCGTCCCCGCCGCAGCCGGCGGTTCGCTTCCGTTTCTGCCAAACGCGGCCATGCGGGTACTCAGAACCATCCATGATCACTACCCCAAAGCCTGGAGCCACTATGGATTTGTGGATGCATTCAACCCCTTGACGGGTTGGTACGACACGGATGTGATTGGCATTGACACCGGCATTACGATGCTCATGGCAGAGAACGCGCGAACTGGATTTGTATGGGACACTTTCATGAGAAATCCTGAAGCCCAACGTGGCATGGTCAATGCCGGCTTTAAACCCGATCACTAGCCCGTCAGATCGCCGCGATGTTCGTTCGACCGACGAATCATTTTGCAGCCCATAGGAATTGAAAATCCGCAAGCAAGACGCCGCATCCCAGCAGAACATCAATGAACCCTTGATCTCGAACTCAGCGCGAGTGCGATTTGTGTCGTGTCCGGCTGAGGGCATATTCCGTTGACTCCCGCCGAGTAGGCTTGGTCGAACAATCGTGAGGTTGGTGATTTGAGCAATTTTACTAACAGGTCTTCGTAACGGGTGGTATCGCCCATTGACCATTTCCAGGATCAGAGGTTGGAGTCCGTCCCGATGGGGACTATGATCTCAGAGTACAGCTTGAGAGTTCTCTGCTTGGAGGGAGATGTTTTGCGCCAGCTATTTGCTCTTCTCGCGTTCTTTGGCACGATTTTCTTCGCTGAACGATCGCAAGCCCAGATGGTTGGCGAGGGAGCATTTCTTGTTCAGGGTCACAACGGGGTCGTCACAATAAATCAGGCAGTGGGCTCCTCCGGCAATCGAGCCGAGGACCGTGACGCTCCGCGGCCGGAATGGATTCCCGCGTGGGCCGAGCAGGGAAATTTCCACTTCATGCGCCTGGATGGCGGTCCAATTGAACCGCAGAAGACCTCGAAAGCTTGGTGGGGAAAGACCTTTACCGACGCGGATAATGAGGTGCTGGGCAATCTATATGGCAAGTACGCCGACCGGGCCATCGATCTGATTTCCGAGGCCGGCGTGAACTGGGTCTGGATTGAGTGGAGCGTAGGATTCTCGTGGCAGGATGAAGCGGCGCAGCGGGAGCAAGCGAAAAAGATGGTCGACAGGCTGCATAAGCGGGGAATCCATGTCACCGGTTATATGTGCGCATCGAGCATCTTCTGGCAAAGCATGTTTCGGGATCAGCCCGAGTCGGTTGGCTGGCTGAAGTACGATTCCAGTGGCATGCCTTATCGATACGGGGGCGGCACCGATACCTATCGGTTCATAGCCGATGTGAGAAACCCCGGGTGGGTGGCGCTGGAAGAGAAGCGGATCGGGGCGGCCATCGACGCCGGATTCGATGCCGTGTTTCTTGACAACACTCCCGAACGGGCCTGGGCAGATGACAGCACCATGGATGGCTTTCTACGGGAGTTGCGCCGGTTTGTGCATGAAGACAAGCACTCGAATCTTCTCCTGCTGTCCAACTTCGGGATGGATGCGGAAAGATCCGCGCTGAATGTCGAAATGGATGTCGCGTTCAACGAGTACTACGAAGAGCCTGGCGTCTGGGGCGACGAGTGGAACGTGCGCAACATCCGCCGCTTCAAATATATGAGAGGCGTGATTCCGGCGTGGAAACCGATGATCACGGAGTACTCTCAATTCCGGAACGGAACTCGCTCCACGACCTACCTTTCGCCCCGTTCCGAGCACCTGGCAATTGCCGAGGCCGCGGTCTTCGGTGGCAGTTTAGCGCACGACATGGAAGGCCCGACCGACACAGCCCTGATTCACGGGGATAAAACCGCGGTGGCGTCGTGGAACGCGATTGGAGAATACAACCGTTTCCTCTCCAGTCACAGGGAGATCTACCACAACGCCACGCAGGTTGCGAACTACCTGGTGTTGCTGCCGGGCAGCGGAATGTCCTTTGACTGGCGCATTGAACAGAACGATCTATACGATGTGCTGGCGAAGAAAAGCGTCCTTTTCAATCTGATGCTCGCCGGCAAGGTTCATGACGTGGACCTTGTGAAGTACAGAACGGTCGTGATTCCCAAAGGCATTCCATGGCCGGATAGCCTGAAAAGCTACAAGGAACGTGGAGGCCGGGTCGATGTGGTGGATGAAGCGCCGGAGGAAACGATCGTTGCTATGCAGAAAGGGCCTCCGGCATGCGCATCGCTGTCAATCGATGGCGATCGAAACGTGCTTGGCAACATAACGCGGATCGACGGAGGCAAGGCGCTCGCGATCCACATCCTCAATTACTCCACGGCCCCCATCGCCAATGTGAGGATCGGAGTGGAACTGGGCCCGCAATGCGAGAACACGATGCAGGGTGCGCTGCAGGTTCTTTCGCCCGATGCGGCAACAAGCAAGGACGCGGCTCTCCAGCGCTCCGGCAACAGATTGAGCTTCATTCTTCCAATGGTCGATACGTATGCGGTCGTGGTTCTTCGGTGAAAGGCAGGAAGCAGGAGCAAGACACACAGGAAAATTCCACGGTATTGTCGGTTTGTATCTTGTAAGCTATTATTTCTCAATATGAGCTGGCGGTGGGATGAGTCTGGTGCGAACCGTTCTCCGACCAAATTCCCTGCTAACAGGGAAAAATACAGGGAATTTTGCGACTTCTCGAACGATCTTTAGCGGCCCGATTCCATAAAGCATTGGTTCCAAGAGAGTTCCTAGGACTGACGCATGATTCATGTGCAGAACGGAACAGGGAATTATCACCCCGGTATCAGGGAACAACAGTTCCCTGATACCGGGGTGGACGGCGATTCCGCTCGCCCAAATTCTACGAAAGCCTTCCCGCCCGCTTCGTGGGGTTGCTCTTTATCAACGATGTGATGAGGCTAGAGTGCCTGTATTCGAAAGTGGGAGACGCCGAGCCTGACAATGGCATCTGTGGGAAGGGTTTCTCTATGGGAATGTT
>Ga0187855_10000351_pt1 | contig 41548 bp, 38 predicted proteins | sample June2016WEW_8_10_2_FD_132969 | JGI IMG/M metagenome (GOLD analysis project Ga0187855, IMG submission 132969) | Peatland microbial communities from SPRUCE experiment site at the Marcell Experimental Forest, Minnesota, USA - June2016WEW_8_10 | ecosystem: Environmental > Terrestrial > Soil >... | reverse complement strand
GGAACCCGCCGCGACCCATTAGGCTTTTCCGCATGGCGGAACATAGCACACCGGATCTTTTTGCGAGTCGAGTCCCCGTTCATTCGGCATTGGTTCAAAAATCGGTTGCCACCATCACCAACTTGGCAGGTCGGCTTTCACCTTGGATGCTAGGAAACTGCGAACCGTTTCGCAAGAGGAAAATACAAAATAGTTGGCAGGAAGCTTGCTGGCGGTTGTGCTGCGAATGCAATTCCAACGCCTTCCGAAGCTGAAGGCGAGGTTACGGCCGACTTCACCCCGTCCGTCTGGTATCTTGCAAAACATCGTCAAGCGCGCTTGCCAGTTTGCTGGCTCGCTGCCGCGCTTCCGGCGAGACCGTATCCAGCCGCCGCTTCAGCAGATGATATTCATCCGCGATATTCAGCGCCGCCAACACCGCCAGCCGCACCGAATCGACCGTGGCCGTCTGTTCCGATACCGCGCGCATCTTGCCATCCACATACTCGGCAAGCTTCAGAATGTACTCCGCGTCCGAGCCCCGCAGGTTATACACCTGGTCGAAGATTTCGACGCGCACACTGCCGCTGCCGGCAGTCGCGGCCGGGACGTCATTGGGTTGAACAGGTTTGGTCAATACATCTGTCGCAGATTGGTTACTTGCAGTGGCCATGTTACTCCTCGGCGGATTACTTCCTGCCAGACGACTGCCGGACGCAGATTTGCCGCCGTCTCCTAGCTTGCCGCCACCGTCAGCTGGCTGCCTTCTCATGCGTCAGGCTGTCCATCTGGCTCAACATCTTTTCGACCCGGCCTCGAATGTCCTCGCGATCCTTGCGCAGTTGCACCAACTCGCGGCGCATGGCTTCGTTCTGTTCCTCCCGTTCTTCAAGTTGCTCCCGCAGTCGCTTCGCATCGCGCTCGGCGGTAGCCCGGGCTTCCTTGGCGGCCTTGTACAGCTCAATGGTGCGATAAACTTTCTCTTCCAGCGCCTGAAAATCTTCAGCAGGAACCTGCGCAGATACCTCTTCCACGGTTTTCACGGACATGGAGCACCACTCGCTTTCGGGAAATTTTCAGCGTTGAGCCGAAGTATAGCGCAGTTCGCTGTGGATATGAGGCTACTTTTGCCGTGACTCGTGTCGTTCAGTAAGCACGCGGCGAGCCGCGTCTCTACCGATCCGGTTTACCTTGACCGCAGCTTTTCCAGCCGTCGCGCCGCCTCATCCAGTGTCTCAGGCTTCTTGCAGAAGGCGAAACGTACCTGTTGGGATCCGTCTTTCGGATGCTTGTAGAAACTCGACCCAGGCACGCACGCGATGCCGATGTCCTTCACCAGGTGAGACGCGAACTGCACGTCGTTCGCGAACCCGAAGGCGCTGATGTCGGTCATCACGTAATACGCGCCCTGCGGAGGGTAACAGCGGAAACCGGATTTCTCCAGGGCCGGGATCAGATGATCGCGCCGCGTGCGGTACCGCTCGGCCAGTTCGCGATAGTAACTGGCAGGCAGGCTTAACGCCACCGCTCCAGCTTCCTGCAAAGGAGCGGGCGCGCCCTCGGTCAGGAAGTCATGCACCTTGCGGATCGCGTTCGTGATCGCGGGCGACGCAACCGCCCAGCCGACGCGCCATCCCGTGACGCTGTAGCTTTTTGAAAGCCCGTTGATCGTAATCGTGCGTTCGCGCATGCCGTCGAGCCGCGCGATCGAAATATGCTCCGATCTATCGTAGAGAATGTGCTCGTAGATTTCGTCGGTGATGGCGAGCACGTTGTATTCAACACACAAGTCGCGAATCAGTTCCAGTTCTTTCCGGCTGAACACCTTGCCGGTAGGGTTGTTTGGCGTGTTAAGGATGATCGCCTTGGTTCTGGACTGATGGGCCTGATGTTGAGCGGTCTTGTGCTGAAAAGCCTCGCGCAATTCCTGTTCGTCGAACGTCCACTCGCCTCCCCCCTCGCCTTTCGACGCCTGCGGCGGACGCAAGCTGACGAACCTCGGCTTGGCTCCGCTCAGAATCGCGTCTGGCCCATAGTTCTCGTAGAAAGGCTCGAAGACCACGACCTCGTCTCCCTTATTGCAAACCGCCAGCAGGGTCGCGATCATCGCCTCGGTCGAGCCGCAGCACACCACAATTTCTTTTTCCGGATCGACCTCGATCCCTTGCCATTCCTTCATCTGCCGAGCAATTGCCGCCCGCAGACTCTTTGCGCCCCAGGTGATGGCGTACTGGTTCACGTCGGCGGCGATCGCCTCCTGCGCGGCGCGCTTGACTTCGGCGGGCGCGGAAAAGTCGGGAAACCCCTGCGCCAGATTGACGGCGTTATATTGCATCGCCTGCCGGGTCATCTCGCGAATCACGGACTCGGTAAAATGCTCAACCTTGTCGGAGAGAAAATGCTTGGGATGCGCCGAAACCTGGCTCATGGGAAGTAAGGCTAGCACAAAAAGTTGCAAGAAATGGACTACCCGACAGCACTCGACCTGTCATCCTGAGCGCAGCAAGAACTTCACGAAGTGAGGCTCTTGCGGAGTCGAAGGACCCTACTCGCGCATAGATGGTCATCCAAATTGACCATAGTATGATAAGATGACCTAAACGAGGGATCCCATGCAGGAAATCGCCATCTCGGAATTCAAGGCCAAATGCCTCGCTTTGCTGGAACAGGTTCGCGCCACGAAAAAGCCGATTCGAATCACGCGGTTTGGCAAGCCAGTGGCTGAAGTCATACCGCCGACGGCGGTAGAAGATCGTGCCGCCTGGATCGGATCGATGAAGGGCACCTTCGAAATTCTCGGCGACATCGTGTCTCCGGCGAATGACGAGGACGAGTGGGAGGTTCTCCGCGATTGAGACTGCTGCTTGACACACACATCTGGCTTTGGAATTTCCAAGATCGTCGGCGGCTTGGCCGACGCGTCTTACATTATCTCCAGGACAGGGACAGCGAACTCTGGCTTTCGCCGATGAGCACGTGGGAAGCGCTGACCCTCAATCACAAAGGCAGGATTCGAATCAACGAGGATTTGGTGACGTGGCTGGCGAGAGCCACGGCTGGCACTCGCGAAGCGCCATTCACCCACGAGATAGCGCTCGTAGCCCGGCAATTACCCTTGCATCAGGACCCCGCCGATCGCATTCTCGCCGCGACCGCTGAGGTCTTGGACCTGACGCTGGTCACGGCCGACGAACGATTGCTGGGATTGGGAACGATCCGGACCTTGGCCAACCGCTGATGTTGCGTCTGCACTAGCCAACTCGAACGGGAACCTAGGGAGCAGAGAGCCCCTACGCCCGCTGCACCCCGCCCAGCGATTCCAGCGCTTTCGCAATCTGCGCCGCCCACTGCGCCACTTCGTCATCGCGCAGCGTGCGCTCGCTGGACTGCAGCTTGGCGCGCATCAGAATCGAGTACTTGCCCACGCCAACTTTTTCTCCGCGGAAAACCTCCACTGGGACGAAACTGCGCAGCTCGGCGATGCCCAGTCCGGCAACGCTCTGGTGAATTTGTTCGAACTCCACACCGTCGTCAAACACAAAGGAGAAGTCGCGCTCGACGGCAGGGAAGCGCGGCAGCGCTTCATAGCGTACCTCGCGCAGGTCGTGCTGGTAGAGCCGGTCGAGATAGATTTCGGCGACAAAAACATCTTGCCGCAGTTTGCGCGCCGTGGCTACATCGGGATGAATCTGGCCAAACTGGGCGACGGTTGCGCCATCCAGCACGGCGCGAGCGTAGCGCCCGGGATGATAGTAATCGGCGCTCTTCTTATTATCGGGCTTCTCATTGTGGAGCTGGGCGTCGTAGTAGAGCGTCCAATGGCTGAAGGGGGCGAGCAGGGTTTCGACGTCGCCCTTCAGGTCGAAGAACGAGAACGGACGCGCCGCCGCCCCTGAAACAAGCCCGCGCACCACTTCCGCATCCACGTTGCCCGTCGCGCCTACGGAGATGCGCTTCAGCTCCAGCGGCATCGCCTCTGCCCCCGGCGCCTCAAATACATTTCCAGATTCGAACAGGCGCACGTTGTCGGTGCCGCGATTCAGGTTGTACGCCAGCATGTTGAGCATGCTCGGAACCATCGACGTGCGCATCACCGAAGCCTCATCGCTCAGCGGGTTCGCGAGGTCGAGCGCGGCGGCGGTCGAAAAGCGGCGGGCGTCCTCTTTCGAAATGAAAGTCAGCGATATCGCTTCGTTGTAACCGAGCGCCAAAAGCGTGGAGCGCAACCGCGCGTCCTTGCGCGCATCGGGCAGATCGCGAACCTCGCCGCTGTAGGCGGGAAGCGTGTTGGCGAACTTGTCGTAACCATGCAGGCGCGCCAGTTCTTCGATGATGTCGATCTCGCGTTCGATGTCGAGGCGCCAGCTCGGGATGTGGACGAGGTACGTATCTTCGTTGCCCGGAAGCATCGTAAAGCCGAGACGAGTAAGGATGCGGTCGATTTCCAATGTGCTGAGCTTCTCGCCGAGAATCCGCTGCGCCTCTCGCAGGTCGAGTTCCACCGGAGCAAGGTCAAGCTGGCGCCCAACCACGTCGATCACGTCGCCGATGAGCGTGCCGCCGCCGGAATTGAGAATAAGTTCGGCAACGCGGTTCGCCGAAACGACGGTCGATTCGAAATCGGCGCCGCGCTCAAAGCGGTGCGACGCGTCGGTGTGCAGACCGTGCCGCTTCGACATGCGGCGCACCGTGACCGGATCGAACCACGCGGATTCGATCAGGATATTCTTCGTGCGCTCGGTGATCATCGTGTCCAAGCCGCCCATCACGCCGGCGAGCGCGACCGGCTTTTTCGCATCGGCTACGACTAGATCCTCGGTCGAGAGCCTGCGCTCCACGCCGTCCAAAGTCTTCAGTGTTTCTCCAGCCTGGGCCTTGCGAATGATCAGGCGGCGGCCTTCGAGCAGATCGAGATCGAAGACGTGCGTGGGCTTGCCACTCTCCCACAGAACGTAGTTCGTTGCGTCGACCGCGTTGCTGATGGGGCGCTGATCGATCAACTGAAGGCGTCCGGCAACGTTTGCGGGCGACGGCTTGATGGTCGCGTTGCGAATCTCGCGGCCCGTGAAGCGCGCACACAACTCCGGTTCCTGAATGTCGATGGTGACTTCGGATTTACCCTGCGAGGGTGTCAGCTTCGGCTCAATCGCTCGGAGCGGCAGATCGTAGAGCGCCGAGGCTTCACGAGCCACGCCATAGTGATTCATGGCATCGGGGCGGTTGGTAGTGATGTCCATCTCGAAGACGGTACTGTCGCCTTCGCCCGAAACACTTTCAACAGCAACGCCGGCAAGGGTAAGTTCGTCCGCAAGCCGGGTATAGTCGACCGGGATGTCAACGAAGTCGCGCAACCAATGGGGAGAGATTTTCATGTAAGAAGCTGTTAGCTGCTGGCTCTTGGCCTTTGGCTCTCAGTCGGCACATTGGGCATTCGCTAAGAGCCAAGAGCTAACAGCCAAGAGCTTTCTACCCAAACTGCTCCAGAAAGCGGACATCGCCCTGAAAGAACAGCTGAATATCATCCACGCCGTATTTCAGAATCGCAATCCGTTCCACGCCCATGCCAAAGGCGAATCCCGAAACTTTGCTGGCGTCGTAATCCACGAAACCGTACACATTGGGATCGACCATGCCGCAGCCCAGCAGTTCAATCCATCCGCTGGCCTTGCAGTTGCGGCAGGGAGCGCCGTCGCGCGTGCCCTTTCCATCGCAGAAGATGCAACTGATCTGTACGTCGGCGCTGGGCTCGGTAAAGGGAAAGAACGACGGATAGAAGCGCGTCTTCACGCTCGATCCGAACATCGCCTTCATGGCGTGATCGAGCGTGCCCTTGAGGTCGCAGAAGGTTATGTTGGTGTCGACCGCCAAACCTTCGATCTGATGAAAGATAGGCGAGTGCGTGGCGTCCAGCGCATCGTTACGGTGAACTTTACCCGGACACACGACGCGCACTGGAGGCTTCATCTTTTGCATGGTGCGAATCTGCACCGGCGAAGTATGGGTGCGCAGGAGCAAGCGGTCGCGCAGCGGCTTCGATTCCTGCCCGGCGATGAACAGCGTATCTTGCGTATCGCGCGCGGGATGGTTAGGCGGAAAGTTCAGCGCCTCGAAGTTGTAAAAGTCGGTCTCAATCTCCGGGCCCTCCTCGACCGAGTAGCCCAGATTGCGGAAGACGCCAATCATCTCGTTCATCGTCTTGATGACGGGATGCTCAGCGCCGATGGGACGGCGGATGCCGGGGAGGGTGATGTCGAGACGCTCGGCGGCGAGTTTGCCCGAAGAAGCACCGCTCTGAATGCGAGCGAGCGCAGCATCCACCGCGTGCTCGACTCTGGGCTTGAGTTCGTTGACGCGCTGCCCAACGTCGCGCTTGTTCGGCCCCGGCGCAGCCTTCAACCACAGATCGTTGAGTTGGGTGAGGTTGCCGTTCTTGCGCGCCATCCAGCGATCGCGAAATGCCTTCCAATCGTTCTCGGAACCGACCGCCGCCGACTCCTGGTCGAGTGCAGACAGAAGCTCGCGCACCGCGCTGTCGAGCGCTGCGGTCGAGAAGTCGGTTATCTTGGGAACGATGTAAGGCATGCTTCTCAAAAAACTCTCAAGGAATTTGTCATCCCGAGCGAAGCGAGGGACCCCTACTCATTCGAAAATGCTCGCTGCGAATAGGGGTCCTTCGCTTCGCTCAGGATGACACGATTAATTAAGACTGAAAGCTGACGACTGAAAACTAATGGCTGAAAGCTGACGGCTGAGAGCTGATAGCTAGGTTGTCGCCGTCGCAGCGTTCGCCTTCTTCGCCTGCTCCGCCAGACTGCCAAATCCCGCCGGATCGTTCACCGCCAAATCCGCCAGGATCTTGCGGTCCAGTTCCACGCCGGCTTTCTTCAGGCCGCTGATGAACTGGTTATAGTTCAGTCCGTTCAGGCGAGCGGCGGCGCCGATGCGCACGATCCAGATCGAGCGGTACTGGCGCTTTTTCTGCTTGCGGCCGGAGTAGGCAAACTTCAGCGCGCGATCGACGGCTTCTTTCGCCGAGCGGTAAAGTTTGGATTTAGTTAGGAAATATCCACTGGCGCGTTCAAGAATCTTTTTGCGCTTGGCGCGGCGTTTGGTTCCGCGTTTTACACGAGGCATGGTGCTCTCTCCTTTTTTATTTCGTCTGGCGGCTGGAGGTAAGGAGGCTTCTACCCCATGGGATTTCTGAAGCCTGACCTCTTCACGCGCCGCTGCAGGGCGTTTCGCTCCGCAGACTTTTCAGGGGTGTGGTTCCACTGGCCACTGGCAACTGACCACTGGCCACTGCTTCTAGTACGGGATCATGCGCCTTACTTTCTTAAAATCCGCATCACTCACCAGTACGGAATTTCCGAGTTTTTTCTTCCGCTTCTTGGCCTTCGACGTCAGGATGTGGCGGAGAAAAGCTTTATGCCGCTTTATCTTTCCCGTCCCGGTTTTCTTGAAGCGCTTGGCAGCGCCCTTGTGTGTTTTTAGTTTAGGCATAAGTAAATAGCTCTCAGCTCTCAGTTGTCGGCTCTCAGTTAGAGTCAGCGTCCTAAGCGCAGTATCTCATCAACTCGCAGCGAGCGCACCAAGAGATTTTCCTGAGAGCTGATAGCTGAGAGCTGACAGACTGCTTTTCTACGCTGTCTGCGCGCCACCTTGCGATGCGGGAGGCACCGGAGGCGCGGGCTTGGGACGAGCCGGCGGCTTTTCTTTCGCTCCGCCTTCCTTCTTACTGGGCGCCAGAATCAGGTGCAGCGTATTGCCTTCCTGCCGCGGACGGAACTCCACCAGACCTTTCTGGTCAACGTCTTTGATCAGACGTTCCAGAATCTGCCGGCCCAGGTTTTGCCGCGTCATTTCGCGTCCCCGGAAGAAGATGGTCGCTTTTACCTTGTCTCCTTCGTCGAGGAAGCGCAACACATGATTCTTTTTGGTTTCGTAATCGTGATCGTCCACGTTGATACGAAACTTTACTTCCTTGACCGTAATGGTCTTCTGCTTTTTCTTGGCTTCGCGCTCGCGCTTTTCGTTCTGGTACAGGAATTTCCCATAATCCATGATGCGGCAAACCGGAGGTTGCGCGGTCGGGGAAATTTCCACCAGATCCAGGTTTCGTTCGCGGGCCATCTTGAGCGCCTCGAAGGGAGGCATCACGCCAATCTGTTCCCCTTCGTCACCGATCACGCGAACTTCGCGCGCCCGGATACGCTCGTTCATGCGGATAAAACGTTTGTCGATACTGTCCTCCGTCTGTATATCTGACAGGCAAAGATGCTTGAAAAGTATAGCATGCGGCCGAAAGTTGCGAAGGTGCGTGCCCTCGTTTTCCACTCCGCCAACACTCCCGAGCGACTAAACTATACCTATCTCACGGAGAATGGGGCCAGTTCGCCAAAGAACGAAGACGGCTGGAAGAAGGCGAGTGGAAATCAGGATGCGCGTTTCCGGAACTTTGCGCAGTGACGCTCCGGCGGCTACGCTTCTAGTTCGGCTGCTGGTGGGCTGGGTGTTTTTGTCGGAGGGGATTCAGAAGTTCTTGTTTCCCGATGCTCTCGGCGTAGGGCGGTTCGTTAAGATCGGTATTCCCGCGCCGCACTTTTTTGCGCCGTTCGTCGGCGTCGTGGAAATCGTCTGTGGCTCGCTCTTGATCCTGGGATTACTCACCCGGCTTGCCGCCATACCTCTGCTCATCGACATCAGCGTCGCGATCCTCACAACAAAGATACCCATGCTCGGAAAATCCGGGTTTTGGGCTGCCATGCATGAGGCCCGCACCGACTACTGCATGTGGCTGGGCGCGCTATTCCTTCTAATTGTGGGTGCAGGCTCGTGGTCGTTGGATGCGCGCCTGTCACACCGAGAATCCCGCACGTGACGAGCGCGCTTTGGCCCTACGCCGCCGCCACTTTCGCAGCTCGCAACTGGCGATACAGCCGCAGATAGTCGTCCACCATCCGTCGCGCGGTGAAGCGTTCGCGCGCCCGGTTGTAGGCTCGCGTGCCGTAGAGGCGTACCAGTTCACGGTCTTCGTCGAGTTGGCCGAGCACTTCGCTGAGGCTCTCGGCGTTATTGCGATCGAAGTACAAAGCCGCGTCGCCCCACAGTTCGCGATAGACTTCGGTGTCATTGGCCACCAGCGCGCAGCGTGAGAACGCTGCCTCGATCGACGCCATTCCCGTAGGCTCGTAGCACGAAGTCGCGGCAAAAATTGTCGACTTACTGTAGAGCGAGCGCAGTTGCGATTCGGTCTGCGCTCCCTTCACCGAAATCTCGTGCTCGCCGGTGGAGACGCGCACGTCGGCGCGGATTGGCACTGCGGGCATGGGTATCGGGTTATCCGCCCCTACAATGCACACCGGCAGGCCATGCTTATGCTGGGTCAGCAAGGCCACCTGCTTTCCCGTATCCCACAGGCGCCCGATCGCCAGCACCGACTCTTCCTTGGTTACAAACGGATTGAAGTAGATGGGATTGCGTCCGGCCGGAATGACGTATCCCTCGAATTCGTCGCCGTAGGCGAGGCGCAGCATCTCTCCCATCCAGCGGGAAGTGGTGACCACGGCCTCCGCCCGCTTCAGGCTGGCGATAATCGTCGCGCGATACCACTGCAGCCATGCCGAAGCGGCTGGTTCGCGTCCATGGATGCTCAACCACCACGTCATCACATCGCCGTGCGCCGCCACCAGTCGCGGCGTCGCCACCGGCAGCGCTCCGAAACTCAGCTGATTCAAATGCAGAAAATCAGGGCGTGTGTCGCGCACGATCGCGCACAAAAAATCCTGGGCCGCGTGGAAGTCCTGTTCACCTTCCTGCATCCAGTCGAGACGAAATGCGGTGGGATAGTATTCGAGGCCGTGCAGTCCGTCCATCCAGGCGGTCTGATGGGGAAGCGGAATTTCTCCAAAACTGACGAGCGTGACTTGCGCCCCGTGGGTCACCAGACCCGAAACCAGTTCGCGCGAGTATGTCCATACTCCGCTGAACGTATCGGCCGTCACCAGTACGCGCACAGAAACCTCGGGGGATCGAGGGCTGGGAGTTCCCCTCGGGCCTATTGCCTCCAGTTTAGGGCGAGGCCTGCTGGTAGGGAAGAGTTTTCTTGAATTTTTCCGCCGGCGAGGCCGCTCCTTGCAGAATTGGCTAATGCGCTTACTTCTTTTGGGTTTATCTGTAGGTAGTAGCCAGTGTATTAGGCGTACCCGGCGTCGGGCTTTGGAAGAGAGTGTATCTCGGAGGAGTTCTCGCGAGAAAACTGGTGTTTGCGTGCTCCTTCGGGTTTTACGTCCCGCTTCACAGATTCCCTTCAACTGGTTGATTTCACGCAGGATGGCTGAAATCAGCCACTCGTCTTGCCGCAACTTTTCTCCCCCATCCGAGTTCAAGGGAGTAGGCGCTTCAGAGGAAACAGAAAGCTGAAGGACCTCGTGCTCTGGCGAATCGCAAAGTCGGATGCAACCAGCGAATCGCCAGGCGGAACGAAAGGGAGGTTCACCATGAAATACCTGAGATATGTTGCACTGCTGGCTTTACTGGCCATGCCGCTTGCGTACTCGCAGGCTGCGGTCGTTGTCGGAGCGAGGGTCGGAGTGGGCGTTGGAGTTGGAGTCGGCGTGGCTGGCCCACGGGTTTGCGCCTACGGCTATTACCCGGACTATCCGTATGCCTGCGCGCCCTACGGCTACTATGGTCCGAGCTGGTTCTCGGGCGGCGTCTTTATTGGCGCAGGCCCCTGGGGCCACGGCTGGGGACATCCGTATTACGGACGGCCTTACGCCCGCGGTTTTGCGGGACGCGGTCCGGCGGCTGGGCGCGGCTTCGAAGCGCGCGGCTCGGTCGCAAGCAACCGCGGAGGGTTCCGCGGCCGCCGCTGATCGGGTCGTCGGGTGATCGAATTTCAAAGGTTCTGACTCCAAGAAGCTCGATCAATACGAACGGCTGGCAGGACGAAACCGCCAGCCGTTTTTCTTTTGACAGCACGCGGTTGGGCGACAGCGGATGCTTCATGTTGAGTCCGCCCATCTTGTCATTTCCCTCTGACCGGCGAGATGGTCCTCCATCGTGACCACCGTTGGGCGCGCCAATATCCGCATCGTCCACAGGAGATCGTCGAGCGCCGTTCCAAAACCGAAATGAGCATCCACAAACGCCAGTTCCGAAGTTGGCAGAGCTGAGCGGCTGGAGATCAGCACTACCGGAACATCCGGCGCCAGAATTTTGATCTCCTGGGCCAGCTTCGAGCCCGACATCGCTGGCATTTCGTAATCGAGAAGTGCCAGGTCAAAATAAGTTCGTTGGCAAAGCGCGAGCGCCTCGATGGGGTCGTTTTTCGCGATCACTCGGAACCCGCATTCTTCAAGAACACTGGCTAGCAATCGGCTGGATTTGGGATTGTCGTCTACGTAAAGCACCGTCGTTCGGTTCTCCATTACAGGCCTCCGTTCCTTTCCCGAAGAACGCAACCCGCACACCGGCCTTGCGAATACTTTGGGTAGAGATTTGTAAAAAGTTGGGATGGATTCAGAAGACTGCGAGCGTAGCCAACTCCTAATTTACCAGTCTTTGTCATCCCGAGCGAAGCGATGGATCTGCAGTCCGACGCAAAACGCAGATTTCTCGCTTCGCTCGGGATGACAATTCATAAGAACTTTATTGTTCCGCAGCGGGCCCGGCTTTCGCCACAGGCTCCTAGCGGGCGCGAAGAGCACAACTCGGCCTCTCAAGCGCAAGCCATTTTCTAAGACGCGTGCGACTAGACGCGTGCCAGCGGTGCGGGCTCTCCGGTTACGCCCGCGCTCTCCAATTGCTGGCGGAGTTTCTTCACCAGTTCGTGAATCGACTGGAGTTTTGCGGCTGCCGCCGGACGCAGATCTGGGGTTCCCAGGGCCAGTTTGCTCGACAGCAGCAGGGCTGTGATCGTGCCATTCAGTTCACTGTGGAGCTTGGCGAGCGCCGCTTGGCGGGTCCTCACTTCCTCGCGCTGGCGGCGCTGCACGGCCGCCCGGACCTCGCGCACCAGACGCTCCATGCCCATGATCGCCAGATTGACCTGCACCAGGATGGCGGTGCCAAGGTGCTCGAGCGTGGTCTGGGTTTCATGGGGCTCGCTTTCGAGCAGATATTGATCGACCACCACCGCACGGTAATCTTCCGCCCGCAAAAGTGCGGTTGCACGGGGCAGACCTTCCGCCACTACGATCCCCTCGCCCGTCGCCTCATTGAGCGCCTTGGCGCACTCGGATGCGCGCTCGCTCGTCGTCACAAGAAGGATCATGCTGAACCCTTACGCAACTCGCGGGCCAATTGTCTTAGTCTGAAAATAAATGAGTTATGCGCTCGCGCTGCCGCTGGGGCTCCCGTTCTGGCACGAGCGCTCGGACCAACCGCTCAATTTTGGGACTGGGGAATTTGTAATTGGCAATTTGTAATTTTGCTCTCACGGAGCCGCGATTTTCAATCACCCATTACCAATCACAAATTACAAATGTGGTTGCGACTCGTATTCCTTCAGTTTGCGGTACAAGGTCGTCTTGCCGATTTTGAGCAGACGCGCTGCCAGCATCTTGTCTCCGTTCACCTGGGTGAGTGCGTTCAGGATGGTCTGTTTCTCCAGTTCGGCCATCGGCACTATGCCATTGTTGGGCTGGCTCATCGCTAGCACGCCGATGGGCGCGCTGTGAATCTGAGTGGGAAGATCGCGCATCTCAATCTGGTCAGCGCTGCTGAGGGCACACGCCCGCTCCAGCGAGTTCTCGAGTTCGCGCACGTTTCCGGGCCAGTCATAACTCATCAGCGCCTTGAGCGACTCGTCCGAAATGGTCTTTTCCATTCCTGCGTCGCGCCCGATGCGTTCCAGAAAATGCGCCACCAGCAGCGGGATATCCTGCCGGCGCTCGCGCAAGGGAGGGATGCGCAGGGTCAGAACGTTCAGCCGGAAATAAAGATCGCGGCGGAACGTGCCCTCGGTCACGGCCCGTTCCAGGGCGCGATTGGTTGCGGCCAGTATCCGCACGTTGATGGGAACCCGCTTCACGCTTCCCACCGGACGAATTTCCTTCTCCTGAATCGCCCGCAGCAGCTTGGCTTGCAAGTCGACCGGCAGTTCGCCAATCTCGTCCAGAAATACCGTGCCCCCTTCGGCGATCGCCAGCAAGCCATCCTTCGGATTCGTCGCTCCGGTGAAGGCGCCGCGCACGTGGCCGAACAGTTCACTTTCGATCAGCGTCGGCACGAGCGACCCGCAATCAACCGGAATGAACGGTTTGTTGCGGAACATGCCGGCGAAGTGAATCGACTTCGCCACCAACTCCTTGCCCGTGCCGCTTTCGCCCAGAATCAGCACCGGATGCGAACTTTGCCCGGCTTTGGCGATGATGCGGTAGAGCTTCTCCATCTCCGGCGCCCGCCCGATGATGTTGCCGAAACCCTGCCGCGATTTGATGGTTTCCTGCAGTGCGCGGTTCTCGGTCTTCAGCCGTAGATGAGTTGCCACCCGATCGAGCAGCAGACGCAGTTCTTCCATGCTGAACGGTTTCGTGACGTAGTCGTACGCGCCATCTTTCATGGCCTGCACCGCCGACTGCACCGTGCCATAGCCGGTTACCACGATCACCAGCGCCTCGGCGCGATGCTTCTTGATGGCATGCAGCGCTTCCAGGCCGCCTGCGCCCGGCAGCCGCAACTCCAACAGCACAGCATCGGGATTGGAAGTGTCGAGCGACCGGCAAGCCTGTTCGGCCGACTCCGCCACCTGCGTGTTGAAGCCAAGCGACTGCGCCACCTCACGGCAGGCCTCGCGGGTGGTGCGGTCGTCGTCCACGATCAGAAGGTTCAAGAAAGTCGCTCCCTCGATTTGCGCGGTGTGGCTGGGGCTAACGACGGCGACGGCGGCGTTCGACGCGTTGAACATGGCGTATCTCCTGGCGATAGATAATTTTACGAGCCTGAACTTCACAATCAACTAGAGCTGGGAAACCAGCTCTCGCAACTTTAGCTATGCCTTATGCGGAGGCGAAGCTGGCCGCGTCTCTACGGGGAAAGCGGCCGGAAGGAACACTTCGATCGAGGCGCCTTGTCCCGGCTTGCTCTCGACTTCGATCATCCCGCCCGCTTCATTGACGATGCGCTGCACCGTCGCCAGACCGAGGCCCGTCCCCTCTCCCGGTTTCTTGGTGGTGAAGAAAGGCTCGAACAGCCGCGCGCGTGTCTCCGCGTCCATCCCGCAGCCGTTGTCTTTCACCGTGAGCGAGGCGGCGCGCCGGGCAGTCCCGGACGCGGCGTTACCGGAAGCTTCACCGGGAAATTCCGCGGCCCGCGTGATCAACCAGATCTTTCCGCCCTGCGGCAGCGCATCGCGCGCGTTCAGCACCAGGTTCATCAGGATCTGCCGCAACTGCGCCGGATCGGCGAGCACATACAGGGTGCCGGAGTCGAGCGCCGAGTCGAGCGCCAGCACCAGTTCAATCTGCTCCCCGATCAGTCGCCGCAACAGATTTTCCGTGGAAGTCACGATTCCGTTGATAGGGATCGGGCGTGGCCGCGCCACTTGCTTGCGCGCGATTGCCAATAGTTGCTGCGTCAATGCCGCCCCTTGCTCGCCTGCCATGCGCACTTCTTGAACGTGCTGCCGCAACCCGCTCCGCTCCAATTCGTGAGTCTCGAATTCATGAGTCTCGAATTCATGGGTCTCAAGTCCATGGGTCTCAAGTCCGTAGGTCTCAAGTCCGCCGCTCTCCAATCCCGCGGTCAACAGGTCGCAGTACAGCAGAATGCCGGTCAGCAGGTTATTGAAGTCGTGCGCGATTCCTCCCGCCAGCCTTCCGATGACTTCCATCTTCTCGGCTTCGCGCAGATGTTCTTGCAGCCGCTGGCGTTCGCTTGCGTCCGCCAGCATCGCGATCAGGAAGGCGGGCTGGCGGCGCGCGTCCCGCGCCAGCGACACGGTCAGGTGTCCGCAGAGTTCGGAACCGTCTTTGCGCCGGCAGCGCTTTTCCATTTCGAAGCAGTCGCGCTCACCGCTCATCAGCTCGCCCAGCAATCGCTCGTCTGGCAAAAGATTGCCGGGATCGAGTGGGCGACCAAGTTCGCGGCCAAGTTCGCGGCCAATTTCGAAACCGCGTTCCGGATAAAGCTCGCCCCCGTGCGTGCCCGTCAGTCCTGTTGGCTATAGCCGAGCATTCTGCTGAGCGCGGGGTTCGCCTCCAGAATCCAGCCATCGAGCCGGCAAATCCCAATTCCAATCGCCGCCCCCTCAAACATCGCCTGGAAGCGCACATCGCTTCCGTAATCGTGCACCGCCGGAAATTGAGTGATGACATTCATGCCGATACCGCTCCTCTGAATCTTCAGGTCTTAGGTCTTAGGTCTCAGGAAAACAAAACCTGGACCGCGACCTTGGTCCGATTCCAAACTGGGAAAAAGCAAGCCCAATTTTTCCGCGAATGGACCGCGCTAAACCTGATTAGGGAAAGAGTAGTGCGAAACCCGTCGCCGCTAAGTGCGGGCCATCACACTCAATTTGTGATGAATCCGGGCGTATTGCGGACGGAACTGAGAGGGGTAGGGATCAGAATGGAGATGGTGGCGGGGGCGAGGAATGCCGATACGGGCAGGCACAGCCGCCCAATTCGGAACCTCCAGCGGCCTCGGATCGCGATCAGGCGGTTTAGACGGGTGACGTTCCCCCCAGAACCGTAACGAGCCCATCCAGCGTGTCCACGGTGACGTCGGGCCTGATCCCCAGTTCATCTTCAGGAAGCTTGCCCCGGTTCACCCAGCACGTCCACAGCCCGAAGGACTTGGCGCCCGCGATGTCCCAGAAATTCGACGATACGAAGGCGATCGCGTTGTCGGGCACGGCCAGGTGCTTGGAAGCCAGGGCGTACACACGTGGGCTCGATTTGTAGATCTGCACTTCGTCAATGCTGATCACGTCGGCGAAAACGCCTTTCAGTCCGGAGTTCTCAACTGCGGCGGCAAGCATTTTCGGCGAGCCATTCGACAAGATGGCCAACTTATATTGCGCCAGATTACCTAATGCCGACTTCACCTCGGGAAAGGTATCGAGGCGCAGATATGATTCCATCAACTCTTTGCGGATCTCGGCCGGGCAAGCGAGGCCGAGACTGCGGCAGGCAAACACCAGCGCCGATTCGGTCACCATCCAAAAGTCTTCGTACCGCCCCATGAGGCTGCGCAGCCAGGTGTACTCCAGTTGCTTGGCGCGCCAGAGCTTGCTCAGTTCACCGCCTTGGCCGGGAAACTTGCGGTTGCACAGTGCAATCACCGAGTGCACGTCGAACAACGTGCCGTAAGCGTCGAACGCAATGGCCTGGATACGCGGTTTCATGGTGACTCTCCTCTCAGTGATGAAGACGTGGGTCGCTCGACGCAAAGTCTACGCTAATTCATGAAACGGCGCGCCAGCGGATGGTCCGGGAAAACCCACGCCTGTGTTTTCTCTCCATTCGATTTAGAATTTGCATGAGATTTTACGCCGGCAAAAAGGGACGACATTGGCGTGATATCTACCAACGAGGTCCTGAAAGCGCGGTCAGCCACATCGCAGCCATATTATGGAGGAGTTCATGCGGTCCCATGGCAAAAGCGTCACCATTGTTCTCCTGATGCTCAGCCTCATGTGCGCCTGCGGCCGGCCCACCGGTGACAACGCTTCGAACTCCCCCGGTTCACAAAGGCTGCCCTTCGATCGCGAGCCGCACTCGACCGGCATTTCGCCCAGCCAGGCGCTGATTCCATCCGCCACGAAACTGCCCGAGGGAACCCCCATCCCGATTCGCCTGCAGAGCGCGCTTTCGAGCGCATCGTCGCATGCGGGAGACAGCTTCAGCGCGACCATCGACGAACCGGTCGTGATCGACGGCCAGACGCTGATTGCCCGCGGCACACTCGCGAGCGGACAGGTGCTCGAAGCCAAGCCCTCCGCAAGTTCTCCCGGAGGCTCGCTTGAACCCGGCTATCTGCGGATCGTGCTGCTGAGTTTGAACGTCGGCGGCAAGACGGTCATGATCGAGACCTCCAGCATCTTCGCCAAAGGCGGCTCCCGCGAGGAGCGAACGCCAGCGACGGGCGCCGCTTCTGGCGCGAGTCAGCCAGATAGCCGGAAAGACAAAGAAATCGTCCTCGGCATCGATCGCCGTCTCAATTTCCGTCTCGCCCAGGCGGTTGATTTGCAATAGCCGTAGTTTGAACAGCAAGCGAGGATCTCAAAGCTGTACTTGTTTTGGCTCGTGCTCGTGGGAATCCTTGCTGAGTCTCTCCCATCAGTCGCGGGTTCTACCCTGAGAAGGATCGCTTGAAGTCGCAACATCAAGGTCCACGTGCAGTCGCTGAGACGGATCAACACCGGGTGGGTAGCAATTCCCGTCCTTGTTGTAGTTAGCGGAGCAGCCCCTGCGAAATCAGTTCGCTTCGGCGATTGGGAAAATTGCCAGACGTCTGCAAAGGAGATACCGCTCGATTTCGGCAAGAGTTCCTTTCGTAAAACGGCGCATCCCGGTGAGGGTGGACAGGAGTCGTTGACGACCCAATATTTTATTTTTCTTCCAGCTGCATTTTTCCGGATATCCTCCGCCGTTACGATGGAGGCGCCGGAACCTTCCCTGGCAGCAATGCCCGAGCAGTACACACCCGCTAGAAATTGCGCGGAGTTCACCGCATCGACCCAGGCATGAAGATAGGCTCGTTGTTCCGGAAGGAGACGTCCGCCCTGTTCCTGGTCGAGGAAGATGATGGTCTGCGATGGAAATCCTTCCGCACGCGCCGCCGAGACCGCTGCGGCAGCGTCGGAACTGCCCAACCTGGCCGCGTCCCCGGCTGCTTTGATCTCCGCGTACGTGCGGCCGTTGAACAGAACCAGGAAGCCGAAACCTGCAGCTTCGAGAATCTTCCGTTTTCCACTCCAGGAATTTGTTTTCGCGCCCGGCGGATGATTTAGCCAATAGCCAGAATAGGAGAAGGTCTGGCGGAGACTCCTCAAGTTCGAGTCGCCCGGATAGTCGTTGCGATCAAATCCTATGTATCCAGCGGGCGCCGGGCGCGCGCCAGAATCCGGTATTAGTTGAAAACCGGTGGTCAGAAATGCGAGGGTCGACGCGATTAGCAGTGAAGCTCGCATAGTGGCCGTTCCACCCAAGCGCCTGGCGCTCGCTCAGGCCGTTATTTCTTCCCGGCTCTCCGATTTTGCCGCTGCCGCCGGGAGGCGTAGGCGGAAGGTTGTGCCGGCTCCGACGATGGAATCGAATTCCACCGAGCCATAGTGCCACTGCATGATCTGGTAGGTTTGCGCCAGGCCGATTCCGCTGCCGCCTTTGTCGCTCTTGGTGGTGTAGTAGAGTTCGAAAATTTTCTCCTGCGCTTCGGGAGGAATGCCGCAGCCCTGGTCGAGCACTTCGGCGAGAATAGTTTCGCCATCGCGCCGCGCCTTCAGAGTGAGCGTTCCTCCCGCGGTCATGGACTGCACTCCGTTCAGCACCAGGTTCAGAATCGCCTGCTTCATCAGATCGGAATCGGCGCGCACCATGAGCGCGGCGCCAGGGCCCGTGCTGCCCGCGGCGGGAGACGAGGCAAGCCGCGTCTCTACGTCTTCATTGGGAAGTTGCAGCACCAGGCGCACGTCGTGACGCGCGGCATCGGGGGCGGCCAGGGCCGATACGCTCTCCAGAATTTTGCGCAGGTCCACGTCTTCCAAATGCAAATCGCGGGGACGGGTGAAGTCCACCAGGATTTGCACGACGCGGTCGAGGCGGTGAATTTCGTTGCCGATGATGTCCATGTGGCGGCGGGTTTCGGGATCGTCCTGCTGCAGCTTGTTTTGCAGCAACTGCAGGTGCAGCACGATGGCGTTGATGGGGTTCTTGACTTCATGGGCCACGCCGCGCGTCAGACGTCCGCTGGCGGACAGGCGGCGCGACATTTCGATGTCGTTTTCAATGCGCCGCACCGATTCGGCATCGCGCATGGTCAGCAGCGCCCCAATCGGCGTTCCCTTTTCCTGAATGAAGTCGAGCGAAACCTGAACCCGCCGGCCATCGACGGCGTCGAATTCGTATTGCACCAGGGGCCGCTGCTTCTGGAATGCGGGCAGAACCACCGCGCCGAGAACGGATCCATCGGAAAAAATCTCTTCCGCGGTACGTCCCAGAATCTCGCGCCGTGGGCGTCCCAGAAATTTTTCCGCCGAGGCGCTCACGAGCACGACTCGGGTATCGCGCGTGAACAGCATGAGTCCATCCTGCAGCTTGGTCATGACCTGCTCGACGTTGTCTTTCAACGCGGAAAAAATCTGGTTGGTATCGCGAATCTGGCGGCCGAGATGAGCGATCTTCAGCGACACCAGGCCAACTTCGTCGTCCGCACTCGCTTCCTCATCCGGCAACGGATCTCCTGCGCTCGCGCTGTCCAGGTTCCGGCTGATGGCCTTCAACGGGCCGAGCGCGACATTCGACACCACCGCCCCCAGCACCAGCGAACAAAAAATCGCGAGCACCGAAAAAAAAGCTGCTTGCTGCAGTTTCGGCGTCAGTTCGTTGCGCAGAAAAACCGTGGAGACGCCTACCCGAACGCTGCCGAAGGCATGCCCATCCAGTTCCAGCCCGATGCTCACGTCATAAACCGTGGAGGGGGCGTAGAGCAGGCGCAACTGGCGCCGGAAGCTGGCGTCGCGCAACACGCCCAAACGGGGACGCTCCGGAACCGGCTTGCCGTTCAGTGCGGGATTGGTATCGAGAATCGCCACTCCATTCGGATCAAGGATGGCGGCGTCGTAGATGATGCGAGAATTTCCCACCACCGATTCCAGCATGTCGTTGAGGTTGGCGTCGGTCTGCAGAAACCGGGTGATGGCGGCGCGCATGGCCTTGGGATTGTTAGTGTCAACCCGCGTGCTGGTCAGATCTGGCACGGCTTTGGAGGCGGCGTACTCCATTTGGTTGGTGAGCTGGGACGCGGTTTCATCGGCCCACAGCAAGCGCTGGCGCAGCAGTTGCGACAGGTATATCCAGGAGAAGCAGACCACCAGCGCCGTGAACAGCATGGTGATCACAAGCACGATGATGAATTTGCGAGTCATTAAATTCAAAAAGTTCCCAGTTCTCGGTTCTCAGTTCTCAGTGAGCGCCACAAAAGTATTTCTGAGAACTGAGAACTGAGAACCGAGAACCGAGAACCGAGAACCTCTTCTCACTCTTCCGCGGTCAGCTCTGTATCCTGCGGGCGGCCGTATTCTTTCAGCTTGTTATGCAGCGTCTTCAGGCTGATGCCGAGCATCTCCGCAGCGCGCGTTTTGTTGTTATTGGTCGACTGCAGAGTTTTTAGGATGAGCAGCTTCTCCGCTTCTCCGACGGTGGTGCCCACGCCCAGGTGCACGGCCTCGGGATCGTTCGCCACCTGCCGCACACTCTGGCCAAAGCCCGGGGGCAAGTGCTTGGTTTCCACCAGTCCGCCGTCGCAGACGATCACGGCGCGTTCCAGTGTGTTCCGCAACTCGCGCACATTGCCCGGCCAGGAGTAAGTCTGGAACATATTGAGCACGGCTTCGCTCACGTCCGCCACCTTGCGATCGTGCTTCAGGTTCATGTCCGCGAGCAGGCTCTTGACTAACTCGCGGATATCTTCTTTATGCTCGCGCAGCGCCGGCAAATTAATGTTGAAAACGTTGAGCCGGTAATAGAGATCCTCGCGCAGCTCTCCATTGGCCACGGCATCGTCGGGAACTTTGTTGGTCGAGGCGAGCACGCGCACGTCCACCGAAGTTTCGACCTTGCTGCCCAGTCGCCGCAGTTTGTGGTCTTCCAGCACGCGCAGGAGCTTGGCCTGCGTGCCCACCGGCATTTCGCCAATCTCGTCGAGCAGCAGGGTTCCGCCTTCGGCCAGTTCAAAGCAGCCGGTGCGGCGCTCCATCGCCCCGGTGAATGCGCCTCTTTCGTGGCCGAAAATTTCGCTCTCCATCAGCGTCTCGGGAATAGCGGCACAATTAATGGGGACGAAAGGTTTGTTGCGGCGCGGACTCAGATCGTGGATGGTGCGCGCTACCAACTCCTTGCCCGTTCCGCTCGCCCCGGTGATCAGCACCGAAGCCGTGCTCGGCGCCACCAGTTCGATCAGGCGGAAAACCTCCTGCATTTGCGCGGAGGCGCCGACCAGCAGGCCGAGCGCTCCTTTGTCCCGCAAGCGGCGGCGCAGGGATTCGTTTTCGGTGCGGGTGTTCAGGATCTCGCCGATGTTGGTGAGGATGGAGCGCAGCCGCCGGAAGTCAATGGGCTTCTCGATGTAGTCCTGCACGCCCAGCCGCCCCGCGTGAAATGCGGTGTCGGTCGCCTTCTGGGCGGTCACCATCACCACTGCGATCGACTGCGCCAGGTCGGCCAGCTTCTCCACCAGTTCCATGCCGCCCATGCGGGGCATCTTCACGTCGGTGATTACGATGGAGGGAGCGAAGGTGGGAATTTTTTCCAGCGCTTCCATGCCGTCGGCCGCCGTGTCGGTGCGATAACCCCATCCCGAGACTAGTTCGGCCAGTCCGGTTCGTTCGTTCTCCTCGTCTTCAACAATCAGTACGCGTTCCTGTGTCATATTCCTCTGCCAGGGACCCCAACAGCATTATTCAGGGAAGAACGCCGCCTCGCAACCCGGCCCGGGTTGCAGAATATCAATTTGAGATCATTCCGGCACCACCGTTTTGCAGGAAGCTGATGGATCCGCGACCCGAGGAAGCTATTAAGATGTTCGCCAATCATTTGCAAAAATGCCCAGTTGCTGTAGAATTCGGTGTTCCCAAGATGCAGCTATCCGTGCGTGACGTAAGGCTTTAGTAATTCCTGCTCTTTTAAATAATTTGTAGTGGATTCGATTCGGAGGAACTCAATGTCACTTTGTCACGAAACATACCGGAGATGCGCGAGTGTCGCGCTCGTCCTGGCCCTCGTTCTGATTGCGTTGCCGTCTATGGTGAACGCACAAACTGCCGCACCCAACGCGCCGAGTGCGCAGCCGGGCGACTCGTTCCCCAAGCTGGAAGTGTTCATTGGCTATCAGTACTTGAACCCCGGCGGCAACGTCCCCGATCAAACGCCCCCGCCCACCGGGCCGTTACCTACCAAACTGCCCTCGATGTCAGACGGCGTGGGCTTCAATGTGTCCTACAACTTCACCAAGAATATGGCGCTTGAAGCTAATTACGGCGAGAACTGGAAGACTTACTACGGCAATGTCATCACCGGCGACATTGGACCAAAGGCCACTTGGCGCTTCGAGGGTTTCGACTTTTTCGTGCACACGCTGATCGGATTCGAGCGCATCAAGCCAGAAGATATCCACCACAGCCTCGGCATCGGAGCGGTTCTTGGCGGCGGTGCGGATCTCAAACTCACTAAGCACCTCATGTTCCGCATGTTTGAAGGCGACTTCGAGTGGGCGCACGAAGGCTATGCTCAATCCGTGCCGCCTACCGATCCCGCGCTGCGCCGTCCCAACTATGACGGTCTCCGCTTGACGAGCGGTCTCGTGTTCACCTTTGGCGGCGGAGCTCCCGAAGTTCCGGTAGCGGCGGCCTGCTCGGTGCAGCCCGCCGAAGTCATGGTGGGCGAACCGGTGCACGCCACCGTCGTCGCCAGCAACTTCAACCCCAAACACACGCTCACCTACGCCTGGGCGACCAACGCCCCGGGCAAGATCGCCGGCAAGGATACGAGCGCCACCATCGACACCACCGGTGTCCCCGGCGGCAGCTACACTGCCACCGCCACCGTGACCGATCAAAAGGCCACGAAGAACAACGTCGCCAGTTGTACCGCGAACTTCAAAGTGAAGGAACTGCCCAAGAACCCGCCGCAGATGTCCTGCTCGGCGAGCCCGTCGATGCTCCAGGCCGGAACTTCGGCCACCATCACTTGCAGTTGCACCAGCCCGGATAACGTTCCGGTAACGGTGGGTGGATGGACCTCGAGCGGCGGCAGCATTTCCGGCATGGGAAACTCTGCCACTCTGAACACCACCGGGGCTTTGTCGGGCCCCATCACGATCCACGCTACTTGTACCGACTCGCGCGGCTTGACGGCCTCGGCTTCGAGCTCGGTGACGGTTGAAAATCCGCCACCGGCGCCACCGCAGGCAGCCAAGGTGAACGAGTGCGCGTATCCGAACCTCAAGAAGCCGTGGCGCGTCGACAACACCTGCAAGGCTGAGCTGGACGATGTTGCCCTCAAGCTGCAACAGGATCCGGACGCCAAGCTGGTGGTGGTGGGGAACGCCGAGCCGAAGGAAAAGCGTAAGAACCTGGCGGCCGAGCGAGCCCTTAACGTGAAGGCCTACATCTCGGGAGGCGAGGCAAAACAGAATATCGACCCCAGCCGCATCGAGGCCCGCACCGGAAGCGCAGGCACGGCGACTTCGGAACAGTGGATTGTTCCGGCCGGCGCGACCTTCCCCGGGGCCGGCACTACGACCCCGGTCGACGAAACGAAGGTAAAGGCCGTCCCGGATCATCCGAAACCGGTGGCCAAGAAGAAAGCGGCGAAAAAGGCCGAATAACTGAGGTAGAAAGAGCACGAAAGGCCGGTGGGGCTCAACCCCTGCCGGCCTTTTTATTTTTTGCCCTTACGTAACCTTGCCCCAGCCGTGCTAGCCTGTCAATGTGGGGCGCAGGCGAACATCATTCGCAGGGGTCAATCTACGTTCATGGATTTCACAGTGAAAGGGAAAGTTCTCCGCACAGGGTTACTGGTTCTCGCAGTCAGTCTCGCCGTCACTCTTATGAGCACCGCACTGCTGGCCTCCGGGCCCTGGCAGGTGTTGGGTCCGGACGGCGGCGATGCGCGCAGTCTGGCTTACGATGCGCATAATCCGGATCACATCCTGCTCGGCACCAGCACCGGCCAGATGTTTGCTTCGAACGATGGCGGACGCAACTGGTCGCGCCTGGCGCGCCTGGGCGGCGATGATTACGTGCTCGACCACATCTCCATCGATCCGCAGGACTCCAACCGTATTTATGTGTCGGCGTGGAGCGGATCGAGCCAGCAGATTGGCGAGATTTTCCGCACCCTCGACGGCGGCCGCACCTGGGAGACGCTGCCCGCCATGCACGGCAAATCGATCCGCGCCCTGGCTATGCACAAGGGTGATTCCAGGGTAGTGGTCGTCGGCGCGCTCGATGGAGTCTATCGCAGCAACGATGGCGGCGATTCCTGGCAGCGCTTGTCCCCCGCGAACTCCGCCGACATCAAAAATATTGAATCGATCGCGGTTGATCCCAAGGATCCGAACACCGTCTATGCCGGAACCTGGCACCTGGCCTGGAAAACTTCCGACGGCGGCGCCAATTGGCAGCATATTAATAAGGGCATGATCGACGACTCCGATGTGTTTTCGGTCATCGTCGACCATCAGAACTCCTCGGTCGTTTTCGCGAGCGCCTGCTCGGGAATCTACCGGAGCGAGAACGGGGGCAACCTGTTCACCAAGATTCAGGGCATCCCGTTTTCGGCGCGCCGCACGCGCGTGCTCAAGCAGGATCCGACGAACGAAAATATCGTTTATGCCGGAACCACCGAAGGCCTCTGGAAGACGACCGATCTGGGCAAGGTGTGGAAGCGCGTGAGCGATCCGGAGGTCGTCGTCAATGACGTGCTCGTCGATCCGCGGGATTCCAATCGCGTGCTGCTGGCCACTGACCGCAGCGGCGTGATGGCCTCGAGCGATGGCGCCTCCAAGTGGGCCACTTCCAACCGCGGCTATGCGCATCGCTATGTATCCGCGATCCTGGCCGATAACAAAGATGCCAGCTCGCTTTATGTCGGCGTGGTCAACGACCGCGAATACGGCGGCGTTTTCCATTCCCGTGACGCTGGCCTGCACTGGTCGCAGAAAGCGGCCGGGCTCGGCGGAAAAGACGTGTTCGCGCTCAAGCAGGCCCCCAGCGGAATGCTGGTGGCCGGCACCAACCACGGCGTTTACTATCTGGAGCACAATGCCAGCGAATGGCATTCCATGAACGTCGTGGTGATCGAACATACTTCGAAAGTCACGCGCAAAGGCTCGAGCAAAGCGGTCACCAAAACCAGCATAGAGAAGAAGGAGCTCGTGTCCCGCGTCAACGATCTTGAACTCGGTGATCTGGAGCTCGGTTCCGGACGCTGGCTGGCAGCAACGACCAGCGGCATCTACGCGAGCGCCGACCAGGGCAAAACCTGGAAGGGCGGACCGATTCTGGGCGAGCAGGATTTCGTTGCGGTGCGAGCTGAAGGTTCCACGGTGGTCGCCGCAACACGTTCCAGCGTGCTGGTCTCGAATGACAAAGGCGCGACCTGGAAACATGCCGGTCTGCCGTCGTATTTGGTCGGCATCCGCAGCGCGGCAATTGCTTCCGATGGCCAGATCATGATCGCCGCCCGCGAAGGCGCGTTCCGCAGCGGGGATGGCGGCGCGACCTGGGAGCATATCGTCAACGGCCTGCCCGCCAAGGACATCACTTCCGTCAGCTTCGATTCCACCCACCATCGCCTGCTGGCTACCAGCGACGCGACCGGCGTGATCTTCGAAAGCCGCGACGGTGGACGTTCCTGGCAACGCGGTCCGGACAGCGGATTTCCCCTGCGCCGGGTCAGCGTGATTGGCGGACGCTTCGTGGGCGCGACTCCCTTCGACGGCGTCATCCTGCAGCCGGAAAACGAATCGATCAGCGCCGTCGCAGGCGGCAGCACGGAGTAAAACTAAGACTAAAACTCAAGCCGAAAACACGAGCCGGGGAAGCGGAAACGCTTCCCCGGTTTTTCTTGTTGTAGGCAAAGCGGCGAGCTTGCGTTCTTTGTAAGGGTGGGAAACAATCCTTTCTGGCACCGTTATGCGACTTACCTGTGGGCTCGCGATTGCGCTTTGTCTGGGTCTCTCGGCTGTGGGGGTAGCCTCGCAGGAGCCGGATTCGGCAGGCTCCGCGAATTCCGCGGGACAAGTTCCGCCTGCGGCTGCTACCGAGAGTACGCCCGCTGCGGGGGCGAAAGTTTCGGAGGGCGCGGCAACCAAGAAGACGGCTGCTTCAACGAGCGCAACCACGAAACGCCGCAACAAGCGCTCCGCGCCGGCGCAGGCTGAGGGCCCGCGGAAAATTATGGTTCGTGAGGGCGGAGCGAGCGAACCGGCGGCGCAGATTGCGCCCGACATGACTCCCGCAGAAGCCGCCAGCCAGCGCCAGAACGCGGAACGGTTGCTCGGCTCCTCCGGCGACCAACTGAAGGTGCTGGCCGCGCGCACACTCGACGTGCAACAGCAGGAGACGGTGGGGCAGATCCGAAACTATATGGTTGGCGCGCGTTCGGCGTTGCAGGAAGGCGATTTGTGGAGAGCCAATACGCTGGCGCAGAAGGCACATTTGCTGGCGGACGATCTGGTGAAGCACTGAAGTATTGCCCAGCCCGCGGTCAAACTCACGCGCCCAAAATCCAGCTGCCTAAACACAGCGCTGGAAAACTCGATTTTGCTCTTGCGTTTTTGCGAGATCTAAGACGTAAGGAAATTCTGATTGAGTCCCCGGGGTCCCCCGTGTACCCCTGTGTACCCTGTGGTTAATGCCTTTTGCCGACACTTAATCAGAGTTTCCCTAAGACCCGCCTCACTCAGAAACCTGGCCCTCCTTGCTCCAGCGGTAGAAGCGAATCGGATGTTTGGGAAACTTGTCTTCCTGGGCGGCATTGAAGTGCTCCCAGACGCCGGGCCAAACCTTGCCGAGCGCTGCTGCCGTAGTGCCATCTACCCAGACCTCGTGTCCAGCCGCGAGATCGCGTTCCGCGCCTTGGGCGAAGTTCGCCACGCCGTTCACCGGATCGATCTGTTTCCATGTCGTCCGCGGATTGAAATAGCGGATGTACCAGTCGTCCACAATGAAATCGCTGTAGTAGACCACGGTGCCCTGCGGCCACACCTGACCCATCCGGTGAGCAAAGCGCAACGCCTGGTTATAGTCCGGGCGCGAGTAGGGAAAGATATAGAAAGCGAGATTCGCCAGCGCCATAGTGGCAACGAACAGCGCCAGCCGGTAACGGCGCGGGCCCCGATATTCGGCGAAGACGAGAGCAACGATGACGATGATAGCGGGTAGACAAAACAACTTGTAGAAAGTATTCCAGGGCAGCCAGAAGAAGAGAAAGACAGCATATGTGGCTAACCAGACGACCGCCATGCGCAGCGGCACAGTTGGCGCCAGCCTGAAGTGCAACAAGCGCAGTTCCTCCCGGTGCCGGAGGGTGCGAGTTAGCAGCGCGCCCAATGCCATCGCTAGGAGGAAGAAGGTAACCAGCATGAATGGTCCGAAGAACTGAAGCAGGTGTCCGGTGCCACCGAAAAACAACCGCGGATAATTCAACAGCGTGATGGCCAGGTTCTTGGACAGAGTGAATGTGAACGTCACATCCGGGGAATGAAAGGTCAGCCAGCGCACGAAAGTGCCCAGGCCGGTAGAGCGTTGCTGGAGCCAAAACCCGGCGTAATACCCAGGCAGCGTGACTCCCGCTGCCAGCGCACTATATTGCAACAGGCTTCGGCGGCCGCCCTTCAAATAGACGCCTAATGCAGCCGCGGGAAAAAAGAAGATCGCAAGCTGATGAATGAGGATAGCGCCGACGTGCAGGATTCCGACCAGCAGAGGCCGAGGCTTCGAACTCGTGCACAAGGCGTGGAAGGCGGCCACCAGCAGGAGCACGCTAGGAATATAGGCGTCGGCGTCAGTGGCAAACCTCCAGAAAAGTGCGGAGAAAGCAAAGAGCAAGGTCAACATGGTGCTCAGGTAAGCGGACTGCGTGAGCCGGAGAAGCGTGCGCTGCAGTATGCCGGCGCATACCGCAGCCAGAACCATGTTTATGGCCTGAAGCACGGCAATGGCCCGGACCTGCAATCCCAGGCTGCGCACCGCAATCCACACAAAATACCCGACGCTGTCGTAGAGAAGATGATTGGGGCGTATAAGACTATGCCAAAACCACGGCGATCCAAATCCACCCGCCTGTTCGATATCCTGAGCGAAGGAAACGCCATCCCAGTAATAGTTCTTGGTGGGTAACACCGCATAAACGGCAAATACGACTACGGGCAACCACCGGCAGATCATTTCCCACTGCGGAGGGCTGATCGAATCGATCCGGCGGCGAAGGCTTAGAGACATATCAAAAAGGTCTCAGGTCTCAGGTGTCAGGAAGATCTCAAGGCATTGGCTTCCCGTGCGAGACCAGCAACCTGCCCTATTCACTGGTGAAGTAGTCAATGGACACGGGGTTCTCAAACAGGGAGTAATCGCGGGTTACGACCGTGATGCCGCTGTCGGTGACGAAGTAGCGTTCGCGATCGGCATCGACATCGTAGCCGACGGTGGTGCCTTCCGGAATGTGCACGTCGCGGTCGATGATGGCTTTGCGGATGCGGCAACTGCGTCCCACGTTCACGTGCGAGAACAGAATGCTGTCCTCGATTTCGGAGTAGGAGTTGACGCGGACATCCGGAGAGAGCACGCAATTCTGGACGGAGCCGCCGGAAATGATGCAGCCGGAAGAAACCAGGGAATCGAGGGCGTGTCCCATGCGCTCGTTTTCGGCAAACACAAATTTTGCCGGCGGATACTGCCGCTGGTGGGTGCGGATGGGCCATTGCTCATCGTAAAGATTGAAGACGGGAGAGACTGAAACCAGGTCCATATTGGCTTCGTAGTAGGCTTCGAGCGTGCCCACGTCGCGCCAGTAGAGCGCTTCTTTCTTGTTTTCGTCGACAAAATTGAAAGCGAAGACGCGGTAGTCATCCAGCATTTTGGGCAGAATATCCTTGCCGAAATCGTGACTGGAATCGGGATCCTCGGCGTCTTTGAGGAGCACGGGAATGAGCACGTCGGTGTTGAAGATATAGATGCCCATCGATGCTGAAATTTTGGTTGGATCGTAGGGCGATCGGATATGGGTCAGCTGCGGTTTTTCCAGGAATCCGGTGATGCGATTGTCGTGGTCGATGTCGACGACGCCGAAATGCCGGCTATTGGCCGGGTCGGTCACCAGGGTGGCGAGGGTGGCGTCGGCGGCGGCCTCCTGGTGCTGCTTGAGCATGCGCCCATAATTCATTTTGTAGATGTGGTCGCCGGAGAGGATGATCACGTACTTGGGCTGCTCGCTTCCGATGGAATAGATGTTCTGATAGACCGCGTCGGCGGTTCCCATGTACCAGTTCTCGCTCACCCGCTTCATGGGGGGCAGGATTTCGATGAACTCGCCGATTTCACGGCCGAAAATATTCCAGCCTTCGCGGATCTGACGATTCAGCGAGAGCGCCTTGTATTGCGTGAGGATAAAAACGCGCCGCAGGCCGGAGTTGACGCAGTTGGAAAGCGTAATGTCGATGATGCGGTAGATGCCGCCGAAGATCACGGCCGGTTTGGCGCGATCGCGGGTGAGCGGATAGAGGCGCTCGCCGGCGCCTCCCGCCAGCAGGATTCCGAGCGTATCTTTCATTGGGAAACCGTCATCGGCACACCGTATAGATGCAGCGTGCGACGCGGACGCTGCCCCGGCTCAACGCGCCATACTAGCACAGGCGATGGGTTCTGATCGGTGCCGTAAGACACATGATTCGGCTCAAAAAGGAAAGCCTTAGCTGAGAGCTGAGAGCTGACAGCTGACAGCTGAGAGCTAGCAGCTAGCAGTGCACAATCTTGTCGCTCTTGATGCCGCGAGTGGCATTCCGCGAATCCACCACCAGCTTGGCCTCGTTGACAATCTTCTTGTAGTCGTAGTCGGTATGGTCGGTGACGATGAGCACGCAGTCGTACTGCCCGAGATTGTCGAGCGAGGAACACTTCATTTGCAGATCGTACTTGCGACCGCGCCCGACGAAGGGGAAGTAGGGGTCGTTATAGCTGACCGCGGCTCCCTCTTTTTGCAGCAGCTCGATGATGGTGAGAGCGGGCGACTCGCGCAGGTCGTCAATATCTTTTTTGTAGGCGACGCCCAGAACCAGAACCTTGGAGCCGTTGATCGCCTTCTTCTGTTTGTTGAGCGCGGAGATCGTGGACGCGATCACGTTGTAGGGCATGGCCACGTTGATTTCGCCGGCCAGCTCGATGAAGCGGGTGCGGAAATCGAACTCCTTCGCTTTCCAGGAAAGATAGAACGGGTCGACCGGAATGCAGTGTCCGCCGAGACCTGGCCCGGGATAAAAGGGATGGAAGCCGAAAGGCTTGGTGGCGGCGGCTTCGATGATCTCCCAGATGTTGAGGTCCATGCGCAGGCAGAGCATCTTGAGTTCATTGACCAGCGCGATGTTGACGCAGCGGTAGATGTTCTCGAGCAACTTGGTCATCTCCGCCGCCGCGGGTGAGGAGACCGGGACGGTACGGCAGAAGATGGAGCCATAGAGCGCCGATGCGATTGCGCTGGCCTGGGGATCAAGTCCGCCAATCACTTTCGGAATATCGTGACGGGCCACCTGGGTGTTGCCGGGATCCTCGCGCTCGGGCGAAAACACGACCCAGAACTCGTTCTCGGCGGCCGCTCCCTTGCGGGAAGCTTTCAGGCCGGCCTTGTTTTCCTTCTCGAGAATCGGAACCAGGACTTCTTCCGTGGTGCCCGGGTAGGTCGTGCTCTCGAGGATGACGATTTGGCCGGCGCGCAGATAGGGCGCTACCGCGTGGGCGGTGTCGGTGATGTAGCTGAGGTCGGGCTCGTGATATTCGTCGAGCGGGGTGGGGACGCAGATGATGATCGCATCCATGGCGGTCAGCTGCGAATAGTCGGCCGTAGGTTTGAAGCCGTTAGCTTTGGCCGCCGCGATCTCCGCGGGCGTGATGCGGACGATGTAGGTGCCGCCGTTCTCGAGGGTATCGACTTTTCGCTGATCGATATCAAAACCGGTGACGGGAAATTTCTGTTCGCTGTAGAGCAGCGCGAGCGGCAGTCCGACGTAGCCGAGGCCGATGATTCCGACCCGCGCCTGGCGCCCATCAATGCGGCTTTTCAAATCAGTAAAGAGGGAAGAAGCCAGTTGAGTATTCATAGGATGAAGTAATTCTAGCATTGCAGGCCGCGGAAACTGCGCTCATCCTACGACTTCCGCCTGGCGGATTGCGATCTTGATTGCTCCCGGTAAATCGAATTCGCCCGAGCAGCGCTTTCCTTAGTAACATGCGGAGTGTAGTAACCTGCCCCTTAGATGCCGTTCGTCCGACTACACATCGTGTCGTTCCTGGTGGTTGTCGCTATTGTCGCCGCGCTCGCGAGCCAGGCGGCGCGCTTTCTGGTGGTGGACGAACCGGGAACGTCCGATGTCATCGTGGTGCTGGCTGGGGAGACCAAAGTCCGGCCGGCTCGCGCTCTGGAACTGCTGCGCCAGGGAGTAGCGCCGCGCGCGTTTCTGGATGTTCAGACGCGAGATGTGATCTACGATCAGCATCTCATCGACCTTGCGCGGAAATACGTGAACGGCCTTCCGGAAGCCAACCGCGTCTCCGTATGCCCGGTGGTTGGATTTTCGACCAATGCCGAGGCCAGCGACGTAAGCCGATGCCTGCAGCCCCTGGACGCGCATCGGGTGCTGATCGTGACTTCCGATTTTCACACCCGCCGCGCTTTGCTGATCTTTCGCCATCGCCTGCCGCAATACCAGTTCAGCGTGGCTGCGGCCCGCGGTCCAGTGACTTTCGGCGACGCCTGGTGGACGAATCGCGAATGGGCAAAAACCACTCTTGATGAGTGGTTGAAGATGCTGTGGTGGGAGGCGGTGGACCGCTGGCGGTAGAGCATTTCCTGATCTGCTGTAGAGGGAGCGGGGAACGGGTAGGGCACGGCTTCAGCCGTGCCGCCAAGGGCTGCAACGGGTTCCGGCTTTAGCCGCTGGGGGCGCGCGCTCTACACCATCACGAGAAATGCTCTAGTCGGCAACTGGCAACTTTTTTTGTTCTGCGATAGTTTGAAAGCTATCCCATTTCCAACGGAGTTTCTCATGGCTCAAGTTACGATTACCGTGCGCAAGAACGGTCCTTTGCGCGTAGACGATCCCAACGGCGTGGTTGAAGTGGTGGACGCCGATGGCAACAAGTACGATCTGACGGGCAAACCGGTGTTTTCCCTCTGCCGTTGCGGAGCCTCCGCCAACCGGCCTTTCTGCGACGGTACTCACAAGGTGGCCTTCCAGGCGCCGGATACGGCGATCAAAGTCGAATAGTACTGGGTTTGTATCAGCGTACGTTCCACTTGTAGTGACGTGGCTTGCCCCGTCTGCGGAAGACGCGGCAACCTGCGTCTCTACCAGTAGAATGATGCGCTGCCTCACCGGAGGGCTTTGTGTCAGACGAACTTGTGTCTTCAAAAGTGAAAAGAGAGCGGGATCGAGCACTGGGGATGGGCGCGAGGATCACGCGCCGCGATTTTCTGAACGGAGTCGCGCTCACCGTGGGAGCGGCCGCCGTTCATGGCATCGTTCCTCCTGAAATGTGGGCGGCGGCAGCCGCCGATCTCGAAGCCCAGAACGTCCCGGGTTACTATCCTCCCGCCAGGACCGGCCTGCGCGGCGATCACGCCGGGTCGTTCGAAACCATGCACAAAGTCAAAGACCACGCTTTTTGGGACAGTGCTCCCAAGGCCGTGGACACGGGCGAATCCTACGATCTGGTCGTCGTCGGCGGAGGGTTCAGCGGACTGGCCGCGGCGCACTATTTCCGCAAGGCCTCGGGCGACAAAGCGCGCGTCCTGATTCTCGAGAACCACGATGATTTCGGCGGGCACGCCAAGCGCAACGAATTTCGCACGGGCGGCCGCACGATTTTGGGATTCGGCGGCACCTATTCCATTGAGAGCCCGGCGCCCTATAGCGCCGTCGCCAGGGCTCTGATCGAAGAACTCGGGATTGATGTGCCTTCGTATCACAACTATGTCGACAAAGATCTTTACCGTTCCTTGGGTCTGAAGCCGCGCATTTTCTTCGACCAGGAAACGTTTGGCGCCGACAAGCTGGTGGTGAACGCGGTGCATACCGGAGAAGATGAGAGCGGCCTCGGCGATGAGGACAAATTGGGCTTGGAAGAATTTCTGAGAGAAGCTCCGCTCTCGGCCAAAGCCAAGCAGGATTTTCAGCGTCTGGTCACTGGAGATAAAGATTATTTCCCCGGCCTCAGCTCCGGCGAAAAGAAGGCGCGCCTGGCGCGCATGAGCTATGCGAAATACCTGACCGACACGGCCGGGATGAGCGACGAAATCGTGAAGTTGTTGCAGGCCTTCCCGCACCCGCTGTTCGGCGTGGGCATTGATGCGGTCGCCGCGCAAGACGCGTGGGGCCTGGGGTTGCCGGGGTTCCACGGCCTCAAACTCGATCCCACACCGGGCAAGGGGATGAACCGCGACTGCATTCACAACGACGAAGCGGAGAAATATTTCTTTCACTATCCCGACGGCGCGGCCACCATCGCCCGGTTGCTGGTGCGCAAACTGGTCCCGGCGGCACTTCCGGGCAACTCGGCCACCGATGTGGTGCTGGCCAAGGCCGATTACGCAAGACTCGACGACCCGTCCTCGGCGATGCGCATCCGGCTGAACAGCACCGTGGTCAAGGTGAACCACCGGGGCGATCCAGCCTCCGCGAAGGAAGTCGAGGTCAGCTACTTTACCGCGAACAAGCTCAAGACGGTGCGCGCCGCAAACTGCATTCTGGCGTGCTGGCATGTGGTGATTCCGTACATCGCGCAGGAACTGCCGGAGGCGCAGAAGGCGGCGCTGGCTTCGGCACGGAAAGTTCCGCTGCTCTACAACACCGTCCTGGTGCGCAACTGGAGCGCCTTCCAGAAGCTGGGCACGAGCTCGATTTACGCGCCCGGCATGTACCACACCGGCGTGAACCTGGATATTCCGGTCAGCATCGGCGGCTACGAATGCACGAAAAAGGCGGACGAGCCGATCGTGGTGCACATGATGAAGGCGGCCTGCGAGCCGGGACATCCGGCGCGCGAGCAGCATCGGCTGGGACGCATCGAGCTCTACACCACCACCTTCGAAACTCACGAGCGCCGCATCCGCGAGCAACTGCTGCGGACGCTCGGTCCCGGCGGATTCGACCCGGCGCGCGACATTCTGGAAATCACGGTGAACCGCTGGCCCCACGGCTACGCCTATGAATACAATTCGCTGTTCGACCCCTTCTGGCTGGAAGGCGGCGAGACCCCGTGCCAGGTGGCCCGCAAACCGTTTGGCCGGCTGGCGATCGCGAACTCGGATGCGGACGCCTACGCGTACCTCGACTGCGCCTTCGATCAGGCTTACCGTGCCGTGCAGGAATTGAAGAAGTAGGCCGGCAACGACCGCAGCGGTCAACCGCTGCGCCACCAAAAACCAAGCGCAACGCCGACTTTGGTGGTTGTCGTTCGGCGGCAGATATGGGAGAATGCGTTCTGTTCGTAGCTACCTGCTCCCCGGAATCTGCTCTGGGGGGCCCACTGCACTGATTGCTGTGAAAAAGTGCGCGCATAAATCTTGAGATTTGCTTCGTACGATTTTTGCTCAGGCCATCTCTCGATGTGGTGAGGGAAGGTTCATGCCTATCCAGAGTGTTTTTACCGGCGTGCAAAATCCAGAATGCTGAAAACTATGAATCATCGAGTAGCAAGCCGGATGCCCCGCCCACAGCCGATGACAAGGCTTGCCGTTATTTTGTTTGCGCTCTGCCTCGGAGTTTCCCTGGCTTGGGGTCAGAACAATGTACTGACGCAGCACAACGACAACACGCGCTCGGGCTTGAATCCGAATGAGACCCGGTTGACGCCGGCGAACGTCACGGTAAGCAGCTTCGGAAAGCTTTTCACGCAGAGTGTGGACGGCGTCATCGCCGGACAACCGCTTTATGCCAGTCAGGTTCTGATGAACGACGGCAATGTGCACAATGTGGTTTACGTCGCAACCCAGAACAACAGCGTGTACGCGTTCGATGCTGACAGCGCGCTCGGCAAAAACGCTTCTCCCCTATGGTCGGTGAGCCTGAACGATGGCGGGACGCCAGATCCGATCGCCGACTATGGTTGCACCGGGACGCACTACACCCAAATCGGGATCATGGGCACGCCGGTGATCGATCCGGGCGTGACCACGCTTTACGTCGTGGCCAAGACGGTGACCGGGGCAGGAACCAGCGCGGTGCGCAACTTCAGTCTGCATGCGCTGGACGTCACTTCCGGCAGCGAACTGTTGGGTGGGCCAAAGGTCATTACGGGCACGGCGCCGTCCACCAACGGATCGGGAACTTTCAACCCAATCTTTCAAATGCAGCGTCCGGCGCTCCTTCTGCAGAACGGTGTGCTCTACATTGCATTTGGTGGAAACGGTTGCGACGAATACGCCTACAACGGCTGGCTCTTTGCCTACGACTCCCAAACGCTGCACCAGGAGTTCGCTTTCCTGGTGACTCCCGGTGGGGCTCGCGCTTCGATCTGGCAAGGCGGAAGTGGTCCGGCGGCGGACGAGGACGGCTACATTTACGTGGTGACCGCAAACGGGACGTATGACGGGCCCACCGCAGCTAACGACTTTGGCGACAGCGTGCTCAAGATGGGATGGATCGGAAGCGTCCTGAGCGTGCTCGACTACTTCACCCCGTATAACCAACTGCAACTCTCGCAACAGGACCTCGATCTGGGTTCCGCGGGTCCGCTTATTCTGCCGGACCAGCCCGGCCTCTTCCCCCACGAACTGGTTGCGGGAGGAAAGCAGGGCACTCTCTACCTGGTCAACCGCGATACCCCGGGAGAGTACTCCTCGGATGACGACGACGTCATCCAGTCCATTCCCGGGGCCGTGGTCAACGAGCTCACCGGCGTGCCTACGTACTGGAACAACAGCGTGTATGTGGCCGGAGAAATGGACTATATCAAGCAGTTCGCTTTGGTCAACGGACTGCTCACTCAGCAGCCGGTTTCCCAAACCACCGTTGCCTTCACTGGCGCCGGTCCGGCTTCGACCTCGATTACTGCGAACGGGAACAGCAATGGGATCCTTTGGGCGATACGGCACACGAACCCGGCCCTGTTCGCCTTCGATCCCACCAACCTCGCGAACGAGTTCTACAACAGCACGCAAGCGCTGAAGTCGCGGGACCACTTGCTTCCCGTCATACGATTTGCAACTCCAACCATCTCCAATGGCAAGGTCTATATCGGAGGAACAACCGCTCTGCAGGTCTATGGACTATTGCCTGTGCTCTCCGTGGTGACCGGCAATAACCAGACCGGTGTGGAGAAAACCGTTTTGCCCACAGCGTTGAGTCTGATGGCCACGACTGCCTCTGCCTACGGTTCTGGGCCGCTGGCCGGCGTATCTGTGACCTGCAAGGACGGGGGAGTGGGAGGGGTGTTCACCCCCAGCGCAACCCAGACGACGACCGCGGCCGGAACGGTGACGTGCAGTTATCAGCTCCCCGGCCAAGCGCGCGCCGTGGCGATCACTTGCAGCAGCACCGGCTATACCAGCGCTCTGTTCAGCGAAACCAGTACGGTGGGTCCTCCCGTGCGTATGAGCACCGTTTCCGGGAACAATCAAACGGCGCCGCCGAACACGCTGCTGACCGCGCCTTTGCTGGTGAAGGTGGTCAATGCGACAGGTTTCGGCGTGCCGGGAGTGACCGTAAACTTCACCGATAACGGCGCGGGCGGGACTTTCGTTGCCACTTCGGTCGTCACCAGTTCAAATGGAAACGCCAGCGCGCAGTACACGACCGGCCCGAATGCGGGCAAGGTAACCATTACGGCCTCGACCGCCGGAGTCAAGTCGGTGAGCCTCAAAGCGACGGTGGAATAGGGCGCCTGCGGCTCAGACCCGCAATATATTGCGCGCCGACAGATGAGCCCCCGTCAGCAGCAGCATCCCCGACAAGAACGCCCAGAACATCAGGCTGACCGAGATGGCGAACGGCCCATACACTTCGGCGAAATTCAGCCGGGGCAGGGCGAAGATATAAAGGTGCTTGAGCAACTCCGAGAGCAATCCCATCAGCACCGCCGCCGGCAGGACTGCCCGGGCCGGCACCTTGCCGTTCGGCAACAGCCAGTAGACCAGGAAGAAGATGGCGATGCTGGCCCCGATCGAAAAAATCTTCATGATCACAAAGTCCACCAGTTCCACATACCAGGCGCCGTAGCCGTGCAGCGCGCTCTTCAGGATGGCCAGGCTTCCGGCGGCCGTCAATCCTACCGAGAGCAGGGCGAGCGATCCGCAGGCAAACACCAGCCCGAGCGACATCAACTGATTTCCCAGGTAAGAGCGGTTGTTGCGAAATCCCCAGACGCGGTTGAGCGCAACCTCGAGCGGCAAAAAAATTCCGGTGGAAGTAATCAGCAGCATGGCCAAAGAAAACACCTGCGCCCGGTGGTGCGCGCCAACCAAAGCATTCAGGTTTCGGATCACGAATTCCTGGCCGGTCGGAATATAGTCGCGCAACAAGTTCTCGACCACGCTGTACATCACCCGGGAATGAAAAACGTAGCGGATCAGCGTCAGCAGCAGGAGCAGGAAGGGAAAGAAGGACAGAATGGAGTTGGCAGCAACGGAGAAGGCGAAGGTGTGCACCTCTGTCCGGAGCAGATAGCGCAAGGTGGAGCGCACCATGCCTTCGGCCGGAACCGCGCGAAATGCGGCCGCGTCGTGGTTCTCGCGAAGCTCGGTGGGAGTGATCGAAGACATGGATCGAAGAGACGGTTTCTCAAATACTATCAAATACTTACGGCTTTCCGTCGAGGCGCGCCCAACGCATCCTGGACCAGTTTGATTCTGCTTTGAAAGGGCACGCCTTCACAACCTGCGGAAAAAGGCGATGTTGCACTTGATTTTGGGTGGCGCAGCGCCGGGGCCCCGGCACGCCCGCTTTTGGCGTGATGGGGTGGAGCGGTTTACCGCTGCGATAACTGGCTTATTTTCATCGACGGCTTTAGCCGCTGAGGTCACACTTTTTGCGCGGGAACGAGTTTTTCCGCACCCCTTTAGCGGCTGTGCAATGACAGTAACGCGTGTTGTGGGGCTGCCGCTTACTTCTCTTGCATCACCATGCGGAAATCACCCCACAACACCGAGTGTTGCACATTCACTTCCAGGGTCCGCCCGTGTGTACCATCCACAGATCGGTGTCCGGAGAACCGATCACCTGAAACGGCATCCAGAAGTACCCACCCTGCCCCCAACCGTTGCCCCAACTGTTCTGGATTAGAGCGAGTTGTTTCGTCTGGTCGTAGCCCAGACAGACCACTTCGTGGCCGCCCTGTTGTTGTTCCCCAGGTTTCGGAATCGGCATGACGCCGGTGTCCGCCACTTGCTGCGACATGAATGACTCGTAGACCGTGAACCCGACTGCAACCGGCCACGGTGTCGAATCGGCCAGGCACCGGAGAAAGTCCGACAAACTTCCGAGACGGTGATATGCGCCAGTCTTGTACTTGAGCGCATTCTGCGCCTGCTCTGCCGTCGGGACGGTGAACTCGCCCGCGACGTAGGGATAGAGCGACGCTTCGCAGCAGCCTTTCGCCGTCAGCACCTGGCAACCGGTGCGCGGCATCGCCCCGTCGTCATTGGGAAACGACCCATCGGCAATCAGTTCCTCGACATACAAGCACTGCGGGCTCAAAATCGGCGAGGCCTTCTCGTACTTCCGCGCGATCCACTCCCGGGCCGACGAAAAAGCGTGTCCCGTGCAGCTGCCTTCCTCGCCCTGATCCTTGATCGGTCCGCCCCACTCCCGCAGATCCACATGTTGCGGCACCGCTTCCGCTCGCGGCGAAGCCCGGTACATCCGGTCCCGCACATCGTGAAAGTCGCGGAGCGCACCAAACTTGCGATTCATCACTGGAGCCGCCCAAAAGTTACTGTCCGCACGAGCTTCGAGTGTTGATGGAGTTTCAGTTTCCGGGTTGCCGCGTCCACGCCCGGGTTGCCCGTAGGCGCCGCGAGAATGCTGTTGTAATGAGCCACAAAAGTGGAGATGCTGTAGGGCAGCTGCGCTTTTAGATTGCGGCCAGAAGCCGCATCATTGCAGGACGGAATCGCTGCCGTGATGGCATTCACCGTGCCCGCCACCAAGTTGGCAAGCAAAGTGATTTTCGTCTGCGTATTCGAGTCGCTCACCTGCGCGGCCTGGAGCACAGCCTGTTGGTCGCTCTGGTAGGCGCTCACGGCCGCCTGGAGCTGCGAGCAAACCCCGGCGCCGCTGCAGACGAAGCCTCGGCGAAGTCAGCAGCCAGCGTCTTGATGACCGTTGCGTCGGCATTGATCTTTGCTTCTAGGCTGGTATTTATCGGCTGGCCATTGGCCACGGCGGCGATTTGCAGAATGTCGATCAAAGCCGGTGCCGCCGCAGCCAGAATCGAATCGAGGGTCGATACCCAAGCGGTCGAACAGGCAGTGCAGAGCTTGGCAAGAGACAGCGAAACGACAAGAGCTTTCCTCATGAATGGTTTCTCCTTCGATTTTCCAGAAATTGACTTACTTACTTCGAGCTGACGCCGGCATACGGCGAAGGCAGCCAATGCGCCACGATGACGGCCAATGGCGCAAGAATCGCTGCGGCGGTGGCATGGTTCATCCAGAACGCAGCGATCGCCGGCGTGGCAGCGTTCGCGAGCGTAGTCAGCAGGAGCACAACTGTGGGCAGATAAGCAGCGTACTGTTTCAAAATGGCATCTCCTTAGTAATGGCGTTACATCTATGACATAGAAGAAGTGCAGCGAAATCGGTCAAGCCCTGATGCCCGACACATAAGCCGCCCATGGCGAACGCTTGGTCAGGGCTTCCCGGCGGGATAACGATCCCTCTTGCGCCAGGCCAACGTGGACCCATCCGTACTCGAGAATAAGTTGGTCGTATTCGATGCCGGACTTCAGGATGACTAATGCCACTTCTGCCGGTGTACCGAACGTGGGACAAACGAAGTCGCACGCCAGTCCGTGGCAATGGGCGCTCGTTGCCACTCCGCCCACCGCCTTGTTTACCGCTACCGAACGGTAGCCGCTGCGCACGACGATAGGCCTGTCCCCAAGCAGCGTTCTAATTCTTTCCATGACCGCGGCCACAAGGTCCAGGTTTGTAATGACGGTCGGAATCGGAGTGTTGTCCAGTCCGAGCCGAGCCGCCGTCTCGGAGAAAGAGAATTCCTCCAAAGTAAAATGCTCTGAGATTGTCATGGGACTTTGTTTTCAGTTGAGTCGAGTCTTACGGAACCACCACCACTACGTTTGTCTCGCCCGTAGGTTGTGAAGGAACTGGCACATACGTCAGCGTTATTGGAACACTGTTCCCGCACGGACTAGTCAACGGAGTAGTTGGCGTACATGCAGGCGACACCGCAACGACGCTGAAGCCATAGGCTGAACCGGCGGTCTCCGTGGTTGTGTACGTTACTCCGGTTACGGTCGTAAGCGGCGTTGCAGTAACCGAAGGAGTACAGGAGGTTCCGCCGGTTGCGACCGTGCAGCTACAAATGCTGTAGCTGGTAACCGTCGAGGCTGTACTCGCGGTCCACGAAAGCACCACGGGACGCGTGCTAGATTGGGCTTGGGTTAAGGTTGCCACAACTAAGAACATGAGAATTGCAAGTCGCTTCATAAATCGCTCTCTCTCTCTCTCTCTCTCTCTCTCTCTCTCTCTCTCTCTCTCTCTCTCTCTCTCTCTCTCTCTCTCTCTCTGGGAACGATTGGGTCGGTTCCCGTGTAGCTTTGAAAGGGCATGGCTTCAGCCATGCCGTTAGAACCCGCAACACAAGCGGCTTTAGCCGCTGAGGGTCGCCCTCTCAAAACGTCCCGTCTCGCCAGCGAGACTTAATCAGGCAACTCCTAGATTTCAATGCGCCGATAACAGGTCCACTAGAATCACATCACCTCTACAGTCGTTCGCTCCTTTGTTGTACCACTGCACCGTTCCATCCAGGGTTGAGCAAGCGCCGAAAGCCAGGCAGAAAGTGTTCCAGTTAGGAACGGATGGTCCGGTAGTGCCGCCCGCGCTCGTGTAGTAAATATTGTTCGCCGTGTTGTTGGTAACTGGATAGATAGAACTTCCGGCAGCGAACACTGTGCTGCTAGCTGGCGCGAACCCCGCCCGCAACTGATTGCAGGAGGCCGGTTGGCGCGTCCATACTAGTGTTCCCGTACCATCGGCGCAGGTTGTTGTGCAACTATTCCAATTTGGCTCTGCGCCAGATGTCGCCGCGCTGGTGCCTGCCGTGCTTACCACCCAATCGTACTTATTGCTGTTATTGACGGTTGGGTACATGAACGTCCCGAGGGAGTAGGCAGTATTCGCAACCCAGTCTGGCGAGATCGACCCCCGCGTGCCCATCACATCCGTTCCCCAGAGCGCCCATTGGCCATCCTGCGAAGCGTTGCCGATGTTGTTCTGGGTCGCGAAGTTAGCCGAGTCGCCCGTGTTGTATTCGTGAGTGAAGCGGTACATCGTCCCTAGCAGGTTGCGGAAAAACTCGATGTGAAGCGGACGCAGTACCACGAAACTCTCTTGTTTCCACAGCACAACCTGATAAGAAGAAGGCATGCGCGGAAAAGACGAGCAACAGTTGGACG
>Ga0187855_10000349_pt1 | contig 41590 bp, 37 predicted proteins | sample June2016WEW_8_10_2_FD_132969 | JGI IMG/M metagenome (GOLD analysis project Ga0187855, IMG submission 132969) | Peatland microbial communities from SPRUCE experiment site at the Marcell Experimental Forest, Minnesota, USA - June2016WEW_8_10 | ecosystem: Environmental > Terrestrial > Soil >... | reverse complement strand
GTTCGTCGAGTCCAGCCGACCGCCGATCCCCACCTCGATGACGCCCACCTCGACCTTCGAGCGGGCGAACCAGTCGAACCCGACGGCGGTCGTCACCTCGAAGAACGTCGGCGCGCGGTCGATCGCCCCTTCGCGCTGGAGGCGTCCGGCGAGAGCGTCCACCCGCTCCACACCGGCGACGACCTCCTCCCGCGGGATCGGCTTCCGGTCGACCTGGATCCGGTCCCGGTAGCTCGCGAGGTGGGGGGAGGTGAACAGTCCGGTGCGCAGGCCGTGGCCGCGCAGGACGGCTTCCGTGAGCGCCGCGGTGGAGCCCTTGCCCTTGCTGCCCGTGAGATGGACGGACGGGAAGGCGCGCTCCGGGTGCCCGAGGCCCGCGCAGAGCGCGGAGATCACCTCGAGGCCGGGGCGGATCCCAAAGCGACGGCGCGCGAAGAGGCTCGCGAGCGTCGCGCGGTAGGCGTCCGGGATCTCGGGCGCCTTTGGGGGAGCACGGGGTCGTGGCATGAACGTCGCGAACGGAGGCACTTTCAGTAGGTCGAACGTTCCCGGTACTTGCCGAAGACGTCCTGGAACGCGTGCACGATCTCCCCGAGGGTGGCCTTCGCCCGGAGCGCGTCCAGCACCGGCGGCATGGTGTTCCCGTCCTCGGTGGCGGCGACCCGCTGGAGCCGCGCGAGCGCCGCCTCGTAGCGGGGTTTCGAGCGGGCGGCCCGCATCGCCCGGAGGCGCCGGGACTGGCTGCGGCGCGCCTCCTCGGAGATCTTCAGGCGGGGGACCTGGATCGGCACGTCGACCGTGTACTCGTTGACCCCGACGACCTTTTCGGTCCCGGCCTCGACCGCCCGCTGGTAGCGGAACGACGCTTCCTGGATCTCGCGCTGGAAGAACCCGCGCTCGATCCCGGCCACCACGCCGCCCATCTCGTCGATGCGCTCGAAGTACCGGTGCGTCTGCTCCTCCATCGAGTCGGTGAGCCACTCGACGAAGTAGCTGCCCGCGAACGGGTCGACCGCGTCGGTCACGCCGGATTCGAAGGCAAGGATCTGCTGGGTCCGCAGTGCGATCCGCACCGCGTCCTCGCTGGGGAGCTGGAGCGCCTCGTCGTAGGAGTTGGTGTGGAGGGACTGGGTCCCTCCGAGCACGCCGGCGAGCGCCTGGACCGCGGTCCGGACGATGTTGAGCTCGGGCTGCTGGGCGGTGCAGGAGCATCCGGCGGTCTGCGTGTGGAACCGAAGCCAGCGCGAGCGCTCGTTCTTCGCGCCGAACTCGTCCTTCATCACGTCCGACCAGATCCGTCGGGCCGCGCGGAACTTCGCGATCTCCTCGAAAAAGTCGTTGTGCGAGTTGAAGAAGAAGGAGAGTCGGGGCGCGAAGTCGTCGACGTCCAGCCCGCGCTCGACCGCCGCGCGGACGTACTCGCGGCCGTCCGCGAGGGTGAACGCGAGCTCCTGGACCGCCGTCGAGCCGGCCTCGCGGATGTGGTACCCGGAGATCGAGACCGGATTCCAGCGGGGGGTGTGTTTCGTCGCGTACTCGATCGTGTCCGTGACCAGCCGCAGGGCCGGTCGGGGCGGGTAGAGGAACTCCTTCTGGGCGATGTACTCCTTCAGGATGTCGTTCTGGGCCGTCCCGCCCATCCGCCCGAAGGGAACGCGGTGCGACTCGCCCGTGAGCAGGTACATCCCCCAGACGATGTTCGCGGGTCCGTTGATCGTCATGCTCGTCGTGACGTCGGCGAGCGGGATCCCGCGCAGCAGCCGGGCCATGTCGTCGAGCGAGCTGACGTTCACCCCGCACTTGCCGACCTCGCCGAGCGCCTCGTCGTCGTCGGCGTCGATCCCGTAGAGGGTCGGGTCGTCGAAGGCGATGGAGAGTCCGGACTCCCCGTGGGCGAGCAGGTATCGGAAGCGGCGGTTGGTGTCCTCGGGCGAGCCGAACCCGGAGAACATCCGCATCGACCAGACCCGTCCCCGGTACATCGTCGGGTGCACGCCGCGCGTGAACGGTGGCTGGCCGGGGTAGCCGATCCGGTCGAACCCTGAGCGGGGCGAACGCGGGGTGTAGACGCGCTCGACCGGGATCCCGCCCAACGTCGCGAACGACTCCTTCCGCTCGGGCCCCTTCGCGAGCGCGGGAGCCAGCACCTCGGCCTCCCAGCGCCGACGGGCATCGTCCACCGCGTCCGGGCGGTCGGCGCGACCTGCCTGGGCTCGAACCTCCGGCCGACTGGCCGACATCGGACCAAGAGAAGCGTCCGGTGGGATAAGTCCACGGGGCGCGGACGGGCCCGAGGTCATCCCGGCGGGGCGGTGCCTTCCGTCGGTGCCTTACGGCGAGGTCGGGTTGGGAACCGGAATCCCACGAGGTCGCCCGTTCCCCGTCGCGAGAGCCGAGCCCCGACCTCCTTCGCGAACCGGGGCGCGGAATCTCCCGTCCATTTCGTGTTGTCCGCGAGCACCGGCGCACCGGGGGAGAGCTTCGGTCGGAGGGTTTCGAACTCGAACCAGAGGTGTTCGGGCGTGTGGAGGTCGTCGTGCAGGAAAAGGTCGACCGACGGGAGCTCGGCAATGAGCTGGGGGAGAAGGACCCGGCTGTCACCGACCCGAAGGTCCCAGCGGGAGGACCGGAACGGGATCGCCCAACCGGTGGACAGGCCGGGGGGGAGGGCCACCGCCGACTCGTCGGCCTGGAGGACCGGTCCCTTCTGGTGGGTGGGCAGGTCGATCGAATGCAAAGTGCCGGAGCGATTCCGGTCGAGGGCCATGAGGAAGTGGGCCGAGGAGACGCCGCTGCTGACCCCGGTTTCCACGACGTGCTTCGGCTGCAGGAGTCGGACCAGGGCGTACAGCTCGAACGGGGCACAGATCTGGGCGTAGCCGGGGCGCCCCCCGGCGACATGACGACGCCGCATCTCCTGCTCGAGCGGGACCAGGTCGTCGAGCTCCGTCAGCACTTCGAGGATCCGCTCGACCGGAGCGCCGGACAGCGTCCGCAGCCAGCGGAGGTTCACGGCGGCCCGGGGGTCACCGAGCGCGCGCCGGGCCTTCAGTCCGAGGTCGTGGGCGCGGTCGGCCGGCGCGGGTCCGGTAGGTTTCGGGGTTGCGTTCATGCGGCTCCCGTAGTGTGGAACCGGTCAGGCTTCGCGACGAGATGGGCCTTTCGTACCGTGAGCCGGGCGGTGCTCCCGCCGACCTCCCGCTCCGCGAGGTCGATCTCGATCCGCTCTCGGAAGAACGGGGCGTCCACGACCAGGGTCTCGTACTCTCCGCCCTCGCCCGCGATGTGGACTCGAGCGCCCGCCCGGTTCCGACGTTCGAGCTCGGCGAGCAGTTCGAGGTCGAGCCGGCGACCGAGGAGCTCCGACGAGAGCGACTCGGCCGCCAGGTGCACGAGCCGGATGTCGAGGCCGGCGTCGATCTCGTACCGGACGGCGCGCACGGGGTCCTTCCGCCAGAGCGGGGCGAACACGGGGCGGCCGACGACCCTCGCGACCCGAAGGAGCCGGGTCCACTGGTACGACGATTCGATCGCGCCGGCGACGACCCAGCCCCTCCCGTCCGACAGCGCTTCCGTGAGGGCAGCCAACTCCTCGGCTTCGCCACGCCCCGGCACGTGGACCGCTCGGTACCGCTTCCGCCAGCTTTGCGCCTGAAGTTCGACCAGGTCGAGGTTCGGAGTGTGGAACATCATCGACTCGGGGTCCTCCGGCCGTAGGACGACGAGTTCGTCGACCGGCCACCCCTGCGTCTCCGCGAGGTACGCGGCGTAGATCGAGTCCTTGCCGCCCGAGACGAGGGCCGAGACCGTCACGGAGGCCGATCACCCCGGTAGGGTCAGACCGTCGTGCCAACGCGGATACAGCGGGTCGAGAGGGAATCGGGCGAGCAACCGGTCGTTCCAGGAGAACTGCGCCGCCTCCGCCGTGACGTGCCCGAGCCGGACCGCCGGGAGCCCGCGGAATGTACGCACGAAGGCGGCCCCGCGGTCGGCCGGCACCTCGACCACGAACCGGGAGCCCCCTTCCGCCGCGAGGGCGGAACCGGCGCTCGGCAAGCCCGTGGCCGCCAGGTCGACCGCGAATCCGAGCCCGCCCCCGAACGCCATCTCCGCGAGCGTGACGGCCAATCCTCCGTCCGAGATGTCGTGCGCCGCAAGGACCAGGTCGGCCGCATCCGCCTTCACCAACCGCTCGCCGAGCCGGCGAAGGTCGGCGGGAGCGGTCGGCGGGACCCGGAGCCCCGTGCGCCCGTGGCGACGGGCCCAGAGGGATCCACCGAGGTCGGGGGAGGAGGTTCCGAGGAGATAGAGGAGGCTTCCGCCTTCCTTGAAGTCGCTCGTGACGGCCCGACGCAGGTCGGGCAGGAGGCCGGTCGCGAGCAGCACCGGCGTCGGCGGGATCTCCGCGCCCAGCCCGCCGTTGTAAAAGCTCACGTTGCCGGAAGGCACGGCAAAACCGAGGGCGTGGGCCGCGCGGGCGAGGCCGGCCGTGACCGAGGCGAAATCGCCCAGCACGCGGGGGTCCTGCGGATTGCCGAAGTTGAGGCAGTTGGTGAATGCGTCCGGTCGGCCCCCGACCGCGTAGAGATTCCGCGCGGCCTCTTCGACGACCCACTCGGCTCCCCGAGCCGGGTCCTCCTGGCACGCCCACGGCTGGCTCGCGGTCGCGACCGCCAGCCCCGCCCAGTCTTCCGGCCGGGGCTGCAGGACCGCCGCATCTCCGTGCGACGGCGAGCTGACCCGTCCATGGAGCGGCCGGATCGCGGTCCTCCCCTGCACTTCGTGATCGTACAACCGGATGACCGGTTCTCGGGAAACCGAGTCGGGCGCGAGGACCAGGTCGGTGAACTGCGCCTCGACGTCATCGTCGGGCAACGGAGGGGCCGCGCCTCGGGACGGGGGTCGCCGGCGGGTCGGACGGTGCAACGGAGGAGGGGATACCCGGAACCCGATCCGAAGATGCGCCGCCGGGGCCCCATTCCACACCAACGTTTCGAACGGAGGCTCGGTCACCCGTCCGATCGCGGTCGCGGGGACATCGTACCGGCGGAAGATCTCGAGCAGAGCGCCAAGGTCCTTGGGCCGCACGTCGAGCACCATCCGTTCCTGCGACTCCGAGACCCAGACCTCCCAGGGGCGGAGCCCGGTCTCGCGCAGGGGGACCCGGGCGAGGTCGAGATGCATGCCGAACCCGCCGGCGTGGGCCAGCTCGCCGAACGCCGAGGCGACCCCTCCGCCGCCCAGGTCCTTGAGGCCCTGGACCAGCCCGCGGTCGAATGCCTCGAGGCAGGCGTGGATGAGCGGCTCCTTCATGATCGGATTACCGAGCTGGACCGCCCCCCGGGACTCGGACTCGCTGCGGTCGGTGAGCTCCTTCGACGCGAACGCCACGCCACCGATCCCGTCGCGGCCCGTCAGCCCGCCCGCGAGCACGAGGTGGTCTCCGACGGCGTGGGCGCGGTTCGGTAGCAGCCGCTTTTCGGGCAGGAAGCCGAGGCATCCGACGTTCACGAGCGGGTTCACGACGTATGCCGGGTCGAAGCCGATCGACCCGGAGACGGTCGGTACGCCGACTCGGTTGCCGTAGTCCCGGATCCCGGAGATGACGCCGTTGGCGAGGTAGCGGGGGCTTTTCACGCCGGCCGGCAGCCGGTCGTCGGGGAGGTCGAGGGGGCCGAAGAAGAGGGGGTCGCTGAGCGCGATCGGCTTTGCGCCGACGGCGAGAACGTCCCGAAGGATCCCTCCGATCCCGGTCGCCGCGCCACCGTACGGTTCGACGGCGGAGGGGTGGTTGTGGGATTCGATCCGCAGGGCGTAGGCGAACCCGTCCTTGAACCGCATCACCCCTGCGTCGCCGGTGCCGAGCACGCGCGACCGGGGGTGGAGGGTGGAGAACGCCCGTTGGAGGAACGGTCGAGAGCTCTTGTAGCTGCAGTGTTCGCTCCAACTCTGGGCCAGACCCGCGAGCTCGATATCCGTGGGCTCGCGGCCCTCCGCACGGAAGTACGAGCGGATACGCGCGAACTCCTTCGCGTCAAATCCGAGCCCCCGCTCCGCCGAGACTTTCGCCAGGGAGGCCGCGGACGCGCGGCGGATCGGGACGGTCGTGACGCCTTCGGCCCACTCCGCCATACGGTTACGTCGGGGCGGGCCGGACGGTCACCCGGTGGATCACGGGGTTCGCGAGCAGCCGGTCCACGGCTTCCTGGGAGAGTCGTTTCGCCGCGGCCGCGGAGACTCCGGCGAACTCGAGGTCGAAGATCCGGGCCGTACCGACCTTGGGCACCGTCGCGATCCCGAGAAGCCGCAGGGACTTCTCCACGCTGTCGGCCTCGGCGTCGAACACGCCGGGTTTGAGCTCGATTCGGACCTCCATGCGCACCGACCGAGCGGGGGCGTGAGGCATCGGACAGAGCTACCGACGCGGGCAGATAATCTTGAGCCACCCCGCCGACGGCGCCGCTCGGAGCGCGGCGGCCGTCGGCCGTGCGCCCACCGCATTATCGGGCTGCGGACGTCGGCCCGGGGGCGGGGCGACCCCCGTCCGGAACGGGCCCGGGCCCCGGCGGTCCGCTCGCCGGTGCCGGTGCCGCAAAAAAGCTCTTATAGTGGGCCTTTCTCGGCTCGCCGGCTCGGTGGGGGCCGGCCGTCATGGAGGAGTTCATTTGTGGCGTCGAGTTCCTTCGGGGGCCGACGGAGTTCTTCGCCCGCGTGTCGAGCGAAGCGGGCGGCGTGCGTGAGTACCGCGGACCCAGTTCCACCGCGGTGATCGATCAAGTGATCAACGACCTCCAAGAGGAGTTCGAATCCGCCCCCGCGGCGTAGAGGGGTCGGGAGCCGGGCATTCGCCGTTCAGGGTCGGGAAACCGCGTTACACAGGGAGTCGCAATCATGGAAAAACCAACCGGGTCCAAGGCGCCGGTGAGCAACGCCGTCGAGAGCGCCTACACCAAGGTCTGGGGCGAGGAGAACGTCGTCGCCCTCATCGCGCTCAAGGTCGAGACCTCCGAGGCGGACTCGGTCGCGAGCGACGTAGCCAAGTTCACCGAGGCCGAGGACGTCTTCCTGGTCACGGGCGACACCGACATCTTCCTCAAGGTCCGATTCCCCCACTACGAGGAGTTGAAGGAGTTCGTCCTGCGCCGGCTGCCCGCCGTGCACGGCATTCGCGAGTCGAAGACCCTGCTCGTGGTGACCGCCTACAAGGAAGGCGGGGAGACCCGCCCCGCATGACGGCGCCGTCCCCCTCGGCACCGTCCGCCGGAGCCGCCACGGCGGCGACCCGTCCACCGGAGACCGAATCTCCGGCATTCCTCCGGCTGGTCGAGTCGCTCGCGCAACTGGCAGACGATTCCTCCGTGCCCCGCAACATCCGCCGCGGAGCCCAGTCCGCGAAGGACGAGCTCTCGAAGCCGCGCGTCGCGCTCGATATGCGGGTCGCGAGCGCCGTCTACGTCCTGGACGACCTCGCGAACGACCCCAACCTTCCGACGCACGGCCGCACCGCCATCTGGTCGATCATCTCGGGTCTGGAGAGTCTTCAGTGAGTCTCCCCGGGCATAGGTTGAAATACGCCCCTCGGGTCCTCGAGACTCGGAGCGGTCGCGGGCCCGTAGCTCAGCTAGGTTGGCCGCGCGGTCTCCCGAGCGGCCCTACAAAGAGCATCCGGCTTTTAACCGGTTGGTCGGGGGTTCGAACGATCGACCCCGCGCGCGGCGCGGAGTCGTTCCGGACGTCCCCCCGGGCCCGTTCCACTCCTCGGAGGATCGCATGACCCCCAGCACCGCACGTCGCACGAAGAAGAAGGACGCAAAGCCCGTGGTGACCCGGCCGTTCATCGCCCACCACCTCGCGCCCCCGCACGAGGTGCTCAGCGAGGACGAGTCCCAGAAGGTGCTGGTCGGACTGTCGACCACCGCCGAGCGCCTCCCGAAGATCCTCCTCTCGGACCCCGGTCTCCAGACCGACCCCAAGTTCGTCCCCATGCGGGACGCCGGGGAGAACCTGGTGGGCCGGATCGTCCGCATCCACCGTCCCTCCCAGACCGCCGGGCAGGCGCTCGCCTACCGGGTCATCGTCCCGTCCCTCGGGAGTTCGTAGTCCATGCGCGAGATCGTAGACGCCTTCTTCCGGGAGCGGTCAATCGTCAACCACCACCTCGCCAGCTTCAACGACTTCCTCCCGACGAAGGACAACCCGAACTCGCGGATGCAACGGATCGTCGACGAAGCCCGGGTCAGCGAGGACTCGACCGAGCGCGGGATCATCCGCCTCGACGTCCAGAAGACGAAGAGCTCGATCTACGTGCGGGTGGGCCGCCGCCGGGACGCCCGCGGCAACGTCAACCCGTCCGCCGAACCGACCATCTTCATCGGCGCCCCGTTCGTCAAGGAGCCCGTCGGCTCGAAGCCGACGCTCACGCCCATGGAGGCCCGCCTGCGGAACCTCACCTACCAGGCCCCCATCCACCTCAAGGTCACCGTCGTCGAGAATGGTGTCGAGCGCGCGCCCGAGGACGTCCACATCGGCGACCTCCCCATCATGGTCAAGAGCCGCCCGTGCAACTTGAACCGCTACAAGGTCAGCGAGGACGACCAGATCTGGCTCTCGGACGACGAGTACCGCGCGAAGCTCGTCGAGTACGGCGAGGACCCGCTCGACCCGGGCGGATACGCGGTCATCGGCGGGACGGAGCGGGTCATCATCAGCCTCGAGGACCTCGCCCCGAACCGCATCTTCGCCGAGCACAACGAACGCTACGGCACGCCGATCGAGAGCGCGAAGGTGTTCAGCCAGCGCGGCGGCTACCGGTCCCTCACCGTCGTCGAGAAGAAGAAGGAGGGGATCCTGCAGGTCTCCGTCCCGACGGCGAGCGGCCAGATCCCGCTGGTCATCATGATGAAGGCCCTCGGGATGAAGAACGACGAGGAGATCTTCCAGGCGGTCCTGGGAGAGCTGTACCCGCTGGACGAGCCGTTCGTCCAGACGATGAAGCACCTCCTCAACGTCAACCTCGAGGAGTGCGTCTCGAAGAAGCTCTACCCCCCCGAGGGGATCCTCTCCACCGAGGACGCCCTCGTCTACCTCGAGAAGAAGTTCGCCACGGGGCAGGCGAAGGAGTACCGCCAGCGCAAGGTCGACGGCATCCTCGACCGGTCGCTCCTCCCCCACCTCGGCGACACGAAGGGGGACCGACTCAAGAAGGCCCTCTACCTCGCGCGCATGGCGCGTACCGTCCTCGAGCTCCACCTCAAGGTCCGGGGGGAGGACGACAAGGACCACTACGCGAACAAGCGCCTCAAGCTCGCAGGGGACCTCATGGAGGACCTCTTCCGGGTGGCGTTCTCGCTGCTCCTGAAGGACCTCAAGTACCAGCTCGAGCGCTCGTTCGCCCGAAAGAAGGACCTCCGCATCGCGAGCGCGATCCGGCCCGACCTCCTGACGCAGCGCCTGGTCCACGCCCTCGCGACCGGCAACTGGGTCGGCGGGCGCGCCGGAGTGAGCCAGGTGCTCGACCGGACGAGCCACATGTCCACGATCAGCCACCTCCGGCGGGTCACGAGCCCGCTCACCCGGAGCCAGCCGCACTTCGAGGCACGCGACCTGCACCCCACGCAGTGGGGGCGGCTCTGCCCCAACGAGACCCCCGAGGGCCAGAACTGCGGTCTCGTCAAGAACTACGCCCTGTGCGTCGACGTCTCGGAAGGGGCCGACGAGGAGGAGGTCACCCTCATCCTGCGCGACCTGAACACCCGCGAGATCGGTCCGGACGTCCTGGAAGAGTCCGCCGCGCCGAAGGGCCGGCGCGCCGCACGGGTCTACGTCAACGGCAACCTCGTCGGCCTCCACTCGCAGCCGGTCGACCTCGTCCGGGAGATCCGCGAACGCCGCCGGACGGGGACCCTCTCGCCGACGCTCGGCGACAAGACCTACGAGATCAACGTCCGCTACGATGACGAGATGAACGAGGTCATCGTCCACTGCGACTCGGGCCGCCTCCGGCGCCCGCTCGTCGTCGTGAAGGGCGGGGTCCCGCGCGTGACGCGCTCGGACCTCGACGACCTCGCCCGCGGGACCCTCTCCTTCTCCGACCTCATCCGCCAGGGGAAGATCGAGTGGGTCGACGCCGAGGAGGAGGAGGACAGCCTCATCGCGGTCGACCCGTACGTCCCACCCGACCGCTGCCCGAAGTGCACGAAGGCCCTCTCGCGCTCCGACCTCCGCTGGATGTCGATGGGCGACAAGTCGGAGAAGACGATCGTCGAGTGCGGGATCTGCCACCAGGAGTTCCCGACCACGTCGCTCCTGACCGAGAAGCACACGCACCTCGAGATCGACCCGAACCTGATGCTCGGCGTCTGCACCGGGCTCATCCCGTACCCCGAGCACAACTCGGCGCCCCGGAACACGATGGGCTCGGGAATGGCCAAGCAGGCGCTCGGCGTCGAGTCGGTGAACTACCGCCGCCGCCCCGACACGCGGAGCCACCTGCTCCACTACCCGCAGGCACCGCTGCTCCAGACGCAGACGATGCGCTACGTCCACTTCACGGAGCGGCCCGCGGGCCAGAACTTCGTCGTCGCCATCCTCTCGTACGAGGGGTACAACATGCAGGACGCGCTCGTCTTCTCCAAGGGCGCGATCGACCGCGGCCTCGGACGTTCGTCGTTCTTCCGCACGTACCGTGGCGAGGAGCGCAAGTATCCGGGCGGTCAGGAGGACCGCTTCGAGATCCCCCGGCCCGACGTCGCGGGAGCCCGCGTCGACACGGCCTACCGCAACCTCGGCGAGGACGGTCTCATCTTCCCCGAGCTCGAGGTCACCGAAGGGGACGTCCTCGTCGGCAAGACGAGCCCGCCGCGCTTCCTCGAGGAGAAGACCGACCTGCTCACGCCCCAGAAGCGGCGCGAGACGAGCGTCACGGTCCGGTTCGGCGAGTCCGGCTGGGTCGACAACGTCATCCTGACGGAGGGGGAGAACATCTCCAAGCTCGTCAAGGTCAAGGTCCGCAACCAGCGGATCCCCGAGCTCGGCGACAAGTTCGCGAGCCGGCACGGCCAGAAAGGCGTGGTCGGGCTCATCGTCCCGCAGGAGAACCTGCCGTTCACCCGGGACGGGATCACCCCGGACCTGCTGATCAACCCGCACGCGATCCCGTCGCGCATGACGGTCGCCCACGTGCTCGAGATGCTCGGCGGCAAGGTCGGCGCCCTCGAGGGGCGCACCATCGACGGTACCGCGTTCTCCGGAGCGCGGGAGGAAGCGCTCCGGGACGGCCTGAAGGCACTCGGCCTCCACCCCAGCGGACGCCAGACCCTGTACGACGGGCTCACCGGCCGCCGGTTCGAGGCGGAGATCTTCATCGGCGTGATCTACTACCAGAAGCTCCACCACATGGTCGCGGGCAAGATGCACATGCGCTCGCGCGGACCCGTCCAGATCCTGACGCGGCAGCCGACCGAGGGGCGCTCCCGCCAGGGCGGTCTCCGGTTCGGAGAGATGGAGCGGGACTGCTTGATCGGCCACGGCGTCGCGATGGTCATCAAGGACCGTCTGCTCGACGAGTCGGACGGCACGGTCCAGTACGTCTGCGGCAACCCGGAGTGCGGCCACATCGCGATCCCCGACTCGCGGGCGAGTTCGCTCCGGTGCCCGAGCTGCGGGAACACGTCGTCGATCTACCCGGTCGAGATGAGCTACTCGTTCAAGCTCCTCCTCGAGGAGCTGATCAGTCTCGGCGTGGTCATGCGGCTGCAACTTGAGGAGATGCGGTAGGGAGGTTCCACATGGCGCAAGGACTGTCCAAGAAGATCAAGAGCCTCCAGTTCGCCTTCCTCTCGCCGGACGAGATCCGCCGCATGAGCGGTGTGAAGATCATCACGGCCGACACGTACGACGACGACGGCTACCCGATCGAGATGGGTCTGATGGACCTCCACCTTGGGGTCATCGAGCCGAACCTGCGCTGCCGCACCTGCGGCGGCCGGGTGAACGAGTGCCCCGGGCACTTCGGGATCATCGAGCTCGCCATGCCGGTCATCCACGTCGGCTACGCGAAGGAGATCAAGCGCCTGCTCCAGTCGACCTGCCGGGCCTGCGGCCGGATGCTGCCGGACGCGCCCTCCCCTCGCGCCGAGGCGGCCTCCGATTCGGACGACGCGACGCCGGCGCCGCGGACCCGCGAGCCGAAGGACGAGCGGACCTGCCCGCACTGCCACGAGATCCAGCAGCGGATCGTGCTCGACAAGCCGACGACCTTCCGCGAGAACTCGCACAAGATCACCCCCAAGGAGGTCCGCGCCCGACTCGAGCGGATCCCGGACGAGGACGTCCGGTTCCTCGGCCTCAACCCGCGCTTCGGCCGCCCCGAGTGGATGGTGCTCACCGTCCTGCCGGTCCCGCCGGTCCAGGTCCGCCCCTCGATCACCCTCGAGAGCGGGGAACGGAGCGAGGACGACCTGACCCACAAGCTGGTCGACGTGCTGCGGATCAACCAGCGGCTGCGCGAGAACCGCGACATGGGCGCCCCCCAGCTCGTCGTCGAGGACCTGTGGGAGCTGCTCCAGTACCACGTCACGACCTACTTCGACAACCAGACCAGCGGCATCCCGCCCGCCCGGCACCGTTCGGGCCGCCCGCTGAAGACCCTCGCCCAGCGCCTCAAGGGGAAGGACGGACGGTTCCGTTCGAACCTCTCGGGAAAGCGGGTCAACTTCTCGGCGCGCACGGTCATCAGCCCCGACCCGCTCCTCTCGATCAACGAGGTCGGGATCCCGGCGGAGGTCGCGCGCGGCCTCACCGTCCCGCTCCAGGTCACGCCCCACAGCCAGGAGGTCGCCAAGGAGCTCGTCAAGCGCGGCCCCAACCCTCCGCCCGACGCGGAAGGCCGGTACCGCTGCGGCGTGAACTACCTCATCCGCGAGGACGGCCAGCGGATCAAGGTCATGGAGAAGAACGCCGAGGCGTGCGCCGAGCTCGTGACGCCCGGCTCGGTCGTCGAGCGCCAGCTGATCGACGGCGACATCGTGCTGTTCAACCGGCAACCGAGCCTCCACCGGATGAGCATGATGGCCCACTTCGTCCGCATCCTGCCGCACAAGACGTTCCGGTTCAACCTCTGCGACTGCCCGCCCTACAACGCGGATTTCGACGGCGACGAGATGAACCTCCACGTCCTCCAGAGCCAGGAGGCCCGCGCCGAGGCCAAGGTCCTCATGAAGGTCGAGGAGCACATCCTCTCGCCACGGTACGGCGGCCCCATCATCGGGATGTTGCACGACCACATCACCGCCGCGTTCCTCCTCACGTACCAGAACCCGACGTTCACCCGCGCCGAGGTGACGTACCTCCTCTCGAAGCTCCACTACCCGATGCCGCCCCCGGCGGGCGAGAAGGAGGGCGTGGAGTTCTGGACGGGCAAGCAGCTGTTCTCGCTGACGCTCCCGGACGACCTGACGCTCGAGTTCCACTCGAACATCTGGGCCCGGTGCGACTGCTCGCCGCTCAACTGCAAGCACGACGCCTACGTCGTGATCGAGAACGGGGTCCTCAAGGCCGGGACGATCGACAAGAAGGCGATCGCCTACGAGAAGGGCGCCGTCCTGGACGCCATCGCCCGGAACGACGGCATGGGGCGGGCCCGCCAGTTCCTGGACGAGATGAGCCGGTTGTGCATCACGGCGATCGGGCTCAACGGGCTCTCCACCGGCATCGATGACGAGGACGTCCCCGAAGGGGCCCAGAAGGAGATCCGGACCGCGCTCGAGGATGCGCGGCTCAAGGTCAACGAGCTGGTCGAGCAGTACCGCGAGGAGAAGCTCGAGCAGATGCCCGGCCGTTCCCTCGAGGAGACGCTCGAGGTCATGGTCCGGCGGGAGCTCGGCCAGGCGCGCGACAAGGCGGGCGACATCGCGGGCCGATTCCTCGGTCTCGAGAACCCGGCCGTCATTCTCGCCAAATCCGGCGCCCGCGGCTCGATGCTCAACCTGACGCAGATGGCCGGCGCCGTCGGCCAGCAGTCGGTCCGGGGCGAGCGCCTGATGCGCGGCTACGTCCACCGGACGCTGCCGCACTTCCAGCGCGAGGACCTCGGGGCGGATGCGCGCGGCTTCGTGAGCTCGAGCTACAAGCTCGGACTCTCGCCGACGGAGTACTTCTTCCACTCGATGGGGGGCCGGGAGTCGCTGGTCGACACGGCGGTCCGTACGAGCCGCTCGGGATACATGCAGCGCCGTCTGATCAACGCGCTCGAGGACGTCAAGGTCGCCGCGGACGGGACCGTCCGCAACACGGCCGGGACCGTCATCGAGTTCCGCTACGGGGAGGACGGGATCGACCCGACCCGCTCCTTCCAGGGCGAGGCCGTCGCGCTGGACGAGGTCGTCTCCCAGGTGCTCGGGCGCCGCGTGCGCACGGGGGACCTGAAGGGCCCGGACGACGTCGAGGGCGCGCCGCCCGTCAGCGAGGAAGAGATGGACCTCCAGGCCGAAGCCCAGCTCGAGGAAGAGGAGAGCGAGGACGAAGGCGAGGAGACCGGCGGACCCGAGGAAGGTCCGGAGTTCGGAGGGGAGTAGGCACCATGCCCGCAGAGAAGAAGAGCGCACCGAAGGCCGCAACGAAGGCACCCCCGAAGGACATGGTCCAGCGGATCCTCGACGCCGCGAAGCAGGAGCACGTCTCGCTACCGCCCTCCCTGGTCGAGGGCCTGAAGACGAAGGTCCAGACGCTCCGCCTCTCGCCGGCCGACACGAACAAGATCCTGCACGAGGTCGCGCGACGGTTCGGCCGCGCCGAGGTGGACGCCCACGAGTCGGTCGGCGTCATCGCCGCGCAATCGATCGGCGAGCCGGGCACGCAGATGACGTTGCGGACGTTCCACTACGCCGGGGTCGCCGAGATGAACGTCACGCTCGGCCTCCCGCGGCTCATCGAGCTCGTGGACGCGCGCCGCGTCCCGTCGACGCCGATGATGACCGTCCACGTCGACAAGAAGCTCAAGAACGACCGGGACACGGTCGAGGAGATCGCGCTCCGGATCGAGGTGACGACCGTCCCCGACGTCGCCGCGATCGGGACCGTGGTCGAGGATCTCAAGGTCGTCGTCTCGCCCCAGGCGGCGCTGATGGCCAAGCGGGGCGTCAAGCGCGCGGAGATCGAGAGCGCGCTCACCGAGAACCTGGACCTCCGCCTGTTCGAGATCCGGCCCGGCTCCGGGAGCGGGGAGACCCGCACGTTCGAGATCCACCTCAAGGAGGCCGGGACCTCCGGCGCAAAGACGAAGTCGCGCCGGGAGGAGCTGGTCGAGGAGATGCCGTTCAAGAAGCTCCTCATCGCGAGCGAAGAGGCCTCCGCGATCCGGATCAAGGGCGTCCTCGGCATCCGCCGGGCGCTGATCCGCCGCGAGAAGGACGAGTACGTGATCTACACCGAGGGGTCGAACCTCGACGGGGTCCTCGAGATCCCGGGCGTGGACGGGGTCCGCACCACCACCAACTCGGTCTTCGAGATCTACCGCGTCTACGGGGTCGAGGCGGCCCGCGCCGCGCTGATCCACGAGACGAACCGCACGCTGGCCGAGCAGGGGCTCGGGGTCGACATCCGGCACCTCATGCTGGTCGCCGACGTCATGACGAACGAGGGCGACATCCGCGCCATCGGACGCCACGGGATCTCCGGGAAGAAGACGAGCGTGCTCGCCCGGGCCGCGTTCGAGATCACCGCCGCCCACCTGCTCCGCGCCGCGATCATCGGCGAGGTCGACGAGCTGAAGGGCGTCGCCGAGAACATCATCGTCGGCCAGCCGATCACCCTCGGCACCGGCGCCGTCAACCTCGTCTACCGGCCCCTCCCGGGCGCGCTCCCCAAGCGCGCCCCGGCGCCCCACACACCGGAGCCGCCCGTCGTCCCCGCCGCGGACGAGCTCGAACCGATGGTCCCGGAGGCCTAGGATGGACCTCGCGCACGCCCTCAAGGTCGCGCTCGAGACCGGCAAGGTGAAGCTCGGCGTCCACGAGACGCTCGACGCCGCCGAGGGGAAGAAGGCGAAACTGCTCATCGTCGCGAAGAGCTGCCCCGACGAGAAGCTCCGCACGGAGCGCACGTACGGGAAGATCCCGATCTACCACTACGAGGGCTCCGCGGTCGACCTCGGACAGGCGTGCGGCCGGCCCTTCCCCATCAGTGCGATGGCGATCCTGGACGCCGGGTCGAGCGCCATCCTCTCGCTCGAAACGTAGGGGCGGGCGAACCCTTTCCCCCATGGCGGAGATCTCCCTCGACACCGAGACCCTCGGCTACATCCGGTTGTTCGAAGAGCGCACGGGGGCCCGGGTGAAGGACTGCCTCCACGCGGAGGACAAGCTCGTCTTCCTGGTCTATCCGGGCGAGGTCCACAAGGCGGTCGGCCCCGGCGGAGTGCTGGTCGACCGGCTGAAGGGGATGCTCAAAAAGGAGATCCAGGTGGTCGAGTACGCGGACGACCCCGAGACCCTCGTGAAGAACATCTTCTACTGGTACAGCCCGAAGCAGGTCGACCTGGTCCCGAAGGGGAAGGGCCGGCACGCGACCGTCACGGTCGACCCGGCCTGGAAGGCCCGCGCGATCGGCAAGGCGGGGAAGAACTTGAAGGTCGCGCGGGCGATCCTCGTCCGGCACACCGACATCGCCTCCGTCAGCGTCGCGTAGGTTCCCTCCGGGGCGCGGGACCGCACGGGCGGGAGCTTCAAGACCTCCGGCTCCTCCCGTAGGGTGTCTCCCATGCTCGAGGTCCGACTGGACAGCTGGCTCCGCGGGTTCGGTCCGCCCAGCCGGGTGAAGCTCGAAGCCGACACGCTCGCGCACCTCCTGGACGAGCTCGAGGCGCGGTACCCCCGGTTCCGGTTCAAGGTCCGGGACGAGGCCGGTGCGCTCCGAAAGTACGTCCGGGTCTTCGTGGACGGGACCGACGTGAGCGGGACGACGGGCGTCGACACCCCCCTGGCCGGCGCCCGAACGATAGATATCCTCCATTCCATAGCGGGAGGGTAGCCGAGGCACGGGACCATGCAGAAGAACCGCCGGATACGGGTGTTGGTCGGGACGCGGAAAGGGACGTACATCGTCGAGTCGGACGCCCGGCGCCGGACCTGGAAGGTCGGCCCCGTCGCGCACGCCGGCAACGAGATCTACCACGTCGTGGCCGATCCCCGGCACCCGGGGGACCTGTATGCCGCGGTCAACAATTCGTTCTGGGGCCCGGCGGTCCAGCGCTCGCGCGACTGGGGCAAGACCTGGAAGGAGATCGCCACCCCGATGACGCCGAACGAGAAGGCGCGCAAGGCGCAGGTGAAGGAGGCGAACTTCGGCGGCGTCAAATGGGCCATCAACAACCTCTGGCGCGTCGAGCCCGGGCATCCGAGCGAACCGGACACGCTCTACCTCGGAGCCGACCCCCACCTCTTGTTCCGCTCGACCGACCTCGGCGGTTCGTGGGAGCCGATCTCGAGCCTCAACGACCACCCGGCGCGGAAGGACTGGTCACCGGGGGCGGGCGGGGCGTGCCTGCATACGATCCTCATCGACCCGCGCGACGCCCGCCGGCTCTACATCGGCCTCTCGGCCGTCGGCACGTTCCGGTCGGAGGACGCGGGAACGAGCTGGAAACCGACCAACAAGGGGGTCATGGCGCCGTTCCTCCCGAACAAGTACCCCGAGACCGGCCAGTGCGTCCACCACGTGGTCGCGGACGCCGCCGACCCGGACACGTTCTACCGACAGGACCACGGCGGGATGTACGTCTCGCACGACCGCATGGAGAAATGGGTCCGGATCGGGAAGCCGCTCGGCGACGATTTCGGGTTCTGCGTCGCGTCCCCGGCGTCGGCCCCGGGTCGCGCCTACTTCGTCCGACTGGACGGGGAGGCCCGGGTCACGGGCGAGGGCCACTTCCAGGTCCACGAGTGGAACGACAAGACCCGACGGTGGAGGAAGCTGCTCTCCCCGAAGGCGTTCCCGGGCCACTTCGGCGTCCAACGCGAGGGGATCACGACCGACAACCTGGACCCTGCGGGGATCTATGTCGGCACGACCACGGGTCAGTTGTTCGTCAGCCCGGACGCCGGGAAGAGCTGGAGGCTCGTCCCCTACCAGTTCCCGGGGATCCACTCGGTCGGCATCGCCAACCCGACGGGGAACTGATCCGACCGTCGGCCCCGTCAGGGTTATCCCCGGCGCCCCGGTTCCCGACCGCCAGCGCGCCGCGCGGACGAGCGGGGCCCCCGCCGGTCCGATGCCCCGTCGCGCACCCTCGGAACCATGAGCGGGCGAACCGAAGAGGGAACGAAGCCCAAGCCCCAGATCACGACCGTCTTCTTCGACCTCGGCGGGACGCTGGTCGACGAGCAGGACATCGCCGGTTGGGTGGAGGAAGCCGCCCGGGTCGGCCTCGACATCCCTCCGGACGAATTCGCGCACGCCTACTCCGAGGTCCTGCGCTCGACCGACTGCACGCCCCGCGTACCGTTCGAGGAGTTCTGGCGCCAGGTGCTGGAACGGGGCGCCCAGCATCCAGTACCGCCCGCGATCACCGAACGGTTCGTGCGAACGTACACGACGCGGGAGCGCCCGCTGCCGCTCTTCTCCGATGCGCGCCGGTGCCTCGAGGAGCTCCGCGCCCAGGGTCGCCGGCTCGGCATCATCTCGAACTCCCGCGGAGAGGACCACGTGCGGGAGGTCCTCATCCGACGCGGGATCGCGGAGTTCTTCCCGACCATCGTATCCTCCGGGACCGAAGGGGTCGCCAAGCCCGACCCGGAGATCTTCCGCCGCGCGCTCGCGCGGGTCCGTGCCGCGCCCGAGGAGACGTTCTACGTCGGCGACCTTGCGTTCACCGACGCCAAGGCCGCCGCGGCGGTCGGGCTCCACGCGGTCTGGTTGAACCGCTGGGGCACGGGGTTCGGCGACGACCCTCCGGAGATCACCTCGCTCCTCGAGGTGCCGCTGTGGATCCGCCAGCTCGAAACCGGCCGTTAGCTCGCGCCCGCGGCCGCCCCGGCACCTAGGGGCTGTTAAATACCGACCGAGACTCCCACAGGTGTTGCGCCCTTCTCCCTCGGGAGCGGGGTTGCGGCGACGCCGCCACGGCGAGCCGGGGACGCATGATCCGCGCTCTTCCAGGGCGACGCCACAGATGGCCCGATGGGGCGTGGAGCCCCGAGAACCCCTCCCCGGAGACGGGGAGTGACCTCTCGGAGCCGACAGACGAGATCAAGTCAGCGTACGCGAATCGCTCAATTAAGTCAGTCAGCGAAGAGCATATACCGCCAGTCAGCGAAGAATCGGTCACGACCAGTAAACTCCGCACACGCGAGAGTGTGCTTACAAATCCGGTTGATCCTGCCGGCGGGCACCGCTATTGGAGTTCGCTTAAGCCATGCGAGTCGAGAGGGGTAAGCCCTCGGCGCACTGCTCAGTAACACGCGGACAATCTGCCCTCGAGACGGGGATAACCCCGGGAAACTGGGGATAATACCCGATAGATCTGGGATGATGGAAGGCTCTCAGGTCCAAATCCTACGGGGCTCGAGGATGGGTCTGCGGCCTATCAGGTAGTAGGGGGTTTCACGGACCCCCTAGCCGTAGACGGGTACGGGCTTTGGGAGAAGTCGCCCGGAGATGGATTCTGAGACACGAATCCAGGTCCTACGGGACGCAGCAGGCGCGAAACCTCCACAATGTGGGCAACCACGATGGGGGAACTCCAAGTGCCTACACTTTTGTGTAGGCTGTTCTCGAGCCTAAAAAGCTCGAGAAGTAAGGGCCGGGTAAGACGGGTGCCAGCCGCCGCGGTAATACCCGCGGCCCGAGTGGTGCTCATTATTATTGAGCCTAAAGCGTCCGTAGCTGGCCGGACAAATCTCCGGGTAAATCGGGCGGCCCAACCGTCCGAATTCCGGAGACACTGTTCGGCTTGGGATCGGGAGAGGGTGAAGGTACTCTCGGGGTAGGGGTAAAATCCTGTAATCCGGAGGGGACCACCAGTGGCGAAGGCGTTCACCTAGAACGAATCCGACAGTGAGGGACGAAGCCCTAGGGCGCAAACGGGATTAGATACCCCGGTAGTCTAGGGTGTAAACTCTGCAGACTTGGTGTTGGGGGTCCTGCGTGGGCTCCCAGTGCCGGAGTGAAGATGTTAAGTCTGCCGCTTGGGGAGTACGGTCGCAAGACTGAAACTTAAAGGAATTGGCGGGAGAGCACCGCAACGGGAGGAGCGTGCGGTTCAATTGGATTCAACGCCGGAAAACTCACCGGGGGCGACGGAGGGATGAAAGCCAGGCCGAAGACCTTGCCCGATCCTCCGAGAGGTGGTGCATGGCCATCGTCAGTTCGTACCGTAAGGCGTTCTGTTAAGTCAGATAACGAACGAGACCCTCGCCTTCAGTCGCTATCTCACGAGTGGTCGTGAGAGCACACTGAGGGGATCGCTGCCGCTAAGGCAGAGGAAGGAGAGGTCTACGGTAGGTCCGTATGCCCCGAATCTCCCGGGCAACACGCGCGCTACAAAGGTGGGGACAATGGGATCCGACCCCGAAAGGGGAAGGCAATCCTGAAACCCCATCGTAGTCTGGATTGAGGGCTGTAACTCGCCCTCATGAAAATGGATTCCGTAGTAATCGCGGGTCAACATCCCGCGGTGAATGTGCCCCTGCTCTTTGCACACACCGCCCGTCAAGTCATCCGAGTTGGGTCGGAGTGAGGGTGGCTCATCTGGGTCGCTCGAACTTCGGTTCAGCAAGGGGGACTAAGTCGTAACAAGGTATCTGTAGGGGAACCTGCAGATGGATCACCTCCTAAGAACGCCCGTTCAAGGCGTTCCGAAATTCGTGGTCCGATTCCGCTGACGCACACGGGCTGGATCTCGTCGACCCACGGGCCGTCAACCCTTTTTTGAGTAGTTACACTTTCCTTATTAACGGAGAATTCCTGCTCCGGCCGATGATGAAGGTGGAGCCGCACCGTCCGGTGCCGGCCGAGCTGGCGCCCGCCGTCCGGGCCCTCGAATCGGGCGAGCCGATCCTCATCTTCGACGCCCCCGACCGGGAGGGGGAGACCGACCTCATCATCCTCAGCGAGCGGGCGACCCCCGAGCTCATCCGGCTGCTCCGCAAGGACGCGGGAGGGTGGATCTGCACGGCGATCTCGGACGAGCTGCGGGTCCGCCTGGGCCTCCCGTACTACGCCGACCTCCTGCAGGCCGGAGAGCCGGAGTACCCGATCCTGCGCGACCTCCGCCGCGAACAGCTCCGGTACGACACGCGCAGTCCCTTCGGCCTCCACGTCCACCACCGGACCACCTACACGGGCATCCCCGACAACGACCGGGCGACCGGCGTACGGGCCCTGGGGGAGATCGCCCGGGACGCGGCCCGGCTCTCCGATGCCGATCTCCGGCGCCGCTTCGTGGGCGAGTTCAGCTCCCCCGGCCACCTCCCGATCATCTATGCCGCCCCCAAGCTCCTCTCCGAGCGGAAGGGTCATACGGAACTCTCGGTCTCGCTGACCCGGATGGGGCGACTCTCGGAATCGGCGACGGTCTGCGAGATGCTGGGGGACTCGGGAGGGGCCCGCGGTCCGGACGCGGCCCGGCAGTACGCCGAGACCCACGGGTTCGAATTCCTGGACGGCACCACGATCCTGGGAGCGTGGCGGGCGTGGTCGTCCGCGTAATGGCCACGGGGGTCTTCGACCTCCTGCACCCGGGGCATGTCTACTTCCTCACCGAGGCCCGCAAGCTCGGCGACGAGCTCGTCGTCGTGGTCGCGCGCGACCGGACCGCCCGGCGCCTGAAGCAGGAGCCGTACGTCCCCGAGGCGATGCGCCGCGAGATGGTCGAGTCGCTGAAGCCGGTCGACCGGGCGATCCTCGGCTCCGCCACCGACATCTACGAGACGGTCGTCTCCGAGCGGCCGTCCATCATCGCGCTGGGGTACGACCAGATCTGGAACGAGGCGGAGGTCGAGCGGGAGTGCGCCCGCCGCGGCGTCCCGGTCAAGGTCGCCCGCATCGGTCCCTTCCCGCACGACGACCTCGCGAGCAAGCGGATCGTCGAGCGGATCCTCGAGCGGGGCCCCCCCAGTCGGGAGGCGAAGTCCTGAAGAAGATCGGCGTCGCCGACACGACGTTCGCGCGGGTCGGGATGGCGGAGGCGGCGATCGGCGCCCTCCGGGGGCGCGGCACCGGCTTCAAGGTCGTCCGCCGCACCGTCCCCGGCATCAAGGACCTGCCCGTCGCCTGCCGACAGCTGTTCCTCGAGGACGGGGTCGACCTCTGCCTGGCCCTCGGCATGCCCGGGAAAGCGGAGTACGACAAGACCTGCGCCCACGAGGCGTCCCTCGGTCTCATGTTCACCTCGGTCCTCGAGGCGAAGCCGATCGTCGAGTGCTTCGTCTTCGAGGGCGAGGCCGACGGTCCGCGCGCCCTCGAGACCCTGGCGCTCCGCCGGGCCGAGGAGCACGCCCTCAACGCCTACTCCATGTTGTTCCGGCCGCACGACCTCGCCCGACGGGCGGGGGAGGGGCTGCGCCAGGGATTCCCGGATGCGGGACCGGCGCGCCGGCGACACTAGAACGCACGAAGGAAACACCGATGGCGAAATCGAAGAGGGACGGGGAAGGGGTCTGCGTGGCGATCGTGGCGAGCGAATACAACTACGACATCACGCTCATGATGCTCGAGCGGGCGAAGGAGGAAGTCGAGTTCCTCGGCGCGAGCTTGGGGCCGGTCGTGAAGACGCCCGGCGTCTTCGACATGCCGCTCGCCGTCCAGGCGCTGTTCCGGCGCAAGGACGTGGACGCGGTCGTCGCGCTCGGCGCGGTCATCGAGGGCGAGACGGGGCACGACGAGGTCGTCATGAACCAGGCGTCCCGAAAGCTCACCGACCTCTCGGTCGAGCACGGGAAGCCGCTCGGGCTCGGCATCTCCGGACCCGGCGAGACCCGCCTGCAGGCGCAGGACCGGATCGAGAACGCCGGGAACGCGGTCCGCGCGGTCGTGAAGATGGTCCGCCGGCTGCGCGACCTCGAGTAGACGGTCGGTCGCCCCCGATACACCGAGGCCGGAGGGATCGTCGGATGGTATCGCTCGACGTCGGCTGCGGCAAGCAGAAGCGCGGCGACATCGGGATGGACATCTACCCCGGTCCCCAGGTCGACGTCGTCTGGGACCTCCGGAAGACCCCCTGGCCGTTCGAGTCGGGGAAGTTCGACACGGTCTACGCGATCCACGTCCTCGAGCACATCCCCTTCTCGCTCGAGCCCCAGTACGAGGACGGCCTGTTCGGCGTCCTGGGCGAGATCCACCGGGTCCTGCAGCCCGGGGGCAAGCTCGTCGTCATCACGCCGCACCAGCAGTCCCGGTACGCCTGGGGCGTCCCGACCCACCGCCGGGTGTTCAACGAGACGACCTGGACCCACTTCAGCCGCGACCTCTGGACCGGCGTCTACTCCCTCGAGAGCCCGGACGGGATCGGCCGGGAGCCGCTGTTCGAGAAGAGCTCGATCCGGGTCGACCGGGAGTTCGGCTCCGCCTACCCGTTCGGGTTCCGGGAGTGGCACGTCGAGCACCGGTTCCCCCGGGTCTACCGCGTCCTCTGCGCGCTCCGGGTCGGGCGGAAGCGCAACCTCTACGTCACGCTCACGAAGGGGGGTGCGGCCCCCCCGACCCCCGGGACCCTTCCGGCCGCGCCGCCGCCCCCGCCCGTGCCTCCGCCGGTCTAGAGGCCGAAGCGGGCGCGGACCTGGTCGAACGCGACCCGGCCCTTCGTGGTGTGCGGCACGACCTTCACGTCGGCCGGCACGCTCGCGGGTCGGGTGCGGGCGGTCAGCATCTTCTCGAGACGGGCCTTGGGAGCGTGGATCGTCACGTCGGGAGAAGCCGTGGTGCCCGGGGTGACCGTGACCGAGCCGTTCGTGTCCACCCGGACGCTCGCGGCGTCCTGGTCGGTCTCGAACACCCAGACCTGAGGAAGGTAGGCCCGAACGAAGGAGCCGATGAGGCCCTGGAGGCGGGGCTTGAGCTCCTTCTCGATCTCCGGGGCGACCTTTCCGAGTAGGTCCACGGTCGCGGGCATGGGCGTCGGCACCGCCCCCGCCGTAAGAAGATGACGCCGCTCGAGGGTCTGCGGGCTATGCGGCGGTCGGCGCGGGATCGGGCTCTAGCGGGTCGACGCGGCCCGCGATCAGCGCCGTCAACGCACCGACCATCACGCCGACCGCCGTGCCCACGAGCAGTCCGATCCACGCCCCGCTATCGGCCGCCGACACGACATCGGGAAGGAAGGAGTTCTGCTGGGCCATACCGACGGCCGCGGCGAGGCCTCCCGCGAACATGCCGACCACTCCCCCCAGCAGTCCCGCGAGTATCGCCAGACCGAGGATCCGGTTCCGTGGGCGGCGGGCACCGGCCAGCGCGCGCGTGGACGCCAAGCACAGCACGGCCGTCACGCTCGTCCACGCCACGACGAAGGCGGAAATCCAGGCCGCGGCCTGGTTCGTGTCGGTCGGTACGCTGGTTAGCCACCAGGTGTCGACCGACTGGTATTGGTATCCGATCGCAAAGGAGGCCCCAAGGCCCACGAGGGCTCCGACGATCGGGCCCACGACCGGTCCCCGTCGTCCGAGCGGGGCGATCGAGAAGTAGGCCACCGCCGCGGTCAGGGCGCCCGAGATCGGCACGACCAGAAAATTGAGGGCGAACGTCGGGTCGACCCCGTGGTTGGCGATGATCGTCCCGCCGGTCGCGGAGAAGGATCCCTCTCCCGACGCGATGAAGCTCGCGGCGGTGACCAGAAGAACGGCCGCCGGGACCCCCCAACGGTTGGGCCGGACCTTGACGGGCCCCACGGAGCCTACATTCCGGAGGTGGTAGATGAGGCTTGGTTTGGCCCGCTCCACGGAGGCTCGACGCCCGGAGCGGCCACGCGGCTGAAATCGTTAAGGCCGACCTCCCTTCCCCGCCCACGGGGGAGACCGAATGGAACTCCGTGAGTTCCGAACGGAGCTCCCATCCACTCAGATCGAGGGGATTCGACGCGCGCGGGAAGGGGCGCCCGAGGGCGCCCGGATCGTCGCCGCGCGGCAGAGCGCCGGCCGGGGCCGGGGGGACCATGCCTGGGCCTCCCCCGCCGGAAACCTGTACCTCAGCTTGATCGTCCGAGCTCCCTCCGAACACCGCTCCCTGCTTCCGCTCGCGGTGGGCGCCCGGCTCCGTGCGGCCCTGGCCGGACGATACGGCGCCGTCTGTGTGCTCAAGTGGCCGAACGACCTCCTCGTCCTCGGCCGCGGCAGCCCCCGGAAGCTCTCGGGGATCCTGGTCGACATCGTCCCGTCACCCACTCTCGACGTCGCGGCGGTGATCGGGATCGGTGTGAATGTTTCCGCTCCCCCGGAGGCCTATTCGAGGGACCTCCGCGCGCGCGTCGTCTCCCTCGCCGAGATAACGGGAACGGCGCCCGACCTGGGGGACGTGGAACGGGTCACGGTGGCCGCGGCCGAGTCCGCCGTCGCGGCGATCGGGTCTGTCCGGGGAGTGAACGAGATACTCGCGGAGTGCCGCGCGGCCCTGCACGGGGTCGGGCGTCGGGCCACGGTCGACTCGACCCTCGCCGGGACCATCCGGACCGTGGGCGAGGATGGCGAGCTATGGCTCGACACCCCCTCGGGGGCGGTCTCCATACGCTCCGGCGACTTGGTGGTGGAGGACGCATGACTCACGCATTCGACCGCTGGGCGGCGCTGAAGAAGACCGCGAAGGAAGGCGGGGGCGCCGAGCGCGTGCAGAAGCACCGCGCCGGTGGTCGGCTGACCGCCCGCGAGCGGCTCGAGACGTTCTTCGACCCGGGCACGTTCACGGAGATCGATTCGTTCGTGACGCACCGTGTCGAGAAGTTCGGACTGGACGAACGGAAGATCCCCGGGGACGGGGTCGTCACCGGATGGGGCGAGGTCGACGGGCGGCCGGTCTGCGCGTTCGCGCAGGACGCGACCGTCTTCGGCGGGGCCCTCGGCGAGGCGCACGCGATGAAGATCGTGAAGATCATGGAGACCGCCCGCAAGGCGGGGGTCCCGATCGTCGGCGTGAACGACTCGGGCGGGGCCCGCATCCAGGAGGGCGTGATGAGCCTGGGCGGCTACGGCGAAGTGTTCTTCCGGAACGTCGCCCTCTCGGGGGTGGTCCCACAGCTCTCCCTCATCCTCGGTCCCTGCGCCGGCGGCGCGGTGTATTCCCCCGCGATCACCGACTTCGTGATCATGGCCCGGGGGACGGCCCAGATGTTCATCACCGGCCCGGACGTCATCCGGGCGGTCACCGGTGAGGAGGTCACGTTCGACCAGCTCGGCGGAGCGGAGACCCACGCGTCGATCAGCGGCGTCTCGCACCTCACGGCCCGCTCCGATGCGGATGCGCTGGCGCTCGCCCGCCGGCTCCTCTCCTACCTGCCCCTCAACAACCTCGAAGAGCCTCCGACCGCGCCCCGGTCCGCGCCCCCCGACTCGGCCGCCGGAGAGCTGGTCCGGATCGTCCCGGAGGACTCCAACCTCCCGTACGACGTCCACGGCGTGATCGGGCGGATCGTCGACGTCGACACGTTCTTCGAGATCCATGCCGCGTGGGCGCCCAACATCGTCGTCGGGTTCGCGCGGTTGGACGGCCGACCGATCGGGGTCGTCGCGAACAACCCCGCCTCGCTCGCGGGCACCCTCGACATTCCCGCCTCGGTGAAGGCCGCCCGCTTCGTGCGGTTCTGCGACGCGTTCAACCTCCCGCTCGTGACCCTTGTTGACGTCCCGGGGTTCCTGCCCGGCACGGCCCAGGAGTACGGCGGGATCATTCGCCACGGGGCGAAACTGCTCTACGCCTACGCCGAGGCGACCGTCCCGCTGCTCACCGTGATCCTTCGCAAGGCCTACGGGGGGGCGTACGACGTCATGTGTTCGAAGCACCTCGGGGGCGACCTGAACCTCGCCTGGCCGACCGCCGAGATCGCGGTCATGGGGGCGGAGGGGGCGGTCAACATCCTCTATCGCAAGGAGATCGAGCTCGCGGCGGAGCCGAAGCGGGAGACCCTCCGCGCCCAGCGCATCACCGAGTACCGGGCCGAGTTCCTCAACCCGTACCTCGCGGCTGAACGGGGGTACATCGACGACGTGATCGACCCGTCGGAGACCCGGGCGCGCCTGGTGAACGGTCTGGGGCTCCTGGCGACGAAGCGCGACGACCGACCGGCCCGCAAGCACGGGAACATCCCGCTCTAGGGGGAGAGCGCTCCGATGGTCGGCATCACCGAGACCGTCCTCCGGGACGGACACCAGTCCCTCATCGCGACGCGGATGCGGACCCGGGACATGCTCCCGGCCGCGGAACGACTCGACGCGATCGGCTACCGATCGCTGGAGGTCTGGGGCGGCGCGACGTTCGACGTCTGCCTCCGATTCCTCCGCGAGGACCCCTGGGAGCGGTTGCGCCTGCTGAAGCGCGCGATGCCGCGCACGCCGCTCCAGATGCTCCTCCGCGGGCAAAACCTGGTCGGGTACCGCCACTACCCGGACGACCTGGTCGAGAAGTTCGTCGCCGAATCGGCCCGCCAGGGCGTCGACATCTTTCGGGTCTTCGACGCGCTGAACGACCCGGGGAACATGTCCGCCGCGATCGCCGCCGTCAAGAAGGCGGGCGCCCGAGCCCAGGGTACGATCTGCTACACACAGTCCCCCGTCCATACCCAGGCCACCTTCGTCGCGCTCGGCCACCGGTTGGCCGAGATGGGGGCGGACGAGCTGTGCGTGAAGGACATGGGCGGTTTCCTGCCGCCGCAGGAGGGCGCGGCCCTCGTCCGGGCCCTGCGTGCCGAGGTGGGACTGCCCGTCGTGGTCCACACCCATTCCGCGAGCGGGATGTCGACCCTCACGTGCCTCGCGGTCGCGGAAGCCGGAGCCGCCGCGGTCGACAGCGCGCTCAGCCCGTTCGCGGGCGGAGCATCCCAGCCTCCCACGGAAACTCTGGTCGGGGCAATGCGGGGAACCGCGCTCGACCCCCGGCTCGACCTGAACGCGCTCGGCGACCTCGCCGCCTATTTCGGCAAGGTGATGGACCGCTACCGGCCTCTCCTCAATCTGCGCTCGCTCCAGACCGACCCCGGTATCCTCACGCACCAGATCCCCGGCGGGATGCTCTCCAACCTCCTCGGCCAACTGGCCGAGCAGGACGCGTTCGACCGGCTGGCCGAAGTGCTGGCCGAAGTTCCGCGGGTCCGCGCGGACCTGGGATACCCTCCGCTCGTCACCCCGACCAGCCAGATCGTCGGGGTCCAGGCGGTCGTGAACGTGCTGACCGGCGCACGGTACCGCCAGGTGACCCAGGAGGTCCGGGACTACGTCCGGGGTCTGTACGGAAAGCCTCCGGCCCCGATCGACCCGGAGCTGTACCGGACGGTCACCGCCGCCGCGCCCGCGATCACCGGACGTCCGGCCGACCTCCTCGGGCCCGAGCTCGCTAAGGCGGTGGGCGAGGTCCGGAAGCTCGTACCCGCGGCGGACGATGCCGAGGCGCTCAGCTACGCGCTGTTCCCGGCCGTCTACAAATCCTACCGCTCCTCGGTCGACCGTGGGCTCACGGACCACGTCCTGACTGCGGCTGCCCTCGGAGTCATCGGCGCGCTGCGGACACCGGCACCGCCTCCGCGAGCCGCCCCCGCGGTCCCGGAGCGCGCGGCGGGCACGGCCGAGGGGGTCAGCCCGTGGGCGCACGAGGGCCGGGTCCGGTTGCAATCCCAACGGGGGTGGGTCGATGCGTCTTCGCGTCGTACGCGACGGTAAGGCCGAGGAGGTCGAGGTCACCCCCGACCTGTCCACCGTCACGGTCGGAGGGAAGACCTTCCCGGTGGTCGTCGTCCGCTCCGAAGCGCTGCGCGTCGAGCTCGAGATCGGCGGAGAGAAGGTGATGGTCGAGAACTGGCCGGACCACTTCCCGGAACCTCCCGCCCCGGTGGACGTCAACGGCGAACGCGGCCCCGTGAAGATTGAGCGCCTGACGAGCACGCCGGCGACCCCCGCTTCCCCCTCTCGGACGGAACCGGTTGCGGCCGCAACGACCGCTCCCACGGCACCCACCCCCTCGACGGGGGTGCCCGAAGGGGGGACGCCGATCCTTCCCCCCATGCCCGGCAAGGTGATCGAGCTGAGGGTCGCGGAGGGCCAGCGGGTCGGGGCCGGCACGATCGTCCTCGTGCTCGAGGCGATGAAGATGCGCAACGAGGTCGCAAGCCCCGTGGCCGGCGTGGTCCGGGGGTTGCGCGTGAGCGTCGGGACGAACGCCCGCGCTCGCGAGCCGATGCTGTTCGTCAGCCCGGACTAGAAGTGCGGGGCAGCGTGCCCGCACGCGGGGCACGTGGCGACGCCGGGGGCGAGGGGCGCGGCGCAGTAGATGCAGAACCCGAGGTCGGAGGTGAGGGGGGTCGACCGCACCGTCATGGCCGGACCGGTCGGTCCGCCCGCGGCCGGCGCCCCTCCGGCGGTGGACGGAACGGCACTGCGTCGGCCGACCTGCCGGTTGGCCCACGGGCCGTAGACGAGCACCAGGCTCCCGATCATCCACCCGAGCAGGACGTAGAACGCGACCCCGGCCCACTGCGGGAAGGCGAAGAGGATCCCGATCGCCACCGCGATGGTGGCGAGGTTCACCAGCGTCAGCAGGGTGCGGAGGAGCATGGCGTCGTTCGGGAGTACCCATGGAGCCGATGCCTCTTGGCCTTATGCGGCCCGCGGAACGGCCTACGGCCCCGAGGCCGGGGGTCGAGATGTGACGTTCCGCCGGCGGCGCTCCCGGGGCCATTCCTTCTATACCGTGCCGGGTTGGCCGCCCGCCATGGAGACCGTCCCCAAGCTCGTCCGGCTGGACGAGTTCACGTTCCGGATCGACCCGACGGAACAGCCGGGGATGCGGGTGCCGGGGATCCTCTTCTCGGATGACGCGCTCCTGGCGAACGTCGCGGGAGACCCCTCCCTCGCCCAGCTCGCGAACGTCGCGACGTTACCGGGCATCGAGCGGAATGCCCTCGCGATGCCCGACATCCATTTCGGGTATGGGTTCCCCGTCGGCGGCGTGGCGGCGTTCGACCTGACCGAAGGGGTGGTCTCCCCCGGGGGGATCGGCTACGACATCAACTGCGGGGTCCGGCTGCTATCGACCAACCTGACCGCCGAGCAGGTCCGTCCGCGTCTCGCCGAGCTCATCGAGCGGCTCTACCGGGAGGTCCCCTCCGGGGTCGGCTCGAAGGGAGGCACCCACCTTTCGGCGGGAGAGGTCGACGAGGTCATGGCGGGGGGCGCGCGGTGGGCCGTCGAGCGTGGTCTCGGGCGCGCGAGCGACCTCGCGAACCAGGAGGAGGAGGGTCGTCTCGAGGGCGCCAAGCCCGCCGAGGTCTCGGAGAGCGCACGCAAACGGGGGCTCCGTCAGCTGGGGACCCTCGGCTCGGGCAACCACTTCCTGGAGGTCCAGACCGTGGACCGGGTCTTCGAACCCGAGTTCGCGGACGTCCTCGGCCTCGTCCCCGGTCGGGTCGTCGTCATGCTCCACACCGGATCGCGGGGGCTCGGCCACCAGGTCGCGACCGACTTCATCGCCCGGATGGACCATCGCCTGGCGACCGAGGGGGTCACGCTGGTCGACCGGCAGCTCTCCTGCGCCCCCGTCGGTTCGGACGACGGCGAGCGCTACCTCGGGGCGATGGCCGCCGCGGCGAACTTCGCGTGGGCCAACCGCCAGGCGATCACGCACGGGGTGCGCCGGGCCTTTTCCGCGGTCTTCCGGCAGCCGGACGAGGAGCTCGACCTGTCGGTGGTCTACGACATCGCGCACAACATGGCCAAGGTCGAGACCCACGCGGTAGAGGGCGGGGCCAAGCGCCTGCTCGTACACCGCAAGGGAGCGACCCGTGCGTTCCCGGCCGGGCGCGAGGAGGTTCCCGCCGCCTACCGCCCGTACGGCCAGCCCGTCCTCATCCCCGGCGACATGGGCACGGCGAGCTACGTCCTTGTCGGCCTACCGACCTCGATGGAGCGCTCCTTCGGCTCTTCCTGCCACGGCGCAGGCCGACGCCTGAGCCGTCATGCCGCCGTCCGCGAGTTCCGGTACGACGAGGTCACCCGCGACCTTCGGGCCAAGGGGATCATCGTCCGGTCGGCGTCCCGGGAGGGCGTCACCGAAGAGGCTCCCGGGGCCTACAAGGACGTGGAGGAGGTCGTACGCGTCGCGGAAGGTGCGGGCCTGACCCGCCGCGTCGCCCGACTGACCCCGCTCGGCGTCGTCAAGGGCTAGGCGGCCGTTCCCGTCGGCGGCCCCGGGTCGCGACCACCGCCAGGGCGAGCACCACGACGACTCCGGCGAGGACGACGTAGAGGACGAGGGCCGAGCCGGTGCCGCTGGAGGATGGGTGGGGCGCGGAGACCACCGTGATCGTCCAGCTCAGCACGACCGACCCCCCGCTCGCACCCCGCACCGTCAGGGTCGCCGAGTAGGTCCCCGGCAGCGTATAGACGTGGCTGAAGTTCGCCGTTCCGTCCGTCCCTCCGTCGCCGGTCGCCCACGCGAACGTGTAGGGGGCCATGCCCCCGGAGGCGGCAGCGGAGAACGTCACGGAGAGCGGTGCCGTCCCCCCCTCCGCCGACGGTCCGCCGCTCACCATCAGACCGGGCACAACGCCCGACCCGATCTCCACGCCGAGCACGGCCACCGCCCCGTCCCCCCACAGGTCGCTCGCGCTCACGTTGACCGAGTAGTTTCCCGGCTCGAGGTAGGTGTGGTTGGTCGAAGGGCCCGAGGCGGTCGTGCCGTCGCCGAAGCTCCAGTTCACGTTGGTCGTGCCCGGGGCGACGACCCCGGAGGTCGCGGCCCAGTCGAGGCCCGGCGCCCCGGAGGGCGGACCGCCACTCGCGGTCAACTGGAGGGCGTCGGTCGCGGGGACGAACCCCCCGGTTTCGGAGGCGAACAACTGGGGAGTGACGAGGGTCGCTTGGGTCGCGGCCTGGCCCCCGGTCCAGTCGGCGGTCACGGAAGCGAACAGGAAGTCGGAGGTTTCCGGGGCCCCCCAGTAGTAGGTCTGCGCGGCGGTGGGGCCCCACGCCGTGGCGTTCTCCCCGAGGTCCCAGTAGACTTGGGCGGGAGCGGAGGCGCCGTCGGGGAGGCTCGTCTGGGCGGAGTAATGGATCGTCGACCCGGAGGAGATGTTCACCGCCGGCGAGAAGGTGGCGGTGAGCACCGGTGCGGTCGAACTTCCGGAGGGGAGCACGTCGATCAGGAATCCTTCGCTCGCGTTCCCGTACCCTCCGTCGATCGCGTCTCCCGTTGCGGAGTAGAATCCCGGAGTCGTGTAGTCGTGTTCCACCACGGCCCCGACGGCCCGAGTCCCGTCCCCGAAGCTCCATTCGGTCGAGTTCGGGGCGGGGAGGTACCCTCCTCCCTCGCTAGCGCGGAACGTCACGGTCAGGGGGGCCGGTCCGTACATCGGCGAGGTGGAGAACGTCGCGGTGAGGGCCGGGGCGACCGTCACGTTCGTCTCGTTCGAGGCCCGGTCTCCGACCAGGTCGACCGCGGTGAGGGAGACCGGGTAGGTCCCCGCGGCCCGGAAGATCGCACAATCGCACGCGTTCACGTACGGGTCGGAGGAGGTCAGTGTCTCCGTCAATCCCGCCCCTCCCTCGCCGGTGGCCCCGCCACCCACCCGGAACAGGGAGGGGAAGTCGGCCGGGGCGTCGCGGATGCCGGGGGACGCGGTCGCCTGGACCGTCAGTGGTTCCGAAGCGTTCGAGCACACCGGGGCCGGGGCGCCGCCGACCGCGATGGCCACGGGCGCACTCCGTGCCCCGTCGACCGGGTCGGCGGAGTCTTCGGCGACCACCGCGGCGCAGAACCCTCCCGAGGTCCCGTACCCGTGGGTTACCGTCGCGGAGGAGCTGAGGTTGAGGAAGGTCCCGTCCCCGAATGTATAGACGTACTGGTACGGAGCGAGTCCCCCGACTACGCTGGCCGTGAACGTGACGGGGGCGTCGACTCCGGGGGCGCCCGTGGAGGGGGTGAGGGTGATGTTGAGCGGACCGCCGCCCCCAACAACGATGGCCACAGGGTACGAGGAGGTGAGGTTGCCGGAGGAGTCGGCGGCGAACGCGATCGCCGTGTAGACACCGCTGCGCGTGAACCTGTGAGAGACGACCCCGTTGCTCGCGAGGCCCGACGTCCCGTCACCGAAATAGACGCCCTCTAGTGGGTAGGGCGCCTGGCCGCCCGACGGGGCCACCCCGAACCGAACGGTGGTCGGCGTGGGGCCGTAGGTCTCGTTGGCGTAGAGGAGGACCCGCAGGGAGGAGTCCGGCGGGAGCGGCTCGGTCAAGTCCTTCACCAAGGCCCCGACGATCGGCGTGCCGATCCCCGTCACCGGGTCCCATCCCGTCCCGGCCGAGTAGCCGTTGTTGCCGCTCGTGACGTCGTGGAAGTCGGTCGAGTAGTTCGCGCTTCGAAGGATGGAGTACGCCGTCGGGTCGAGCAGGCCGAGATCGCGACCCGCGTACTGGTCTGCGATGGCGGCGAATCCAGCCCAGAGCGGCGTCGCGAGGCTGGTGCCGCCGACGCCTTCAGCCCCTCCGCCCTGGACGATCGTCACGCCGTCGGACGCGTCCGCCGCGACGTCCGGTATCCCTCGGGTGGAAGGGGAGGCCGGGACGCCGACCCCGCCCTGCCAGTACGGTCGGGGGAAGGGAGAGAAGCCGCCGCCGGAACCGCCCTGGTTCTGGCAGCCGGGCGCGGTCTGTCCGGAGGAGTTCCCGCTCCATCCGGTCTCGCCTTCGTAGACGCCGCTGGAGGAAACGCTGAGGTACGTCCCACCGACCGCCACGGCGGACGGGTCGGAAGCCGGATAGTCGGTCGAGACCGAGCTGGTCCCATCGGCGGCACCACAGTCGCCGGTCGCGACGAAGACACCGATCCCTTCGACCGCCGCGGCCTGAAGGACCGGGGACAGGATCTCGTACGATCCGTCGCTGGTCGCGTTGCATTCGGAGGTGCACGCCCCGCTGTACGCGTTGAAGATCCCCACGTCGGGCTCTCCCCAGCTCAGGGAGATCACGTCGACCAGGCGGTGGGAGACAAGCCAGTCCACGGCGAGGTAGAGCCCGACCCCTGAATTGGGGGCGAACGTCATCGCGATCGATGCGCCCGGCGCGGAGGCGTGCGTCCACTCGAGGTCCAGGGCCTCCTCCGTGCCCCAGCCCGTGGGAGTGGAGTTGAGAGCCGTGGTCGTGGGTACCGGATAGTTGTAGGTCACGGAGGGAGTGGGAAGATCGAAGATCGAGTTGAAGTCCGAAAGGTCGCTCTCGAGCTGGTCCTGGGGCTCGTTGGAGTCGTAGGTATCGACCACGCCGATCCGCTCGCCAGTCCCTTCGGTCCCGTTCGCGATGAGCCCGGCCGAATCGTACGCGCCCCAGATCTGGCACGGGGAGAGACCCGCCGGACCGGTGCTGCACCCGGCCGCCGGGGCGAGGGCCACCCTTCCGGCTCCGGTCTCGAGGTCCAGGGGCTGGGGGTTCGTCACATTCCCGAGTCCGTAGACCCCCGACACGGGGACGGAACCCGGGAGGCGCGCGGCGGTGGGGTGCGCGAAGAACGTTCGCCCGTCGGCGCCCCGGTACTCGTCGAAGGTCGTTCCGAACGCGCGGGCCACGGACCCCGAGGTCCCGGAGAGGGTGAGGAGCATTCCGTCAGGGCTCACGCTCGAGCGGAGCCCGTACCCGGCGAAGTAGGATTCGACGGAGACCACCTCCGGGGCGGACGGCCCGAAGCGGCTCGAGACCGCGGTGGGGGAGAGGAATTCGTGGTAGGCTCCGGTGCCGGGGATGTAGGCAGCGGCTTCGTACGCGGCGAATCCGCTCGGATCCCGGGACGGGAGCCCGACCAGGAGCGTCAGCGGGGTAGCGGCGGGGAGGTCCCCCAGAGACCGGACCCCCGGGCCGGGAGAGAAACCTCCCGCCACCAGGACCGGGCCGGAGGTGGGAGCCGGAGGGCTGGGAGCGAGTAGGGAGGGGGTGACCGACGCCGGGGCGGCGACGGATCCCGGCAGGGCGAGTGCCGTGGCCGCAACGATCGCCACGGCGACCACCAGAGCGCGGGTCGACGGGGCGAATCGGTGTGCCACGACCATTCGACGCGACCACCGCCTTTAACCCTAATCCCCGACGCTCGTCCCTTTCGCTGAAGACCTCTTAAACCGCACCCGGCGTGAGGCGCCGAGGAGTTCGTGGACCCCTACCTCGGATACGAGATCGCCGCGGCGGTCATCGTCGCGTACCTGGTCCTCATCATCCTCCTCGGGCGGGCCGGGTACATCGCGCCGAACCGCGCCGTGTCGTTCTTCGGCCCTGCGCTCATGATCAAGACCCAGCGGGGCCGCGCGGCGATCGACCGGTGGGCGCGGTTCCGCCGATTCTGGACCGCCGTGAGTGACCTGGGCGTGGCCCTCGCGGCGATCTCCATGGCCACGATCATCGCCCTTCTGGTCCTCGACGCGTTCGTCTCGCTCCGCGTGCCCGCCTCCCAGGCCCCCTCCCCGCAAGAGGCGCTCGGGCTGCCGGGGATCAACCCGATCATCCCGCTCGGCTACGGGATCGTCGCCCTGGTCGTCGGGATCGTCCTGCACGAGCTCTCCCACGGGGTCGTCGCCCGCTCCCAGGGGATCGGGGTGAAGAGCCTCGGGATCCTCGTCTTCGTCGTCCCGGTCGGCGCGTTCGTCGAGCAGGACGAATCCGACATGACCGGCGCCAGCCGTCGCCGCCGGGACCGGGTCGCCGCGGCGGGGATCCTCGCCAACTTCGTGATCGCGCTGGTGTTCTTCGCCCTGCTCGCCGCCGTGATCTCCTCTTCGGTCGCACCGAACGCCAACGGCGTGGGGGTCGCCTACGTGCAGCCGGGGTCGCCCGCCGCGAACGCGAGCCTCGTCCCGGGGGACATCATCACGTCCATCAACGGCACCGCGACGACCAGCGCGAACGATTTCCTCGCATCCCTTTCGAACACGACGCCCGGACAGACGGTGGTCGTCGACTACTACTCGGGTTCGCAACATACGAACCTCGCCGTCTCGGTCGTGCTCGCCCCGAGCCCGACGGTGAAGGGCCGCGGCTTCCTCGGGGTCGCCGTCTCCTACCTCACCCCGGTGGGATTGAAGCAGACCCTCACCTCCCCGCTCTCCAGCCCGAACGGCCCGCTGGTCGGCTCCATCGACTGGCTGGTGCTGCCGCTCGCGGGGCTCGAGCCCCTCAGCGGCTCGGCCACGAGCTACTTCCACCTCACCGGGCCGTTCGCGGGCGTCGACCCCAACACTTTCTGGATCGGCGCGAACGTGCTCTACTGGATCGCGTGGATGAGCCTCCTGCTCGGACTCTCGAACGCTCTCCCGCTCGTCCCGTTGGACGGCGGGCTGCTGTTCCGGGATTTCGCCGCCTCCATCGCCGCCCGGTTCCGCAAGGGGTGGAGCGACGCCCGGCTGGACGAGTTCGGGGGGCGGGCCGCCGTTATTTCCTCCGTCCTGGTCCTGGTGCTCCTCGCATGGCAGTTCATCGTGCCTCGGCTCCTCTAGACGCCGCCTCCCTGTTCGGGGAGTACCCGTTCCTTCCGGGGGCCGAGAGCCTGGTCCGCGGGCAGACCTGGACCGTCCGCACGCTGCTCGAGGAGCCCGCGTACGGTTCCGCGCGCGCCCTCGGCCGGGCCCGCATCCTCGCGGCCGCCGACGACCCCCGGGCGGTGCGCGACGTCGCCGAGTTTGCCGGTGCCGCGGCCGACGTCCGCTACCTCTCCTTTCTCTTCGCCCGGCTGGTCCTCGCCTCGGCGCCCTCGCCGGCTCCCCTCCGCCGATGGGCGGTGGCGGAATCGAAACGGAGCTCGAGCCGGCTCGAATCCCTGCACGGCCCCGAACAGGCGGCCGAGATCGAGGCGGTCGCGGACGCGCTCCACAGCCCGATGCGGTCGGGAGCGGACGGAATGGAGATCGCCCTCCCCGACTACGTGCGCCTCGCGACGCCGATCCGGGAGGCGGACTACCGGCTGGTCCGGCAGGAGGTCCGGGGAGGATCCGTCCTCGTCCGCCCCAAACGCGCCGCCCGGTTGTTGGAGGAGGCGATCCGCCGTACGCTCGCCGACCCGATCCCGCTGACCCCCGAGGTCGTCGCCCTCGTACGCGAACGGGAGGCCGAGCTCCTCGGGGACGTGGCGGCGCGGATGCCGCTCCCGGTCGCGCGAGCGAGCGCCGGCGGTGGGGTCCTCCGGCCCGAGCGCTTTCCCCCGTGCATCCGCAAGATGCGGCGAACGCTCCAGAAAGGCGAGAACCTCTCCCACGCCGGTCGGTTCGCCCTCGCGGCGTTCCTTCACCGGGCCGGCGCGGACCCGGAGACGATCGTCGACGCGTACCGCGGCGCCCCGGACTTCGACGAGTCCATCACGCGCTACCAGGTCGAGCACATCACCCAGCGGTCCGGAGGCCTCGGGTACGAGCCGCCGGAGTGCGAGACCCTCCGCAGCCACGGGTTGTGCGTCCGGGAAGGGGACCCGGGGGCCGAGTCACCGGTCGACCGGGCCCGAGACCCCCTCTGCTTCGAGGAGTGGCTGCGCCACCCGCTCCAGTACTACCGGACCCGGGGCGGAACGGTCATCGAGCGAGGCGACCCGGACGCGGCCCCCGGCGCTACGCCGAAGGCGGGATCGCGCGGTAGGTCCGGACCGCCCGGCTGATCGCCGTCCACTGCCCCGCGATCACGAAGTAGAGCAACGCCACGTCGATCACGGTGAAGCCGATCCCCGCCGCGTGGAACCGCGACCACGGTTCGCTCGGCGCCCACGGCCAGGGGAGCGACCAGTCGAATTCGAGGAAGGTGGCGAGGGCCAGCACGACCAGTCGGTCCGCCCGGGTCAGGAGCCCCCGGTAGAGGCGTCCCTGCCCGACCGCCTGGGCCTGGGTCCCCATGTAGCTCGCGAGCAGGAGGCTCACCAGCGCGAGGAGGGCGAGGACCGGACTCGCGTACCCCGAGACCGCGATCCCGAGCACGATCACGACGTCGGCGTACCGGTCGACGACGTGGTCGAGGAAGTCGCCCCGCGCCGAGGTCCGACCGGTCGCGCGCGCGACCGCCCCGTCCAGCACGTCGAACAGCCCACTGCCGAAGATCAGTAGCGCGACGGGCAGGAAGAGGAGCGGGGTCGTCCATCGGACGAGAGCGGATAGAACCGCTGCCCCGACCGCCAGGCCGAGGGCGAGCCACGTCAGCCGGTCCGGCCGCCAGCCCAGGAACGGACGCGCGATGCGCGCGACGTACGGGGCGACGCGGGCGCGGTACTCCTCGAGCACCATCGTCCGTCCCTACGGGGCCCGGTCCAAAAGATAGTCGGTGACCCGGGAGTCGGACAGCCAGTCGATGCGGAGGGGGCGGCCGGGACAGCGCGACCGCTCGAAACGGCGAACCTCCCGCGCGACCGCGCCCACCGAACGGTGGGTCGTGTCGACCTGGAGGACCCGCCGCCCGGGACCGACGGCCTCCCAGCGGATCACGTCCGTCGCCTCGGCGGCGACGTTCTCGAGCCGAGCATCGGCGCCTCCGCGCGGGCTTGAACGGAGCCGGCGGTCGAGCTCGAGCGGGTGGCAGCGCAGGACGACCACGTCCCGGAGGGGAAGGAGGTGGGCCAGGTGGCCGACCACGACGTCGATCCCCGAGAAGGCGTTCCGAGCCCGGGCCCCGCGCTGGAGTCCGCGGAGATCGACCTCGACGGTGCCGTGCCGGGTGCGCGCGAGCCCCCAGCGCTCGGCCAGGTCGGCGACCTCGACCGCGCGGAGGGGAGCGAGACCACGGGCGACCGAGCTCTTGCCCGTCCCCGGCGTGCCGGTCAACGCGATCGGACGAACCATCGGTCCTTCGCCGGACGGAGCCCCGGTCCTAGGCGAACCGGAGGCGAGAGAACTGCTTTCGCCACGCGAGGACCTCGCGCGCCACCCGCTCGTTCCGCCATCCGGCGCGCACCAGCAGCTCGGCCATCCGGGGCATGTCGGCGGGGGTGAGCCCGAGGCGGGTGACCTCGGCGGTTCCGATCCGGCCGACGAGGTCGATGAGCAGACGCTGACGCTCGAGACGTCGGGCCAGCGCACCGGCCCCGACGTGCGCGGTCGCATCCAGCCGGGCCCGGTCGAGGTGGATCTGGTGCGACCGGGTGAACCCGAGCGACTCCGCGACCAGCGGGACCCCGAGGTCGGTCAGCGAGCGGCCAAGCGCCTGGGCGTTCGCGACCACGGTCCGCGCGTACTCCCCACCGCACCGTTCGAGCTCCAGCAGGGTCTGGCCGAGGCCCGCGATCCGGTTCCAGTGCGCGTTGTCGAAGATCCTCCAGACGAGGGCCGGGTCGATCTGGGCGAACAGGTCCTCGCGGTCGGTGTAGAGCAGTCCGCCCTGGGGACCCGGGAACGACTTGTGCGTGCTCCCGTAGACGATGTCGGCCCCCTCGCGGATCGGGTCCTGGAACTCGCCGCCGGCGAGCAACCCGAGGACGTGCGACGCGTCGTAGAGGACGAGCGCGTCGATCGCGTGGGCGGCCTCGGAAATCTCGCGCAGCGGGTACGGGAAGAGGAAGAAGCTCTGCCCGAGGACGATCGCGTTCGGCCGTTCGCGCCGGATCGTTTCGACGGCGCGGTCGGCGTCGACCGAGAACCCGGGCCCATCGGCGGGCAGCGGCCGCACGGTGTAGCCGAACACGCTCGGGATGAACCCGGGCGCGTAGCCGTCGTACCCCCCCTCCTCCGGGGCGATGGCGAGGAGGCGGGAGTTGGCCGGCAGGAGCGGGACGATCGCGGAGAGCGCGGCGATGTGTCCGGAGAGCGGGCGCGTCGTGGCGAACCGGGCGCGAAAGACGCGGGCCGCGGCCGCGTTGGCGAGCGCCTCGATCTGGTCCGTGTAGCGCGTCCCGGTGTAGCTGTTGTCGATCGTCTCGCCGTGGAAGTTCGACTCGATGGGGAGGGTGTAGCGGCCGGCGAGGTCGCTCGAGAGGTACTTGCGCGCCGTGGGGGAGACGGCGTTCTCCGAGGCCAGGAGGTTGAACACTTCCCGACCGCGCCAGCGGTCGTGGGCGCGAACGAGGCCAGCGAGCCGGGCCTCTTCGTTAGCGGGGGGATCCGTCATTCCGCCCCGAGGCACCGGGACCGCCGGCCTGGGCGAGCTTCCGGCGCTCGGTGTGCCCGCAACGCGGGCAGACGAGCTCCTTCGGGCCGATGCGGAGGAGGGCGTGGCAGACCTGGCAGCGGGCGGCGACGACCCCGAGGGGGGCCGGCGCGGTCGTGAGCTTGACGGACGGGTGGGCCTGGAGTACGCGGGCGACGATGATGTCCCCGACCGCGAACTCCCCCGAGAGGCTCTCGGTGTACCCTTCCTTGGCCTTGGAGATGTGGACGGTCCCCTCCGGAGCGCCCGGCACCGTGCGTGTGCTATTGGCGGTCGAGAGGATCGTGCAGATCGCCATCGCGGTCTTGAGCTCGTCCACGCGCGCGTAGACGAGGTCGTCCTCCTGGATCTCCGGGATGCCGTTCCGGGCCTCGACCCGGATGGAACGGTCCCGCGGGTCGACGTGGGGGGTGCCGAGCAGCGACGCGTAGATCCGTCCGCGGTTCTCGTAGGTGCCGCGTCCGGGCAGGAACTCCTCCGCGGCGCCGAGGTAATCTCCGGGCAGGACGAGCTTGGGCAGTTCGGGGTCACTCATGGTTGTACACCGGTCGCGATCGCCCACAGGTCGACCGAGATCGGCACCCGGGAGTGGGTGTGGTGCGGAAGCGTCCGCGCCAGGGTCCACGGTACCGGCTGCGTCTCGATGATACGGGCTCCTCGCGCGACCGCCCGGCGTGCTATAAAGGTTCGGGACTCGGCGAGGGCGAAGGCGAACAGGGAACGCCGCGCAGCCCGCAGCCCCGCGTCCCAGAACGGACGGTCGGCATGACGCCGCTGGGCCCCGAACGGCGGGTTCATCACGACGACCTCGGCCGCTCCCTCCCAGGTCGCCACATCGGATTCCACGAACTCGACCTCCACACCGGCCGAGCGGGCCGCCTCGCGTGCCACGGCCAGCGCGGCGGGGTCGATGTCGACCCCTACGACGGGAGCCGCCCCCAGGAGGGCGGCCCCGATCGCCAGTCGACCGGTGCCGCACCCCAGGTCGGTGACCCCCGTTCCCTCGAGGCCGACGATCCGGGTCGCCGCGTCGAGGAGCGCGGCGGCGGCCTCGGCCGGAGTGACGAGCTGCTCGAGCTCGGGACGAGGCGCGGAGAAGGGCGGCACCGCCTCGATGCGGTGGACGAGCTCGGATCGACGCACGGCACGGTCAGGCTCCGGCGCGGAAAGCACCGCGCGTCCGGGGGCGCTGGGGAGCGGCAATGCGGGGAGCCGGATTTGAACCGGCGAACGCCTTACGCGACAGGATCTCTTCGCCGGCGAACCGGCCTTTAAGTCCTGCGCCGTTTCCGGGCTTGGCTATCCCCGCGGGGCTAGCGGACGGC
>Ga0187855_10000347_pt1 | contig 41730 bp, 25 predicted proteins | sample June2016WEW_8_10_2_FD_132969 | JGI IMG/M metagenome (GOLD analysis project Ga0187855, IMG submission 132969) | Peatland microbial communities from SPRUCE experiment site at the Marcell Experimental Forest, Minnesota, USA - June2016WEW_8_10 | ecosystem: Environmental > Terrestrial > Soil >... | reverse complement strand
TGTGCTTAGCATTGGCATCAAAGAATTGTTGGAATCCGGTGTCCACTTCGGACATCAGACGCGGCGTTGGAACCCCAAGATGAAACCGTTCATCTTCGACGCGCGCAACGGCATTCACATCATTGACCTCAGCAAAACGCTCACGCAACTTGAAGCGGCGTGCGACTTCCTGTCCGGGACGGTCCGCAAGGGCGGGAAGGTAGTTTTTGTCGGCACCAAAAAGCAGGCGCAGCAATGCGTCAAGGAAACCGCCCGGGAATGCGGCCAGTTTTATGTGACCGAACGCTGGCTCGGCGGCACGCTGACGAATTTCAACACCATCAAACGCTCCATCGGGCGCCTCAAGGAAATCGAGAAAATGGACGCCGACGGCTCGCTGGCCCACTACGGCAAACAGGAACAGGCAGTCATCCGCCGCGAGGCCGGCCGCCTGCACAAGTATTTTGACGGCATTCGCGAGATGGAACGGATTCCCGCCGCGATGTTCGTCGTGGACATCAAGCGCGAGCACAATGCCGTCGCCGAGGCGCGCAAACTCAAGGTGCCGATCATCGCGCTGGTGGACACGAACTGCGATCCCGACCAGGTGGATTTTCCCATCGCGGCGAACGACGATGCCATCCGTTCCGTGCGCATGATTCTGGCCACGATTGGCCAGATCATCACGCAGGCGGGCGCCGAGTTCGAGGCCAGGCACGCGCGCCGGCCCGCGCCGGAAGAAACCGTTCCTGCCGAAGCGCCGCCAGCGGCGGCTACTCCGGCTGAAACCGCTCCACAACCGGTGGCTTGATTCCAGCCGCTCCCAACTTTCAACTCTCAACCCATTTATATGGCTGAAATTACCTCTGCTGACGTTGCCAGGCTCCGGGAAATGACCGGGGTGGGCATGATGGATTGCAAACGGGCGCTCGTCGAAGCCAAAGGCAGCGTCGATGCGGCCGTTGAAATTCTGCGCAAAAAGGGTCAGGCGACCGCCGCCGTGAAATCGGTGCGCGCCGCCAAGGAAGGGGCGATTGCCCAATACATCGCGCCGAACGGAAAACTGGGCGTGCTGGTGGAAGTAAACAGCGAGACGGACTTTGTGGCGCGCAACGACACCTTTCGGGCATTTTGCGACGAGGTGGCAAAACGGTATGCAACGGAGGCCAGTCCCAACCTGGAGGCGGAGCGTGAAGCGATGGTCGCCAAAATCCGGGAGAACATCAAAGTCGCGCGGCACGCCAAAATGGAGGTCAATGGCAACGGGTTGATTGCCGGCTACATTCACACCGGCGCCAAAGTGGGCGTGCTGGTGGAGGTCGGCGCGGGCAAGGCGGAAACCGTGGCCCGGGACGAATTCAAGCAACTCGTCAGGGATATCACGCTGCAAATTGCGGCGGGACATCCCCATGCCGTTTCGCGTGAGCAGGTCCCGGCGGACGTCATCGCCAAGGAACGCGAAATTGCCGCGCAATCCGACCGTTTGAAGGGCAAACCGGCGCAGGCGATGGAGAAAATTCTGCAAGGCGTTCTGGAAAAGTTTTACCAGACCTATTGTCTGGTGGACCAGGGGTTCGTGAAACGGAATTCCGAAGTGAGCGTCAAGGAACACGTGGCGCAAACCGCCAAGCAACTCGGCGACGAAATCACCATCCGCCGGTTCGTGCGGTTTCAAGTGGGGGAAAGTCCGGCCTGAGTCGTTCCGGGTGCAGGGGCATCCTTTTGTGCGTGGGCAGCTGATTTCAATTGTAGCGTCGGTGCTGTCCACTCTCCACAGTACTGCTACAGTAAATCGGGGTACTGCCCTTCGTGGCTTTGGTTTGACGATTCAGCGGCGGACTGTTAAAAGTTCCGCGTGATGTTCCACGCACTTCAATCCCGATGACGACCACCAAGCGCCCCAAATTTTCCCGCATTCTGCTCAAACTGAGTGGCGAGGCGCTGGGTGGCAAGAGTGGCGGCGGCATTTGCCCGGAGGGAGTCCACCACATGGCGGAGCAGATCCGCGAGGTGCGTGAACTGGGGGTGCAGGTGGTGGTGGTGGTCGGTGGAGGAAACATTTTCCGCGGACTTTCGGGCAGCGAACACGGCATCGAACGCGCCACGGGCGATTACATGGGCATGCTGGCAACGGTCATCAACGCGCTGGCCTTGCAGGACGCCCTGGAAAAACTTGGCGCCCCGACGCGCGTGCAAAGCGCCATCGCCATGTCGCAGGTCGCCGAGCCCTTCATCCGCCGCCGCGCGGTGCGGCATCTGGAAAAAGGCCGGGTGGTCATCTTCGGTGGCGGCACGGGCAACCCGTACTTTTCAACCGACACCGCCGCCGCGCTGCGCGCCAATGAAATTGGGGCGGAGGTTGTTTTGAAGGCGACGAAGGTCGACGGTGTTTTTGACAGCGACCCCAAGAAAAATTCCAAGGCCAGACGCTTTGAGCAGATCACCTATCTGGAGGCGTTGCAAAAACAGCTCAAGGTGATGGATTCGACGGCGTTCTCGCTGTGCATGGACAACAAGATGCCCATCATCGTTTTTGATTTTTCCCAGCCGCACAACCTGCGCCGCGTGGTGCTGGGTGAAAAAATTGGCACGCTGGTGACCGGATGATTCGGAGGCGAGGTAAGCGGAGATATTTCCCGGGTTGCAATTTTCCTGAAAAGGGCGGAAGGATGTATTATGAAATTCGCCTCTCGCCAGGATGCGGGCCGTCAATTGGGACAATACCTGCGCCGGCAGGGCGTGGAGGTGGATCTGGTGCTTGGATTGCCGCGCGGCGGTGTGGTGGTCGCTGCCGAGGTGGCGTGCCGGTTGCAACGGCCGCTGGACGTGCTGGTGGTGCGCAAGATTGGGCATCCATGGCACCGCGAATTTGCCGTGGGGGCGTTGGCGGAACCCGATGTCGTCATTTTTGACGAGGCCACCCTGGCGGAGGTTCCTGCGTCGCGTGCCGGGCTGGACCAGGTGGTTGCCGAAGAGATGGCCCGCTTGCGCGAATATCGTTCCCACTTTCACGGTTCCGATTTGCCGGTACTCCGGGACAAGAGGGTATTGCTCGTGGACGACGGTCTGGCGACGGGCGCGACGGCCGAGGCAGCGATGCGCTCCGCCAGACGGCAGGGTGCGCACCGGGTGACCGTGGCCGCGCCGGTGGGCTCACCGGGCGCGGTCGAACGATTGCGGTACGTGGCGGACGAAGTGGTGACGTTACTGGCGGATCCCGGCTTTGAAGCGGTGGGCCAATACTATGACGAGTTTTCCCAGACCACGGATGAAGAGGTCATTGAGTTGCTGCATGCTGCCGCGCTGCGCCGGGGATGAACCCGTCACCAGTGTCTGATAAGCCCCCATGCCTGAACTTCCTGAATCGGTAGTTCAATTTAAACATAGTGGGGGAATCCTTGATTCTATTGGGGATTCTAACTGTTTAGGGTTGGTCGTTCAAGCGAAAATTCGGTAGTGGGTCAGTTTGAACGTCGCAAGCCGAATAACAAACCACCCAAAGCGATTAAGCCCAATGTGCTTGGTTCAGGAACGGACGAAGGGGAAAATTGGATGTCATCTATGTTACAGAAATTATCTCCTGAGGCATCTTCCAAAGCCGAAAAAGTTAGTTGTTCTGTTCGACCGGCGAAGTTTGAAATATCGGCACCATATAATGTGTAATTTGCCCCGCTCGACAGTGCGAAAAATGACAAGTTTTGGCCACCCAAAGAAATTTGTAGTGTTCCAGCCGGTATTCCAACACCGCTCTGCTGGGCTTTGAAAAGGAGAGATTCTGTTCCAATAGGAACTAAACCAGTTTGACTGATAGAAGCACCACCGATAGGGAATGCTTGCAGCATCATGCTGAATGCTCCGTCAATGCTACCCCAACCTGTGCCGACGAGCGTTACACTTGGACTGCCAAGGGATAAATCATTGTAAAGAAAAAGATTCGTCCCTAAGCCTCCCGTCCAACCGGGTACATTCGCGGTTCCATAATAAAAACCGAATTCCGAGTCATAATTTGAACTGACAATTGTAGATTGTTCAAAATCGAGATTTACAAAGGCTTGCCCAAACGCATTTTGCGAAAGAGCGATTAAAACCACAACCAACCAACCAATTGAACGAAGTCTCATGGAACATGTAATTGTGACCCGCATCCACATCTTCTATCATAACCGAATCAAAATCAAGCCGTGAGTTGAACAATTTCTTCTAAACTCCAAACGTGGTCTGTCAGCCCGCCTAGAAGTTTCAATTAAACATAGCGGTGCAGGTGAAAAACCCCCAATATTCACCGAATCGGAGTGAATTTCTTTAAGAAATAATGCCAGAGCTTCCTGAATCGGTAGTTCAATTTAAACATAGTGGGGGAATCCTTGATTCTATTGGGGATTCTAACTGTTTAGGGTTGGTCGTTCAAGTGAAAATTCGGTAGTGGGTCAGTTTGAACGTCGCAAGCCGAATAACAAACCACCCAAAGCGATTAAGCCCAATGTGCTTGGTTCAGGAACGGACGAAGGGGAAAATTGGATGTCATCTATATACCAGAGATTCCCTGCGTTTGCTACGGCGGTAATTGTCAGTTGTTCAGCCTGACCGGCGAAGGCTGATATGTTACCACCGTATAGCGTATAGTTTGGCCCCGTCGAAATGGCAGAAAATGAAACATTTTGCCCACCTAAAGAGACCAAGAGAGTTGTTGCACCAGAATTCGGTTGCGCCTTAAAAAAAAGTGATTCCGTGGAAGTCGGGATTAATCCAGTTTGAGATATTGAAACACCAACAGTAACACCACTGCTACCGGCACCCGGCTGAAGAACGACAGTATATTGACCGTCAATTATGCCACTTAAGCTCCAGTTTGGGCCAAGTATATCTAAACTGGCAGCTCCAAGAGTGTAATCATTTTGAAGCACTTGTGATACCTGCGCCGTGCCTAAATAGCCTGTCCAGCCGGGGATTGCATCGGTGATTGGTACTTCGCCGCCAAACTGCCCAGCCGGAATCGGAGACAAATTTGCACTTTCAAAGTCCAAATTTTGAAAAACCTGCCCCGATGCGCTTCGCAAGAAAGTGAGTGAAACGACAACCAACCAAACTATTGAACGAAGTTTCATGGAACATGTAATTGTGACCCGCATCCACATCTTCTATCATAACCGAATCAAAATCAAGCCGTGAGTTGAACAATTTCTTCTAAACTCCAAACGTGGTCTGTCGGCCCAGCTAGAAGTTCCGTGGCATAACTTTTTAAAGTGAAAAACCCCCAATATTCACCGAATCGGAGTGAATTTCTTTAAGAAATGCGTGTACGTAACTTCGACAAGTCGAAGTGCTCGCCCGCCATCTGCGTCCTTTGTTGCGTGGCAAAACCATCCGCAGCATCGGCCTCAGGCGTGTAAAGGTCCTGTCGCCGACTTCACCGCGAGAATTCCGCCGGGCGCTGTTGGGTGCAAAATTCACCGGTTTGTCCCGTCGCGGCAAGTATCTGCTGTTTCAACTCGCGGGCCGAACCACCGGCAAACGGGTGACCTTGCTCGGTCACCTGGGCATGACGGGGCGGATGTTTCTCGCCCGCAAACGCGAGCGCCTGCCCGTCCATGCGGCGGTGGTTTTGGATCTGGGCGGGGAGAATTTCATCTACGAAGACACGCGCTATTTTGGCCGTCTGACCCTGGATGTCTCCGCGGTGAAAAAGCTGGGGCCGGAACCTTTGGGCCTGGATTTTAAACCGGCGACGTTCGCGCGGGCCCTGAAACGTTCCCGGCAGGCGATCAAGGTCAAATTACTGGATCAAACCGTGGTGGCCGGTGTGGGGAACATTTACGCCAGCGAAGCGCTCTTCCGGGCGCAGCTTTCACCGAGCCAGGCGGCGAACCGGTTGGACCCGGGACAAATCAAACGGTTGCGACGCGCGCTTCGCGAAGTTCTGGCCGGGGCCATCCGCGGCGGGAGCACCGTGCCGTTGAATTTTGGCGGAGGCAAATCGGACGGGCTTTTTTATTTTGGCCGATCGCCGGCGACGCCGGATTTTTACGAGGAGCGGCTGCGGGTTTATGGCCGGGAGGGCCGGCCCTGCCTGAAATGCGGCCATCCGATAAGACGCCTGACGCAAGCGGCGCGGAGCACGTATTATTGTCCGCAGTGCCAGCGCGGGTGAAAGGGCAGGGAACCGGGTGGAATCCGTTTGACGCGCCGTTCGGCGGTTTGTAGATTTGTTGCCCTTTGGATTCCAGAGTAGCTCAATGGTAGAGCAATCGGCTGTTAACCGATGGGTTGCAGGTTCGAGCCCTGCCTCTGGAGCCAATTCGTGCCATAGAAAGAACCTCGTTTCTGCGGTTTCCGCTAAGTCCAATGGGGCAGGTATATTCGATTTCCGCCTCTGAGTCCTTGAGGTTAATGCGCCGGATGAAGGAATTCAAAAATGCCTTTCGTTGCATGATGCTTCCCTCGTTCAGCGTGTTGCGTAAATCCTCGACATAGGCCGTGACGGTTTCCTCTGACGGTTTTGCAAAAGGAACGGCGTGTGGCGTCTGCGCGCCAAGTCGGGCAATTTCCGCTGTGAGGGCTTCTTTTTGTGCGTTCAACTCCCTCATACGCGAGGCAACGTCACCAAGGTCAAGCGTATTCCAGACCTAACTGGCGATCCGCCATCACTCTCCTTATTTCCACTGACTAGTAGGCCACTCTTTGATGTTCCGCCAATTGGGCGAGATGACGACATAGCAAAGATTATCAAGTCCAATGGTGACTTCATACTGATAGGGCAACCCGGTTCTGGGAAAACCCATCTGCTATTTAATGCTGCTAAGAAAGTTGGGGGGCGGTTTGTGGTTTCAGACGACCTTGCTCGCATTGCGAATGCCTTGCGTGACATCCAACCGCGATTTGTGATTATTGATGATGCTCACTCGCGTTTGGATCTTCTTAGAAAACTCAAACATTTGAGGCAGGAAATCTGTGCTGACTTTCGGATCGTTGCGAGTTGCTGGCCAGGGCAGGAAGATGGAGTAATTGCTGTTATTCAAACAGACAAAGAGAATCACCATTTGCTTGATGGGTTGTCGCAAAGGCAAATCAAAGAAGTTGTCCAGTCACAAAAGATTTTTGGCCCACCGCACTTACTCAGAGAGCTAATACACCAATCGCAGGGCAAAGCTAGCCGTGATTAAATTAAAGTATATTGGGTGAAACCCGTAGTTGCAAAAATGTATGCCGGACGGGTAAAGCCGGCGTGAGAGTTGAGTGTGTGAAATCTTAAGAAGCAGTGGCCCTTGGTTTCGGCGCGGGATTATCATTTACCTTATCTTGAAAACCACAACGATTTAAGCGCCCCTTTTCGAAATAAAGGCTCTGTTCCTTTACATCTGGTAAAAGTTTTGGGCTGGATGTACAATGACCCGGTTGATCTCTTTCGTATGAGCGACATAACCCTGATGCTTCAAGCCATTGACCGTGGGGAGGCAAAGGCATCGGAGGAATTATTGCCATTGCTTTATGGGGAACTGAGGCGGCTGGCGGCGGCGCGCATGGCGCAGGAGGCTGCCGGACACACCTTGCAACCCACCGCCTTGGTGCATGAAGCCTGGTTGCGTCTGGTCGGAAACAATCGGCAGGCCTGGCAGAACCGCGCCCATTTCTTTGGCGCCGCCGCCGAGGCCATGCGCCGGATTCTAATCGAACGGGCGCGACGAAAGTCACGGCTCAAGCGCGGCAGCAACCAAACGAAGGTGGATATTTCCGAATTGGAACTGGCTGCCCCCATGCCGGATGATAAAGTGTTGCTCGTGGACGAGGCGCTACAACAATTCAAGGCTGCGGAGCCGGAAAAGGCGCGCGTCGTCATGCTCAAGTTTTTTGGCGGATTGACCGACCGGGAGGTGGCGGAAGCCATCGGCGTCAACGAGCGGACCGTCAGACGGCAATGGGTCTTTGCCAAGGCGTGGTTGTTCCAACATATCGCCGATCAAGGCTGATTGGCACCGGTGCGATTTCCTGTCCGAATTGGCCGCGCGTTGGCGCATGAGACATTGTTGATAAAGCGATGGCAGTTGTCCAACCAGGTGAAGATACGGTTTTTGAGGCGGCGCTCGAAATCAAAGACCCTGCCGAGCGCAGGGCCTTTCTTGTCCACGTTTGCAAGGATGATTCGAAGCTCAGGACGAAAATCGAAAAATTGCTGGACAACTACAACCAGGCCGAAAAATTTTTCGCTGATTGCAAGCCGGCTTTGAAGGTTGATCCGGGGCAGGAACCGGTCGCTTCAACTGCCGAAACAGAACCTGGCACCGACGAACAAATCGGCTCATGGGTTGGACCCTATAAACTACTGCAGAAAATCGGCGAAGGCGGCTGCGGCGCGGTTTATATGGCCGAGCAGCAGAAGCCGGTCCGGCGGCGGGTAGCGGTCAAAATCATCAAGCTGGGCATGGACACCAAGGCGGTCATCGCCCGTTTCGAGGCTGAACGTCAGGCCTTGGCGTTGATGGACCACTCGAACATCGCGCGAGTGCTGGATGCCGCTGCCACCGAGGCTGGTCGCCCGTATTTTGTAATGGAATTGGTACATGGTATCCGCATTACCGACTATTGCGACCAAAGACAGCTTGATACCCGGCAGCGGTTGGAATTATTCATTCAAGTGTGCCATGCCATTCAGCACGCCCATCAAAAGGGCATCATCCACCGCGATATCAAGCCGTCGAACATTCTGGTCACGCTGCATGATGGCGTGCCGGTACCAAAGGTGATTGATTTTGGCATTGCCAAGGCGACGGAGGAACGGTTGACCGACAAAACACTGTTCACGGTCTTTGGACATTTCATTGGCACGCCGGCCTACATGAGTCCCGAACAGGCAGACTTCAGCGGACTGGATATTGACACGCGCAGCGATATTTACAGCCTGGGCGTGCTGCTCTACGAGCTTTTGACGGGCAGGACGCCGTTTGACCAGAGCGAATTGCTGGAATCGGGTCTTGACGAGATGCGGCGCACCTTGCGCGAGCGTGAGCCGCATCGCCCTTCGACGAGGCTTGATAGCCTACCGGCGGATGAATTGACGGCCACGGCCACCCGTCGACACAGCGAGCCGCCCAAATTGCGGCTGCTATTGCGGGGCGATCTGGACTGGATTGTGATGAAGTGTCTGGAGAAGGACCGCCGGCGGCGTTACGAAACCGCCAATGGTGTTGCCATGGACGTTCAGCGATACTTGAACAACGAGCCGATTGTTGCGCGCCCGCCCAGCCGTCGGTACCGCTTCCAAAAACTGGTCCGGCGCAATCGTGTGGTTTTTGCCGCCGCCACCATCGTCGCCCTGGCTCTGGTGATCGGCCTGGGAACGGCGACAGGGATGTTTTTCAAGGAACGTCAGATGCGCCATCGGGCCGTGGTGGCCGAGCAGAAAGCGGAGCAGGCACGGGCGGTCGAAGCTGAATTGCGGCGGCAGGCGGAAACCCGCGAAAAGATAACCAAGGCCGCGCTTCTGATCAGTCAGGGAAAATTTGACGAGGCGGACAAGGTCGCGGCGGGGACCATTTTTCAGCAACCGACCCTCGAAGGCGCAGCCGTGTTGCGCGCGCTCGGCAAGTGGCACGCGCTCAAAGGCCAGTGGAAACTTGCGGACGATCGTTTTCTGCAAGCCTTGCAGGTAAACCAATTCGCCGGCGGCGAAACGATTTCATTGGATTTTCTCTGCGCCGGGGCGGCCCTGGCGATTGCCGACGACAACAACCGGTTTGAACTGTTTCGCCATGATTTGACCGTTCGTTTTACCGGTGAAAATAATCCACTTTTCGCGGCGCGAGCACTCAAATCGAGCCTGTTGTTCCCCCCGGACGCCGACGTTCTCAAATCCTTGCAATCGCTGGCGCGAACCATCTCACCCCCTGCGCAGGCGAGCATAGGCAGCCCACAGTCGTCCGATTTGCAAGCGACCGGAAGCGACGGGAATTTCCTGAAACGATTGACGCTGAATAACGTCGGTGCCAGGCAGCCCTGTTCCATGCGGGTCGACAACGGTACCGCCACCATCGTGGCCGGCGGCGCGGACATTTGGCAAAACGAGGACGAATTTGCCTATGCTTACGCGTCGGTGGCGGGGGATTTTGATTTTCGGATGCGAGTCCGCTCGATAACGCCGGCGTTGGATCCTTTTACCCGTGTCGGGCTGATGGCGCGGGAATTCCCTGACCAGCCGGGCAGCCGTCACGTGATGGTGGCGGTGAACGCGCAGAATTCGTTTCAAGTGGTGATGCGTTCGGCCGAGGACGCACTGGCGGCCAGCGTGCCGCAAAATCCATTGCCGGCGGCTTACGGCTCGAATTCCTGGGTGCGCCTGCAGCGCGTCGGCGCGATTTTTCTGGCCTACACCAGCAGCAATGGCGTGGACTGGTCCCAGTTATATCAAACCACCGGCGGCGACAAACCATTCGGCGATCCGATTTACTTTGGCATCGCTGCTTCGGCGCATAGTCCGAACTCCGTGGCCACCAACGTTGTGAGCGATTTTGGCCAAACGGTGGCGGTACCCGTGGACACGGCGTTGACGCTGGCGTTACTGGATTATCGACACGGTGACTTTGCGCAATCAGCGACCTGGTGTAAGCGACTGCTGGCCTACCCGGAATGTAATCCGGTACAAACTGCCACGACCCACGTCATCCTGGCCCTGGCCAGTTGGCACTTGAACGAGACCACCGAGGCTGAGGCGCAATTGGCGCAGTCGCGCGACTCGATAAAAAATCGTTTCGCCAGCGGACTGCAAGATGGGGATCAGACCGATGGGTTTTGGTATGACTGGATTATAGCGCGAGTGCTGTTGCAGGAGGCGGAAGGCCTAATTCGTTGATTTTCAACGGCTGTTGGATCATTTTCCTCAAAAAACCTCCAAAGATGTCCGGTTTTGGCTCCGATTGGCGCATTACAATGTGTAAGCCCAAAAACATGAACCAAAACCTATGAAAACAGTTATTAAATCCTTTTGTTTTACCTTAATGATGACGAGCAGCCTTGCGCTTCAAGCCCAAGTAATCAGTTGGAGCTTTAATCAATATGGCTTCATCAACGCGGGTGGAGGCAGCGGTGTCCCGGTGCCCAACACCGAGGCGGGCGTGGTGCCCGCATATAATTGGAACGATAGCTGGTCTGAGAACTACTCGACTTATGCTTATGGCACCCCCGTTACCGTAAACAACTTGTTTGATAACACAGGCGCGGCGACCGCCGTGAGCCTAAGCTATAATTCCTATAACGGTTATTCTATTCAGTCCGGGAATCCCTCACAGGACGCGGATGGGACTTATAATCGGGATATGCTCAACGGATTTTTGAATGCCGGCCCGGCGACGTGGAGTCCACCGATCACCTATGATTCCACTACGTTCAATTCAATTCCCTATGCTCAATACGACATCTACGTTTATGTGTCTGACGATACAGCAGGCCGTGTCGCACTCGTGTCCAATGGATCCATAACCTATGACTTATCCACCATGGGGTCGGCAGCAATCAGCGGCGCCAATGCGTCGTTAATACAAAGCACTGACACGTCCGGCGCCAATCCCAGTGCCGACTATGTCGAGTTTACGGGACTGACCGGCTCTTCCCAGACGCTAACCGTCACACCGGGGGATCCGAGTCCGGCGGATGCAGCCTGGGTCGGCCTCGCTGCCGTCCAAATCGTGGCCGTGCCGGAGCCGGGCGCGATGGCGCTGGGCCTTTGCGGTCTTGGTCTGCTCGCATCGCAATGGCGGCGGATTCGCCGGAAGTAACTGCTCACCAGTCTGGCACCCTGAGTTCGCTCTTGGCGAAGGGACATTATGATATTGGTTGAGGTAACCTTTGCAGCAATCATTCGTAAGAAGGCAGCAAGGTGGAGGAGCCAGGGATTTACGTTAATCGAACTGCTGGTGGTGATTGCGATTATTGCGATTCTGGCGGCCCTGTTGTTGCCGGCGTTGGCCAGCGCCAAGCGCAAGGCGCAACAGGGCGTATGTTTGAGCAATCTGAGGCAGTTGGGCATGGCCAACGTCATGTATGCCGGCGACAACCAGGGGATAATGTTGCAGCCTGCCAGTGCGAGCAATCCGTATGGAGGCTATTCCTTATGGCTTGGCACCTTGCTTGATTACATATCAAAGTCAACGAACCTGATCCGTTGCCCAACGGCTCAATTCCCGGTGATACCTCCGTTCAACACCGCCGGTTCGCCGACTGGCGGAGCTGGAGGACAACCCGGTACAGCGAATAACTGTTGGGTGCTATATTTGGGGGTCAATTCGCCCCTGGGCTGGACCATCCCTTGCAGCTACACCTACAATGCCTGGTTTTATTCGCCGGTTTTTGGCGCAAACCGGGACGGTGCCGCCTATCCGGATTATTATTACCTTAAAGACGCAGAAATTCGGCAACCGACGTTGACGCCTGTTTATGCGGATGGCATCTGGGAGGACGCCTGCCCATTAGAGGGAGATTCACCGTGTCGGGATCTTTGGAAGGGTACGGATTGGTTGGGGCAGAAACTTGGTTTTGAAATGGGGCGGATGGCCATCCAGCGGCATGGCGATATCACCTCGGCCTCTCGCAACGACGCCACTACCTGGCAGACAGCAGCACCCGCCGGGGCGGTCAATGTTACGATGTGGGATGGACATGCTCAAATGGTTAAATTACCCAATCTCTGGGCCCTCCACTGGCATAAAAATTGGGGGCAAACAATAACTCCCAAAGTGGGACTCCCGCAACAGTATTAATCACAGCGATCAACTCAAGCAACCCGACAAAAACCAGAACCTATTATGAAATCCATACCCTGCAAACATTGGAAAGCGGCGATTGTCGCTTTGGGCGCCTCGGCGATTGCCTTTGCCGTTCAGGCGCAGACCGTGACCAATCCAAATCCAAATCGGGTCATCAGTTGGAATTTGGACGATTACAGCACAGTCAATCCGACTGATCTGGCCGGCCTGGCGGCGGCGACCAACTGGGTGGACACCTATCTCAATAACATCACCATCGGCCTGCCGGACAATACCGGCGCCGCCACGACGATGAACCTGGGCTACGGCTCTTATAACACCTACCAAGTTGAAGGATCTCATCCCGGATATGACGCAAACGGCACGGCCAATCGGGAAATGCTGAACGGCTTCCTAAACGCCGGCCCCGCCGCGTGGAATCCGCCAACGACCAATACCTACGTTTCTTTGACCAACGTTCCGTACCCACTCTACGACGTGGTGGTGTATTTCAATTCCGACACCAGCGGGCGCAATAGCACCATCAGCGACGGCACCACTACCTACTCGTTCAGCACCGTGGGTACGCCGAGCATCAGCGGCGCCAACGCCTTGTTTATTCCCACCACCCAAACCAACAACTCCGTGTTTCCCAGCGCCGACTTCGCGTTTTTCCACGGTGAAACCAATGCCAATGTCATCTTCACCACGTATCCCAAATCCGGAAATGACCAATGGCTTGGCATTGCCGCGTTCCAAGTCATCCAGGCATCCAATGTTTATGTGCTGTATGGGCCAAGCCCGGCCAGCCAGATTGTTCCAGTCGGTCAACCCGCCAGTTTTAGCGTCATGGCGGGTGGATTGACTCCCAGTTACCAATGGCAGCATGCCGGCACCAACCTTCTCAATGCCACCAATGCGTCGTACTCGATCGCTTCAACCGCACCGGGGCAGGACGGGAATTATGACGTGATTGTTTCCAACAGTTTTAGTTCCGTCACGAGCATCGTCGCCACGCTGACGTTCTATACGCCCAAGAATCTGCAATGGGACGGCACCAGCTCGGCTTGGGACACCAGCTCGGCCAATTGGACCACCAATGGCGGCGCTTCAAAAATTACTTACACCGACACCGACAACGTCCGCTTTGATGCGCTCGGAGCGGCTCAATCCACAATTTCCCTGGCCAACACCTTTTCGCCCGGTTCCATTACCCTTTCCAGCGCCGGTTACACCTTTACCTCCGGCGGTCTGGCGGGCAATGGGCCATTGCACCTGACGGGCAATGGGGCATTGATTTTGGATACGCTGGACAACCGCACCGGCTCCACGCTAATTGACAGCGGTAGCACGCTCCAATTTGATAACAACGACACTGCCGGTTCACTCGCGTCTGGTGCCCTGACCAACAACGGCAACCTGGTGTTCAACAGCTCGGGAGACTACGCCTACGGCTATCCGGTCTATGGCTCCGGCAATATCACCAACCTCGGTTCCGCCGGCACCATTACCCTGGGCAACAATCTGAATGCCAATTATCTCGTGCAGGCGGGTGGCGGCAACCTGCTTCTGCAAGGCAGCAACTCGCTGTCCGGCGGATTGGTGGTGTCCGGCGGCACGGCCTTGGCGCGCGCGGCCAACTGCCTTGGCCTGGCGCCCGTCGTCGTCAGCGGCGGCGAGCTCCAGCTCATCTTCAACATCGATTTCACCGGTTCGGATATCACCCTGTCCGGCGGCACGCTGCACGGCGGCGTCAGCGGCAGCGATAGCTACGAAGGGACGGTGACGCTGACAACGGATTCCCAGATTAATGTGGATACCGGCGACAGCCTCACCCTGAACAATGCCTCCGGGATTTCCGCCAGTGCCTATAATCTTTACGTGGGCGGCGGGGGCACCTTGATCCTGGCCGGTGCCAACAACACTTGGAGCAGCCTTAACATCACCCTGGGCACGGTCCAGATTGGGAATGGCGGTGGCGGCAGCCTTGGTGGCGGCACCATCGATGATGCAGGTACCCTTTCCTTCAACACGGCTGGGAATCTGGCTGTGACGAATCCCATCATTGATGGCGGCTCGATCAATCAAATCGGCGCCGGAACGGTAGTTTTCACGGGCAATGCCAGCGGATTTACCGGCACGACCACCGTCACGTCCGGAGGCCTCGGCGGCACCACCACTTTCGGTGGTCCGGTGAACGTTCTTCCGGGTGCCACTCTCGCCCCCGGCACACCGACGGCCATCGGCACGCTGACCGTCAACAACAATCTGACCCTCGGCGGCAATCTGCTGGTAAAAATCAACAAGTCACTGGCCCAATCGAACGACTTGGTGTCCGTCACCGGCACGTTGAGCAACACGAACAACGGCGTTGTGACCGTGAACAACCTGGGTCCTGCGCTGGTCGCCGGCAACAAGTTCACCTTGTTCAGCCAGCCGGTTTCGGGTGGTGGATTGCTCTCCATCAGCGGCGGCGGTGCGGTCTGGTCAAATAATCTTGCCACCGATGGCAGCATCATCGTGCTCTCCGCCACCGTTCCGCATCCGGTGATCCGGACCATCAACATCAGTGGTGGAAACGTCGTTGTCAGCGGTACGAACGGAACCGCCAGCGGCACCTGCTACTTGCTGTCCTCGACAAACCTGGCCACTCCGCTTGCCAACTGGGTCCGCGTCAGCACCAACAGCTTCGACAGCAACGGTAATTTCAACATTACCAATGCCGCCGGTGGCTCGCCGCGAAACTTTTACATCCTGCAATCGCAGTAATTCTGCATGACAACATGGCAGAGTCTCGCTAAAAGCAAAGGCTCCCGGCACAGTCCCGGGAGCCTTTTTTCCAGAACAAAATGAACCGCCTTTCCTTCTCCCGCTTCGTCGCCTTCGTATTGGTCTTAGCGACCGTCTGCGCCCGCGCCGCATTGCCTGCCGGCTGGTCGGACGTGGACGTCGGCGCGCCGGGCATTGCCGGTTCAGCTTCCTATAGCAACGGCGTCTGGAGTGTCGCCGGCGGCGGAACGGACATTTGGAACGCCAGTGACCAGTTCAATTTTCTAACGAATGCTTTGAACGGTGACGGCGCGGTCATTGCGCGCGTCATCAGCCAGACCGCCACGGACCCGTGGGCGCAGGCGGGCATTATGATCCGCAACGCCATTTCGTCCAATGCCCCGGAGGTATCGCTCTCGATCACGCCCAGCAACGGTGTTGCGTTTCGCTATCGTTACGCGGCAAGTGGTCCGACGTACCAGGTGTACCAGACGGGCATTACCACGCCGGAATGGATCCGGTTGAGCCGTTCCGCCAATACCTTTACTGCAAACTATTCGACGGACGGCATCAGCTGGACACAGCTCGGCACGCCCCAGACCGTTTTAATGTCCACGGCGGTTCTGGCGGGCCTGGCGGTTACCGCGCACAACAACCTGCTCATCAGCACCGGCGCGTTCACCGGCGTCCTCATCGTGCCGGGCGCGCAGGCGGGAGTGCCGGCAAGTTTGTACAATGCCTACACCGGACAGCATCCGTTCGTTTGGGAAACCACCTGGCCGCTTCCGCAACTGAATGTGACCGGCAACGCCCTCACGCCGCGCATGGGATGGAATTCATGGTTCGTCGTCGGCGACGCCATCGGGCCATCGGAAAGCTTGATTACCAATACTGCCAACGCGCTGGTGGCCGAGGGCCTCGCCGCCGCCGGCTACAAAATTGTGACCATTGACTGCACCTGGATCGCGTCCGGTCGCGGCTATCGGAACACGAATGGAGATTTGATTGTGGACAGCAGTCGTTGGCCCGACGGCATGAAAGCGGTGGCTGATTACGTTCATTCCGAAGGGCTGCTTATGGGCGGTTATTCAGACATCGGTGCCAGCGGTTATGGAAGCCCGGCCCAAATTGGCCTGTATGCTTATTATCAGCACGACGCCGATCAATTCGCGTCTTGGGGCTGGGACTTCATCAAGATTGACGATCACGGCGCCGGGGATTTTTACGCCGCCTGCAACGCCATCCTCAACAATTCGTCGAACCGGCCAATCATATTGAGCCTTTCGACGCCGCAGGTGGACGGCTTGCAATTTGCAACGCGCACCGCCAATTCGTTTCGCGTCAACAATGACATATCCGGACTGAGCGGTTCGGTCTCCTGGAGTTCAATTCTTTTGGAGTTTGACACGGCACAAGCGGACTGGTTTGCACAGGCACCGGGGCATTTTCTTGATCCGGACATGCTCATGGTTGGCTTCAACGGCATCAGCGACCTCGAGGGCCAAACGACGTTCAACCTTTGGTGCATTCTCGGCGCGCCGCTGATGATTGGCACTGACGTTCGCCCGGGCGGCGGCGCGCTCGCGCCGGCCATCACGGCCACGACGATCAACACGTTGACGAATACCGAGGTTATCGCGGTGGACCAGGATCCGCTGTGCGCCGTTGGTGTTCCGGTCGCCGGCGGCACCGCGGCATATGCCAAGCCGCTCGGCAGTTTCACTTCCGGCCAGTTCGCCGTGCTTTTATTGAACCGGTCAAGCATCACACAGAACATCACAGTGAACTGGCAGGACCTCGGCCTGGCCACCGGCAGTCCGGCTGCCGTCCGCGATTTGTGGGCGCACCAGGCCCTGGGCAATTTCACCGGCAGTTTCACCGGGACGAACATACCACCGCACGGTTCAATGATGCTCAAGGTGACCGGCACTTTTGACTGGGATCATTCGCGCACCTACGAAGCCGAATCGGCCTACAACAGCTTTTCCGGCACGGCGTATTATGTGCCGCGTAATCCCAACTTTTCCTCGGGCGCCTACGTGACCGGCGTCGGCATGGGCGCGGCGAACACGCTTCAATTCAACCAGGTCGCCGCTCCCTCGAACGGTCTTTACGAGGTGGATATTTATTATGCCTGCAGCGTCAGCCGCACGGCCCAGTTGAGCGTGAACGGCGGCGCGGCGACGAACCTTTCCTTTGCCGCGACCGGCAGCGATACCGACAACGTCAGCGTTCTGGCCGTCTATGTTCCGCTGCTTGCCGGTGGAAACACGCTCGCTTTCGGCAATCCAACCGGCCTCGCTCCGAACTTCGACAAGATCGTCGTCTCGCTCGGCACGCCGGGTGGCTTGCAGGCCGACGCGGGTGATGGTCGCGTGAGCCTCTCGTGGGTTGCGCCCGCGGGCGACGCGACCTTCAATGTGTACCGCAGCACGACGAGCGGCGGGGAAACGCTTCTTGCCAGTGGGCTTGCGGCAACCAATTACACGGACACCGCCGTGACGAACGGCACAACATACTTTTACTATGTCACGGGGATGAACCCTGCGCTCGGCATCGAAAGTCCGCCTTCGGTCGAGGTCAGCGCCAAACCGCGTTACGCCACGACAAGTTTTGCGTATCCCTCATTTGTGTTGTCCAACAATCCGGTGGCGTACTGGCGACTGAATGAAACCAATGGCAGCTCGATCGCAGTGGATGCGATGGGGCATTACAACGGTACTTATGGTGCTGCCGTGTTATCCGGCGTTGCCGGTCCGCAACCGCCGGATTTTCTGGGTTTTGAAATCACCAATACCGCCGCGCAGTTCATCAATGGCGTAAACAATTCCTGGATTACCATGCCTGCGCTGAACCTGAATACGAACACGGTGACCATCACGGCGTGGATTTATCCCATGGACAGCCAGGCGGCCTACACCGGATTGGTGTTCTGCCGCAGTGGCAGCACCGTGGCGGGCATGAATTACGACGGAACCGGCACGGATTTGGGCTACACTTGGAACAATGATTCGGGGTCGTGGGGCTGGAGTTCGGGGGTTCAGCCGCCGGCAGACCAATGGTCGTTTGCCGCCATTGTTGTGCAGCCATCGTATACGACGGTTTATCTCATCAATACCAACGGGTCGCAGACAGCGACCAATTTCTTGAGCCAGCCGAACCAGGCCTTCGACGGCACCGGCACGATTGGGACCGACACCTATTCTTTCGCCGCGCGGGTGTTCAACGGCGTGATGGACGAGGTCGCCGTGTTCAATGAGGCGCTGACACCAACGCAAGTTGAGCAGCTATACGAAAATGGCCATGAATTGTCACAGGTGCAAATCGGGCTGCAAATGTCCGGTGCCAACTTGACCCTCTCCTGGCCGCAAGGCACACTGTTGCAGGCAACCAACCTCGCCGGGCCGTGGTCGGCCGTCACGAATGCCGTGTTACCTTTCGTTGTCACGCCCACAAATTCGGCGGCGTTTTTCAGGGTTTTATTGCAATAAAAAGTGAAACTGGCATACATCATCCCATTGCTGCTGGCTGTGGCTGTCTCTTCGCGCGCCGAAATTGTCTCGTCCGACACCAATCTCACCGCCCGCGAGGAGCAGGTCATTGCCGCGTCGGAATTGGACAGCCATTCCGCGCCACGATTCAACGGCGCGGGTATTGTGGGAATCTATCCGAACACCCCCTTGATTGATTCGCTTGCCGTGAGCGGGGAACGCCCGGTTTCCTTCTCGGCCAAACATCTTCCGCATGGACTTGTGCTGGATCCGCAAACCGGGGTCATCACGGGCTCGCTGGCCGGGCCCGGCGAGTATCATTTCACCGCGTTTGCAAAAAATTCCCTTGGCCAAACCAGCACCGGGATAAAAATCATTTGCGGCGACACGCTCGCGCTCACGCCGCCGATGGGCTGGAACAGCTATGACGCCTTTGGCGATTCGGTCGTGGAATCCGAGGTGCTTTCCAACGCCGATTGGTTGCGCACGCATTTACAGCCATTGGGCTGGGATACCATCGTCGTTGACTTTCGCTGGTATGACAGCAAGGCTGACGGCATTCGCGGTCAAAATCCCGAAGGAGTGACGATTGACGAATTTGGCCGATGCGTTCCGCCGGCCAATCGCTTTCCTTCCGCTACCGATGGGGCAGGCTTTAAAAATCTGGCCGACCAGATTCACGCGCGGGGTTTGAAATTCGGCATCCACATCATGCGCGGCATTCCGCGCAAGGCCGTCGAACAAAATCTGCCGATTGCCGGATCAAAATTTACCGCCGCACAAGCCGTGTTGCCGGAAGGCGACCCCAACCGCACCTGCGTCTGGAACCGCGATATGTTTGGCGTGGACGCCACGACCGAAGCGGGCAAGGCATGGTATGCCAGCATCGCCAAACAATACGCCTCGTGGGGCGTGGATTACATCAAGTGCGATGACATCGCAAATATGTTCCGCGGAAGAATTTACGACGCGGATGAGATTGCCGTGCTCTCCAGCGCATTGAAGAATTCGGGCCGCTCCATGGTGTTGAGTTTGTCACCAGGGCCGACGCCCGTGAGCCGCACCGCCCATTTGGAACAATACGCCAACCTGTGGCGTATATCCAATGACTTCTGGGACAACTGGAAATCGCTGGACCACAATTTCGATTTATTCGCGGCATGGCAATTGCATGACGCGCCGGGTCACTGGCCGGATGGGGACATGATTCCCTTCGGCCACATCTGCCAGCGCAATTGCGACGTGCATCCCGACCGCTGGACGCGTTTCACGCGCGATGAGCAACTCACACTGATGTCGCTGTGGGCGCTCGCGCCGTCGCCGTTCATGCTGGGAATGAATTTGCCGGACAATGACGAATGGACAACGGTAATTTTGACCAATCCGGAAGTGCTCGCGGTAAATCAGGATCCATCCGGAGAACAGGCGCAAAAAAAACTCAGCCCGCTTCCATCGGTCGAAACGTGGGCGAAGAAACTGTCGGATGGCTCGTCCGCGATCGGATTTTTCAATCGGACAGACAAAATCGTGAGTGTGAACTTCGCGTGGCCCAAACTCGGATTTTCCGCCCCCTCGGAAGTCCGTGATCTATGGCTGCGGAAGGATTTGGGCAGAGAGGAAAATTTTGTCGCCGACCTGCCGCCACACGGCTGCGTCCTCCTTCAAGTGAAGTAAAGTGAGTGGCATCTTGTCCTTCCAGAAATCAAACAGATTAAAATGACCTCGAACTTTCGCCATGCTCTCGGCCTTGCTGCGTGGTTGCTGTTCAGCGGAGCCGCCCTGGCCACGGATTCACCAAGGTTGCGCCTGAATTTTGATTTTGACTGGCGTTTCCAGTTGGGCGACGCACCCGGAGCATCGGCGGAGATATTTTCCGACGGCGGCTGGCGCGAATTGGACGTCCCGCATGACTACAGCCGCGAAGGTGACTTTTCCGAAACCAACGACAGTTGCACCGCGTTTTTACCTGCCGGCACCGGCTGGTATCGCAAAACATTTGTGGTTCCCTCTGAGTGGAGTAACCGGCTCGTCAGCGTTCAGTTCGACGGCGTTTCGGAGCAAGGCAAGGTCTGGATCAACGGCCATTTCCTCGGCGAACGACCGTCTGCCTATTCGACCTTCGATTACCCTCTCACTGCCTGGCTGCATTTCGGCGGCACGAACGTCATCGCCGTCCGTTGCGACCGGGACCGCGACGACTCCCGTTGGTATCCCGGTTCAGGCATTGACCGGCATGTCTGGTTGATCGTCACTGGAAAGATCCATGTCGCCCGCGATGGGATTTATCTCACCACACCTGAAGCCACGACGGGCGAGGCACAAGTCAAAATTCAAACGCGAATTCAAAATGAAAGCGACGATGGTTGGAATGTTCATTTGATCACGAAAATTTTTGATCCCAATGGAACTGAAGTCGCAACCCTGGAGCACGGCGATGACGTTGACGCTCACCAAGAGGATAATTTTACGCAAACCGCCAAAATCGTTTCGCCAAAACTTTGGTCGCCGGACTCGCCGTCCCTTTACACCACCGTCACTGAAATCTGGTCCGCTGGAAAAATCGTTGACCAGTTGCAGACAAAATTCGGCATCCGCACCATCCGCTTTGACGCTCAACGCGGTTTTCTTCTGAACGGCCAGCCGCTCAAAATCAAGGGCGTCTGCCTGCATGACGACGCCGGCGCGCTGGGAACCGCCGTGCCCGACCAGGTCCTCGAACGCCGCCTGCGCCTGCTCAAGGGCATCGGTTGCAACGCCATCCGTTGCTCGCACAATCCAAAGGCGCCGGAATTTTACGATCTTTGCGACTGCCTTGGTCTGCTGGTCATGGACGAAGCCTTCGATGAATGGACGGGCACGAAAAGTAAATGGGTTCACGGCTGGAACGTTGGCGCGCCGTCGCATCATCCGGATTATACGGCATTTTTCCAGGAATGGTCGGATCGCGACCTGTGCGACATGGTCCAGCGCGACCGCAACCATCCTTCGGTCATCTTGTGGAGCATTGGCAACGAGATCGATTACCCGGGCGATCCGTTCAGCTATCCAACGGACAATAATTATGATCCCAACAAACCTTCCGCAACCACCCTCGTTCCCATCGCTCAACGTTTGATTGGCGACGTGCGCGAATGCGACGCCACGCGGCCCGTCACCGCCGCGCTGGCCAATCTGCCCGCCTCCGACGCCACCGGCCTGGCCGGCCTGCCCGATGTTGTCGGTGTCAACTATCAGCTCGACCGGGGCCTCAAGGATCTGGCGGACTATCCGGACCGCAAATTTTTCATCAGTGAATCCGGTTACGGGTTGAACTATGCGGAACTGTGCGCGACGAACCCGCGCGTGGCCGGGCAATTTCTGTGGGTGGGATTTGATTATCTTGGCGAGGCGAAAAATTGGCCGGCGCGCGGCTGGGACGACGGACTGTTCGACACCTGTGGATTCGAGAAGCCGCGGGCTTATTTCCGCGAATCGCTCTGGTCGGAATCGCCGATGGTTTACATCGCCGTCCGTTCGCGCACGGCCAATCGCGGCGCCAAAAGCTGGCAGGGTGATTTTGGCTGGCAACCGATGCGGAGCGATTGGAATTGGGCCGATGACCCCCGCCAGGAACTCCCGGTGGAGGTGTATTCCAACTGTAAGACCGTTGAATTGTTTTTGAACGGGAAGTCGCTGGGAAGGAAAACGCTGGCGGACACGCCGGACCGCATTCGCCACTGGCGGGTGCCTTTCGAACCCGGCGAGTTAAAAGCCGTCGGCACCGGCGCCGGAAAAGCGGTCGTTTATCGCCTCGTCACGGCGGGCATGCCGGCCCGGCTCGATTTGATTCCAGACCCGGCGCGCCTGACCGCCAATGGCGGGGAGGTTGCCCAGATCGAGATCCGGCTGGTGGATGCCAATGGAATTCTCGTTCCCAACCACGATGTGGTTTGTTCGGTGCAGGTTGCCGGTGCCGGACGGTTGCTGGCCCTGGACAATGGTAATCAAAATGACATGACGCCACCAACGGCGGATTCGCGCAAGCTGCGCGACGGTCGGGCGCTGGCCATCGTGCAAAGCCGGCCACAGAACGGGCCCATCATGGTCAGAGTCACGGCGCCCGGCCTGCCCGAAGCCGAACTAAAATTGCCGGTGAACTGATGGACATTTTCCCTACGCCGTCATGAAAAACGTGAAATTAACAAGCTGGCTTGCCGGAGCCGCGCTCGCGATCATCCTGACGGCAAACGCCCAGCCCGCCAAAATATCCGTGGCGGTGGATCAGCCCGGCCACAAGGTCTCGCCGATGCTTTGTGGAATTTTCTTCGAGGACATCAATCTGTCCGCCGACGGCGGCATTTATCCCGAACTGGTCCGCAACCGCTCGTTCGAAGATTCGGACCAGCCGGATTATTGGAAATTGACCAACGCCGACGTCGGCAACAGCTCGATGGCAATTGATTCCTCGCGCCCGCTCAACCCATCCAACCTTCATTGCCTGCGCGTGAACGCAGAGGGCGGGTTCACGCTGGAAAACGATGGTTATTGGGGCATGAACATCGTCAAGGGCGACGGTTACGCGTTCAAGGCCGCGGCGCGCGAGGAAAATTTCAATGATCCGCTCACGGTGAAAATTATCAGTTCCACGGGAACGGTGCTGGCCCACGGCGAAGTTTCCGGGCTGACCGGTCGTTGGCATTATCACACGCTCAACCTCGTCGCCTCGGACAGCGACCCGAAGGCGCATCTGGAAATTTCCGGCGCGGGTGGCGGCGTTTTGTTCCTCGACATGGTTTCGCTCATGCCGGACAAAACCTGGAAAAACCACGGGTTGCGCGTTGATTTGTCCGAGTCGCTTGACGCGCTGCATTCGTCCTTCATGCGTTTCCCGGGCGGCAACTGGATTGAAGGCAACGACCTCGCGCACATGTATCATTGGAAAAGCACGATTGGCGACATTGACGTGCGCGCGCCGCTTTGGAACACGTGGGGCTACAACACCACGCAGGGCCTGGGCTTTTACGAATATCTTCAACTCTGCGAGGACCTTAACGCCGAGCCGGTCTTCGCCATCAACTGCGGCATGGCGCTGAACAACCAGGACGTGCCGTTGAGCCGGATGGGCCAGTGGGTGCAGGACGCCCTCGACGCGATTGAATACGCGAACGGCCCGACCAATTCCGTCTGGGGTTCTCTCCGCGCGCAAGCCGGCCATCCCGCGCCGTTCCATTTGAAATACATGGAAATCGGCAACGAAAACGGCGGGCCGGATTACGCCCAGCGCTGGGCGCTCCTGGTCAACGCCATCCGGGCGAAGTATCCCGCCATAAAACTCATCGCGACGAGCAGCTTGCAGGACGGCAGTCACCCGCTAAATCCAAAACCCGACATCGTGGATGAACATTATTACGAATCGGCGGAATCACTCATGCGGCGAGCCGATCAATACGACGATTACGACCGCAACGGCCCGAAAATTTTCGTCGGCGAATACGCCGTCACGCAAAACGCCGGCGAAGGCAATTTGCGCGCGGCCATCGGCGAGGCGGCGTTCATGACCGGCATGGAGCGCAACTCGGACGTGGTCACCATGGCCAGCTACGCGCCGCTGTTCGTCAATTTGAACCACCGCGCGTGGAATCCCGACCTCATCAATTTCAACAGCTCGGGTTGGTATGGGATTCCCGGCTATTACGTCCAGGAAATGTTCGGCAACAATCGTGGCGACGTGACGTTGCCCACCACGGTGGAAACGACCAGCGTGCCGCAACCCACGCCCGCCGGTGAAATCGGCGTCGGCACCTGGAACACGGCCGCCGAATTCAAGGAAGTCAAGGTCACCGCGCCGGACGGGAAACTTTTATTTGCGTCCAGCTTTTCAAAAAATGCCGACGGCTGGAAGCTGCTCGGCGACGGTGCGCAATGGAGCGTGCGGGACGGCGCGTTGCGACAAACGGCACAGCAGACCTTCATCCGCGCCCTTGCCGGCGACAGGTCCTGGACCGATTACACACTTGCGCTCAAGGCGCGCAAAATTTCCGGACGGGAGGGCTTTCTGATTCTTTTCCACATTAACGACGATGATGACCACGTCTGGTGGAACATCGGCGGCTGGAACAACACCCAGGACGCTCTGGAATATGGGAGCGGGTCGGTGGATGGCAAACCGGACCGAATCGAAACAGGCCGTTGGTATGACATCAAAATCGAACTGAAAGGCAACCACGTCAAATGCTGGCTCGACGGCCAACTCATGCACGACATCCAAAGGCCGCGCCCGGACGTCCGTTGCCTTTACGCCAGTGCGACGCGCGACGACGCCAGCGGCGACGTGATTGTGAAAGTCGTCAACGCCGCGCCGTTCCCGGTTGAAACGGAAATTGCCCTCGGTGGCATCCAAGAAATTTCCAGCCCGGCGCTGGCCATTGTTCTCACCTCCGACAGCCCGCACGATGAAAATTCCATCGACCACCCGGCAAAGGTGTCACCAAAAGCGGAGACGTTCGACGTGAGCGGCCCCGATTTCCGCCGGACCTTCCCCGGCAATTCATTCACGGTCTTGCGAATGAAGCCCGGTGAATGACATAAGTGCCAAATACGCGATAGGATTGGATCAAGGGACAAACTCCGTCCGCGCTGGTCGTGGACACGGCGAACGCACGCGAAATCGGCACGAAGGGGGACGTGGTCCTGTCGCGCGTCCGAAACCCGCGCGCCAGTATCCTGCCGATGATATCGAAGGCGGGGAAGTTGCCATCAAAAAAACGCTCATCCCTGCGAAGAAAAACGGGCGCGGTTTCAAGGCCGAACTGATCGCCGGCATTGGGGTGGCCCCTCCATTTGGTTGAGTGGACTGGACGGGCAACAAATAAACACTGTGGAGGTAATTACCATGGCTACAACTGATTTTAGTGGGTGGCGAAAGCAAGCGGGGTGGGATAAATTTGCCATATGCGCGACATCACGCTGGTTCTCGACGCCATCAACCGTGGCGACAGCCAGGCATCGGAACAATTGCTGCCGCTGGTTTACAATGAACTTCGGAATTTGGCGACCGCCCGCATGTTGCAGGAATCTGCCGGACACACGCTCCAGCCCACGGCGCTCGTGCATGAAGCATGGCTGCGGCTGGCTGGTGAAGGCAATCAAAACTGGAAGAATCGGGCTTATTTTTTTGCGGCCGCGGCGGAGGCGATGCGCCGCATTTTGGTCGAACATGCCCGGCGAAAAGCGCGGCTGAAACATGGCGGTGGGCAACAGCGGCTGAACATCGAGGAATTCGAACTGGCCGAAGTTGCGCCGGACGACAAAATCCTGCTCGTTGACGATGCCTTGGAACAACTGGAACGCAGCCACCCGGAACGGGCCAAGGTCGTGGTTTTGAAGTTTTTTGGAGGCATGACCAACAAGGAAGTTGCCGAGACGCTGGACATGGGCGAACGCTCGGTGGATCGACATTGGGTGTGTGCCAAGGCATGGCTGTTTCAAAAACTTCGGGAGGCCACATGACCACGAGCGCTTGGGGGTGGATTATTTGGCGGAAAACATCGATTGGCGGCGCATGAATCCTTGAAGGCAAGATGATGGAAGTGCTGACAGAAAGAGCGGAGGAAATTTTTTACTCCGCGCTCGAAATGAAATCACCAGACCAGCGCAAGGTTTTTCTGGATCGCGCTTGTCAGGGGGACGGCAACCTTCGCACTGTGGTGGAGAGATTGCTGGCCTCGCAGCCCAAGGCGGAAAAATTTTTTCAGGAAGGCGGCGTGGCGCGGCTTCGGGTGGAACAATTTACCCGCTCCCTCATGGACACGCCTGGCCTGGCTGACAATATTGACGAGCCGGCCAAGCAGGACGAATCCATCGGACAGTGCATCGGGCCTTACAAGTTGCTGCAAAGAATCGGTGAAGGGGGTTGCGGCGTGGTTTATATGGCCGAACAGGAAAAACCGGTGCATCGGCGGGTGGCGCTGAAAGTCATCAAGCTGGGCATGGACACCAAAAGTGTCGTGACCCGTTTTGAGGCCGAGCGGCAGGCGCTAGCGTTGATGGACCATCCGAACATCGCCCGGGTGCTGGACGCGGGAGCGACCGGATCGGGACGACCCTACTTTGTGATGGAGCTGGTGCGGGGGGTGAAGATTACCGAATATTGCGACCAAAACGAACTGGACACCTGGGAGCGGCTCAATTTGTTCATTCAAGTCTGCCACGCCATTCAACACGCGCATCAAAAAGGCGTAATCCACCGGGACATCAAACCGTCCAACATCTTGGTCACCATCATTGACGGAAAGCCGGTGCCGAAGGTGATTGATTTTGGCATCGCCAAGGCGATTGAAGGACGGCTGACGGACAATACGATTTTCACAGCCTATGAACAGTTCATTGGCACGCCCGCCTATATGAGTCCCGAACAGGCGGTGATGAGCGGTGTGGATGTGGACACGCGCAGCGACATCTATAGCTTGGGCGTATTGCTCTATGAATTGTTGACGGGACGGACGCCGTTTGAAACGAAAGAGCTGCTTCAAAGCGGCATCGATGGCCTGCGCCGCACCCTGCAAGAACGCGAGCCGCAACGGCCTTCGGCGATCGTGACGACCTTGCAAGGATCGGCATTGGCCCAAATGGCCCGCAGACGGCATGCCGAACCGATGAAACTGATCTCGCTGTTGCATGGCGACCTGGACTGGATTGTAATTCGCGCTTTGGAGAAGGACCGCGCGCGGCGTTATCAAACCGCCAATGGTTTGGCGATGGACGTTCAGCGGTTTTTAGACAACGAGCCGGTGGTGGCCCGTCCGCCGAGCCGGGTTTATCGCCTGCAAAAACTTGTCCGGCGGAACAAGGCCACCTTCACCGCCGGGGTGATCATCGCCATGGCGCTGACTGGCGGTCTGGGCGTTTCGACCTGGTTCTGGTATCAGGAACGCGAGGCCCGGAAGCAGGCTGTCGCGGCGGAACATCAGACGTTGGCCGCCGAACAACAACAGGCGCGTTTGCGCATGGAAGCCGAAGACCGCGAGCGCATCACGCAAGCCGACTTTTTGATCAGCCAGGGCAAAATGGAAGAGGCCGATCAAATGGTGGACAAGGTCTTGGAATTGAAGCCTTCCTTGGAGGCCGAATCGGTCCTGCGCACGCTCGGGGAATGGAACACGTTAAGAGGAAATTGGGCAAGGGCTGCCGAACGCTTCAATTTGCTGTTGGAGGCGGATCAGAAGGATAATTCATGGGAGATCACCGCGGACTTGCTCAGGGCCGGCCCCATCCAGATTGAGCGCGGCGACAAGCGGGGCTACGATCACTTTCGGAGGGCAGCCATAGCCCGTTATGTTGGGACCACCGATCCGGTATTTGCGGAACGCACCCTCAAAATCAGCCTCCTTTTACCCGCGGATAAACAGGTGATGAATTCATTGCAGCCATTTTCAGAAGTTGCGGCAGGCGGCACGCAGGGGCTGATCGATACGAATGATTTCATGGCTGCCTGGCGCTGCATTTCTCTGGCGCTCATGGCTTACCGGCAGGATTACACGCCGACAGCCATTGCCTGGTGCAAAAAGAGCCTCGCCTGTGCCGACCTAAACCCGGCACGGATGGCAACGGCCCACATAATTCAAGCCATGTCTTGCTATCAACTTCATGAAGTGGAGGCGGCGCATTCGGAATTGGCGCAGGGCCGCAAGCTGGTGGAGGCTGAATTTGCCGGTGGGCTACAGCAGGGTAACGGCGCGACCGGATTTTGGTATGACTGGTTGTTTGCCAGGATTCTTCTCCGTGAGGCGGAGTCGCTGATTGAAAAAACGCCTTCCGTCGGGAAATAACCTGCTTGGTGTCCGGAATGGGGCAAGTTGCTTTGTGGTTGTGTTCGTTTACGCCAACCCTCCCAATGTGCCAGCAAGACAGTTGATGTCGGTATTACCATTTGGAATTCAACAAATTAAGACTGAGCCAGCTCCCGGCAACGCCGGCGCCCCGCCACGAGGAAAAAATAGTTGGCGGAAAACATAAGGGAGTGTCGCAGTAGTCAGTAAGCCTATGAATTGTCTTATGCCATCCAGCCTCCAAGCCAATCAGCTTCGTCAGAAGAGTGCAGCGGTTTTGGACTTCCAATGCGCCATGCAGGTGCACAGTTAATGCAGTCAAACGTGGTATAGTGAACCGTATGCTGACTTCTTCTCGTTTTCAACGGAACGATGTTTCAAGAGGAAGTGGTGCGCCGCGAAACGGCGACGCGGCGGCCCAGTACCAGGTGTTGAGTCTGCAGGCTTTCACTTTGATAGAATTGTTGGTCGTCATCGCCATCATTGCGATTCTGGCCGCGATGCTGTTGCCGGCCTTGGCCAAAGCCAAGGACCGGGCGATACGCGCCCAGTGCATGAACAACCTGCATCAAATTGAGATTGCGATGAACAGTTATGCAATCGAAAGCAACAGCAAACTGCCCCTGATGCAGAATGAAACGGTGAATGGCAACCTGGTTCAACTCAAATGGGCCTGGGACCTGTCTGAAAGTGTGGGAAATACCATGGTGCAGAACGGGTTGGAATGGAAATCTTTTTATGATCCGGGAACCGCCGGGCGGTTTGACTGGACCGATGATCAAAGTCTTTGGAATTCCTCCAATGTCGTTGGCCAGGTTCCCAACACGCTGCACGTTATTGGTTATGCCATGGGGTTTGGCGGGTCAAACTCCGTGTTAAGTTTGCCCAATCAAAATAAGACTCTATTGCCCGAACCAATTCCCCTGTATTCCTTCCCTGGCAGTCCCACTTATACGACGCCGCTATCACAGCGGGTTCTCATGGCATGCGCAACCATCTCAGCCAGCGCCAACACCACCTACGCCAATCGTTACACAGATAATTATACCAAGATCCAAGGCGGATACATAAAACCGCACACCAGCCCGCACTTGAATGGACAATTTCCCGCCGGAGGCAATGTGGGATTCAAGGACGGGCATGTGGAGTGGCGGAAATTTGACAACATGCAGCCGCGGGCGGCTTCCGGCATCGGCTTTTGGTGGTAATATTCTATTTCATGTCCTTACAACTCAAAACTCAAACCAAACAAAAAAAACCTAAGTAATACCATGAAAACTCCAACAACTATCGGCAGGCAAACCAGGCTGGTCTTGGCGGCCGGGGCGACCCTCCTTGGCTTTGGCCTGGCGGCTCAGGCACAGTCCCTGGGCATTTATTACAACCTGCAGAGTTTCGGCACCGTCGCCAACGGCAACTCGATTGTGGACGCCCTGGGGAGCACGACGGCCACGGTGAATAACGACCCGAATACGTCTCTGACGGGCAGCGGTCTGACGATCCACTCTGCCAGCGGGAACTCCGCCAGCACCGGCGTGACCCTGGCTTCCGGCGCGCTCAACGGCTTTACGGGCAGCTTTTCGATTCAGGATTGGGTCACGCTGGCGAACCCCAACAACGGGGTGGTCCTGTGGGGCGCCAACAACGGTCCCGCCAATACTTATATTGGCGATGGCTATACCGGCGTCAGCACCTTGATCGGTTTTAGTTGGGGCAGTCTTGCGGGCGGCGGCGGCACGGGCAACCCGTTAGGCCAGCCATACAACCGATATGGAAATGGTATTGGAGGGGTAAGTCTTACTGCCGGTCAAACCTACGACATGGTGCTAACCTACAACGCTTCCACATACACGTTCAACCAGTACATCAATGGAACTTGGACCAGTTCATTGCAGGAGGCCTTCAGCAGCACCAGCCTGGCGGGCACCCAGATTTTAGGCATTGGCGGTTGCCCGGGTGAACCTTGGTCCCCTTGGGGCGATGCCTCCGCTGATGCCACGACGGAGGACTTCCTCGTTTACAACGGAGAGTTGAATGGTTCCCAAGTCTCTGCGTTGGACGGCGCCGGCGCCGGCGCGTCCATCGGCACGATCGACGCCATCGTTGTTCCCGAACCCGGGACGATCGCGATGTCGGCATTGGGCGGCATCGGCCTGTTGTTTTTGCGCCGCCGACAAACCACTTAATCGATAATACAACGGCGAGTATCCGTTAACAACGGGAGATTTAAGACAAAGCGAATTCCATATAACCCCTAACCTGATAAAAACATGAAAATAGCATATTCCATCCGCCGCACGGCTCGCCTGTGGAGCTGTGCCTTCATCGCCCTGGCAATCCAGTGGACGGCCTCAGCGCAAACGCTGGTTCATGAGTATAGTTTTCACGATGCCACCGGCAGTACCAATGTTGCCGACTCGGTGGCTGGCTCGGCTTGGAACGGTACGATCTTGACAGGGGGGACGAATGCCGCCCCTGGCCCCGGTGGCAGCGTTTTCACCGGCACTCAACTGATCCTGACCGCCGCCCAGGAGGACTTTATTCAATTGCCGCCGGGCATTCTCAGCAATTACACGGCGGTGACCGTGGACGCCTGGGTGACCTTTGGGGTGCTCCCCGGGGCTTGCTTCTTATACGGTTTTGGCGACACCGACAGTGGCGGCGCCGGTTACGATTATATTTTCTGCCAGCCGGAGAATGGACGCATCGCCATGAGCGATGCCGACCCCGGCTACCTCGGCGAACAAGGCGTCGGCGGCGCCGGCAATCTCAGCAGTCAGACGGTTCACGTGACTTCCGTTTACAATCCACCCGCCGGTTACATCGAGCTTTACACCAACGGCGTTCTGGTGTCGCGGAATACCGGGATCTCGATCCAGATGAATCAAGTCAGCAATGTGCTCAATTATCTTGGCCGGTCGCTCTATTCGGGCGATGGCTATTACGATTCCGAGTGGTCTGAGTTCCGAATTTGGAACGGCGCGCTTAACGGGCTTCAAGTGGCCGGTTGCGATGTCAACGGCCCGGGCAATCCCAGCACCAATTACGGGACCGTGACTTCGATTCAGTTGAGCGTTCCGTCTTATCAACTGGTACAAGGCAGTCACGAGTCGGCCACCGCGATTGTTACGGCCTCGGGCGTGCCCAATCCGGTGGATATTTCGCTGTTTGCCAGCTACTCATCGAGCAACACCAATATTCTTGCGACGACCACCACCAACAATTTGATTTACGCCGTCGGCCAGGGCTCCGCCAACATCGTGGCCACTTTCGGAGGCGTTTCGTCCACGCAAACCGTTACCGTGGTCCAACCCGTCGCGGTGCTCACCCACCGTTACAGTTTCCAGGATACCAGCGGCAGCACCAACGCCGCCGATTCGGTGGGAGGCCCGGCCTGGTACGGCACGCTGCCGAACGGCGGCACTTTCACCAACAGCCAACTGTCGTTGCTGGCCAGCAGCAACCAGTACGTCAACCTGCCGGCAGGCATCATCAGCAATTACAACGCGGTGACCATCGAGGCGTGGGCCACGTTCCCGGATGCATTGCCGGGCAACTGCTTCTTCTTTGGGTTCGGCAATACGGATGGCGGCGGCGCAGGGGAAGATTACATTTATCTCCAGCCCAGTGCCGGACACATCGGTATCACCGGCGCTGACCCGGGTTACACCGGAGAGTTTCAGGCCGGCACCTATGGCAACCTCAGTTCCCACACCAATCTCCATGTCGCGGCGGTTTTCAATCCGAATGCGGGTTGGATTGCCGTTTATACCAACGGCGTTCTGGCGGGAAAAAATCTCGCCGTGAACGTGCAGTTGAGTCAGGTGAGCAGTGTGCTCAACTATATCGCCCGTTCACTTTACAACGGCGATTCTTACATGGATGTCAATCTGCAGGAGTTCCGTATTTACAACGGAGCGTTGACTTCCCAGGGGATTGCCATCAGCGATGCCGCCGGGCCGGGCACCATTCCCGCGGGGGTGACCAATGGTCCGGGAGCGTTGCTCTCATTGACTCTGCAAGCGCCCGCCACGGTGGAAGCACCTCTCACCGCTCCGGTGAAATTGTTGGCAACCTATGCCGGGCTGACCAACTGGGATATCATCAACAACAGCGTCTTCCCGCCGGCCGGGCTGACCATTACGTCCAGTGACACGAATGTCCTGTATGTCGGCAGCGATAATCTGCTCCACTCCGATTATCCGGGCCAGGCCACGATTACCATCGTGTACCAAGGAGTGACAAATCGCACGACGATCACGGTCGTCGAGTCGTCGGCGATTCCGTCATTGGTCCATCGCTACAGTTTCAGCGATGCCAATGGCAGCACTGCGGTTGCGGACTCGGTGAGCGGCCCGGCGTGGAATGGCACGGTGATGTCGAGTGGCGCGAATGCGGTTCCATCCGCCGGCGCCTTTACCAATGGCGTGTTGTGGCTGTCCGCGGCCAATACGAACTTTGTGCAATTGCCGTCCGGCATCCTCAGCAACTACACCGCAATGACCATCGAAGGATGGGTCACGGCCCAGACGCTTCCGGCCAATTGCATGTATTACGCATTTGGAAACACGGATACCAACGGGTTGGGCGCGAATTACATCTTCGGCTCACTCGTGCGGGATTATACCGCCATCACCGGGGTTGATCCCGGCTACCTGGGCGAACAAGGCACCGCCGGCGGAAGTGCCCTGCCTCTGAACACCGTAATTCACTTCGTCGGGGTTTACGACCCTCTGGCGGGATATATCGCCGTCTATACCAACGGCGTCTTGCAATCAATCAATGCCACGGAGACGGATCCGTTGAGCGTGGTGAGTCCGGTTGAAGCCTTTATCGGCAGATCGCTTTATAACGGCGATCCGTATGCGAGCATTGCCCTGGATGAATTCCGCATTTACAACGGGATCATGTCACCGGCGGATGTGGCGACCAGCCAGGCGCTCGGACCGGACCAGGTGCTCACAACGCATGTCGTTATCAGCGCAGCAACGTCGGCGGGCAATTTGACATTGTCCTGGCCTGAGGCGGCTTCAGGCTTCACCCTCCAATCCCGGGCCAGTCTGACTTCGGGCAGTTGGACGACGGTGACCCCGGCGGCGACCCTGGTCGGGAGCCAATGGCAGGTCACCGTGCCCAAGACCGGCGGGACTCAATTCTTCCGTCTGGTCAGATAGAAGGTCAGACAGGGCAGTTGATCAAGACCGCCGCGTGGTTTTGGAAGGTTCCGAAACCCGCGGCGGTTCTATAAAAATGCAGTCAAAGTCCCGGATGGGCACATGCGAAATTTGCGATTTGAATTTATGAAAATGGTCGTTTCGCTCGCCCTGATGGCGATGTCGCTGGCGGCGCCGTTCGCGGCTTTGGCCCAAACCAGCACCGTCACCATTCAAGCCAACGAACCGGCGGCCAACATCAGCTCCAATCTTTTCGGCATATTCTTCGAGGAAATCAACATGGCCGGCGACGGCGGCATCTACGCCGAAATGGTCCGCAACCGTCTGTTTGCGGATTCGACAACCTCACCGTCCTTCTGGTCATTCCTGACCAGCGGCACGGCGGCGGGGCAAATGAGCCTGGACTCCTCTCTGCCTCTGAGCACAACGAATCCGGAGTGCCTGAAGCTGACCATGAGCAGCGGCACAGGCACCGTCGGCGCCGCCAACAACGGTTACTACGGCATTCCGCTTGCCAGCGGCAAAACGTACAACCTGAGTTTTTACGCGCGGGCGGTGGCCGGCTTCAGTGGCAACATCACCGTCTCGCTGGAAAGCTCAAACGGCATCCTCCTTTATGCGCAAAGTACCGTCGGCGGGCTGACGACGAATTGGCAGCACTTCGCGCTGTCGCTGACGCCGACCCTCACCGACCCGTTCGCGCAGTTGGTGCTCAGCATTTCCCTGCCCGGTTCAGTCTATCTGGACGTGGTTTCGTTGTTCCCGGCGCAAATCTTCAACAACCGCACCAACGGCTTGCGCCCCGACCTGGCGAACATGCTGCTCAATCTCCAGCCGTCGTTCATACGTTTCCCCGGCGGCAGTTGGGTGGGTGGCAGCAGCCTGGCCGATGCCTACCATTGGGAGTTAACCGTCGGCCCTTTGCAGAATCGGACCGAGCGGGCGAACATCTGGGGTTACGAGGTCAGCAACGGCCTGGGCTTCCATGAGTATTTGCAAATGTGCGAGGACCTCGGCACGCTGCCGCTGCTCTGCATCAATTGCGGCATGGACGACTCGGGGGCACAAGACGCCGTCCCGCCCGGCCAGCTCGGCCCGTGGGTGCAGGAAGCCCTCGACGCCATCCAGTACGCCAACGGTCCCACCAACACCTATTGGGGCGCGCAGCGCGCGGCGAACGGCCATCCGGCGCCGTTCAACCTGCAATATATTGAAATCGGCAACGAAAACAGCGGCTCGGCTTACAACACCAACTACGCGCTCTTTTACGACGCCATCAAATCGAATTACCCCACCATCAATGTCATCGCCGACAACCAAGGCAGCATTCCCAGCGACGCGCCGGTGGACATCATGGACGAGCATTTCTATAACAGCGCCTCCTGGTTCGCGCAGAATTCGACCCTGTTCGACGGCTACAGCCGGAGCGGGCCGAAGGTTTTTGTGGGCGAATACGCCGTGGCCTACGCCATTCCACCTAACACCTACCCGGCGACTTTGGGAAATGCGCTCGGCGAAGCCGCGTGGATGACCGGGTTGGAGCGCAATTCCGATCTCGTGCTGATGGCGTCTTACGCGCCGCTGTTCTGCAATTTGAACAACCCGGACTGGTATCCGGATCTGATTTATTTCAACGGCACCAACGTCTTCGGTACGCCGTCGTATTACGTCCAGCAGATGTTCAGCCTCAACCGCGGCAACTTCGTCCTGCCGACAAGCGTGTCGGTGTCGGGCAATCCGCTCTACGTCTCGTCCAGCCTGGTCCAATCCAACAACCAAATCATCGTCAAGGCCGTCAACGTCAACAACAGCGCCATGACGACCACGTTCAACTTCAACGGCGTCGCGGCCATTGCCTCCAGCGCCACGGCCATCCAGCTTTCGGGCAACCCGAACAGCACCAATTCCTTCACCGTGCCGACGGCGATTTTCCCGGTGACCAACTCAATCGCCAACGCCGGAACAAACTTTACCGTGTCGTTGCCAGCCAACTCACTCACGATTTTCCGGCTGCAGGGCAGCGGATTCCAGAGCATCAGCAATTTGCAGATTCAATTTAATTCGCCACTCAACGCCGGCCAGGAGGCGGTGTCAACCGTGTCGGGCCAGATTTCCGGCCAGCCGATCAGTTTGGCGGCCAATTACGCGGTGATCTATTCTTCGCTGAATACCAACGTTGCGGTGGTCAATCCCAACGGCTTGGTGACCGGGGCCGGCGTCGGAACAACAGCCATCGTTGCCTCTTACGCCGGCATGGCGGCCACGCAATCGGTGCAGGTTTTGGCCGCGCCGCCGACGCGATTGATTCACCGGTACAGTTTCAATGACGGCACGGCCAACGACTCCGTCGGCACCAACAACGGCACCTTCTACAATGGCAGCGGCGCGGCTTCGATTTCCGGCGGACAGTTGAACCTGGTCGGGAACTCTGGTGACTATGTGGATTTCGGCCCGGGCATCATCACGACCACCAACATCACCACAGGCGCCGTGACGTTCGAAGCGTGGGCCACATTCAATTCAAACAACGGGGCCTGGGCGCGGTTGTTTGACTTCGGCAACATCTCCGGCTCCTCCGGCGGAAATTACATTTTCCTGTCGCCCAACAACGCTGCCAACGGCGGCAACGCACGGCTGGCGGTGAGCGACACCATTCCCAACTCGGACGAGACCGGTTTGAACATCAACAATCTGCTGGGCCTGACCGGGCTTCAGATTGCCGCCGTGTTCAATCCCACGGCGGGCCGGCAGTTCCTGGGGCTTTATACCAACGGCGTTTTCGCGGCTTCAGTTCCCACCGGCGGCAAATACATTGCCTCCATAAACGACGTATACAGTTTTCTGGGCCATTCGCTATGGTCAGCGGATGCCTGGTTGAATGGCTCGATTGACGAATTCCGCATCTACGACGGCGAAGTGAGCAAATTCCAGATCGCCGCGGATTACCAGGCTGGCGCCAACCAGACCAACGACAGCGCCGGTAGCGTCACCGGCCTGGTGCTCCAGCCCGGGACCATGCCGCTGGCGCAGAGCAGCACCAGCCAGGTTGCGGCATATCTGAACTTCACCTACGCCGGCAACGTCAGCGTGATTGGCGATCCGAATCTCACCCTGACCTCCGACAACCCCAACGTCTTCACAGTGAATTCCTCCGGACTACTGACCGCCACGGGATTTGGCACGGCGCATTTGATCGGCGTTTATGATTACCTCAACGGCAACAGCAGTACCTTTTACACAAACTCGGTGGTCATCACGGTTTCGCTGCCCACGCCGGTGTCACTCGCGCACCGCTACAGCATGAGCCAAGCCTCCGGCAGCAATGTGCCTGACTCCACCGGCGGATCGGTGTGGAACGGCACGTTGCCCAACGGCGGCACTTTGGCGAACGGTCAGTTGTCGTTTTCATCGGCCCGCCAGCAGTATCTCAACCTGCCGGGCGGCATTTTGAGCAATTACACCGCGGCGACCATTGAAATGTGGATCCCCGGCATTTCAGGAGCCACGACCTCTCCGCCGTTTGTTTATTTGTTTGCCTTCGGGAACACGGATGGCAGCGGCGCCGGTTATGACTACATCTTTTTCAATCCGAATCTCTCTCGCGCTACCATCAGCGCGGTGGATCCCGGTTACAATGGCGAACAGGGCGGCAACCTGGCTTCGTCTTTGGGTCTCGCGACCAACCTGCATCTGACCTGTGTGTTCGATTGTCCCGATGGAGTCATTAACGTCTATACCAATGGCGTTCTGGCCGGCGCGTTCACCGGCATCACCGATCCGTTGAGCACGGTTGGCAACCAATACGCCTATATCGGAGGCTCTCTCTACACTTCCGATTCCTACCTCAATTGGACGCTTCAGGAATTGCGCATTTATAACGGCACACTGAACGCCAATGAAGTCGCCGCCACCGATGCGCTGGGTCCGAATCAAACGTTGAGCGCGGCCAGCCCCACGGTGCGTGTCTCCCCGGCTGGCGCCAATGTCACATTGTCCTGGCCGCTGGCAGCGGCAGGCTTCACCATGATGACCTCCACCAACCTGGCCTCCGGCGTTTGGACGCCTTTCACCGGCGCCACACAGCAAATCGTCGGCGGCCAATGGCAGCTCACGGTGCCGGTTTCCGGCGGCACGGAGTTCTTCCGACTGGAGGAATAACGCAAACGGTTGTATCGTTAGATTGGCTTTATGAATCTTCGGCATCGTTTTACCTTCTGCGGAATTCTCTTGATTCTGTTCGCCGTGTCGCAACTGGCTTCCGCCCAAACGCTGGCGCATCGTTACAGCCTCTTCAGCGAACCCAACGGCAGCTTGGTGGCCACCGATCTGGTCGCCTCCGCCAACGGCACACTCCAGGGCAGCGCGGCCATCACCGGCGGCCAACTGGTCTTGAACGGAGCCAGCGGAACTTATCTCAGCCTGCCGGCGGGAATGATCAACAGCGGCTACTCCGCGGTGACGATTGAGACTTGGGCGGGTTTTGGAGCGTTGCCGGTCAATTGTTTCTTTTGGGGTTTCGGAAACACCGACGGCGGCGGTTCCGGCGAAGATTACGTTTTTTGCGCCCCCAAGGCCGGGCGCATCGCCATCACCGGGTCGGACCCCGGCTACACCGGCGAGCAAAACGCCAATAGCGGCGCGGACTGGAGCGGCTGGACCAATCTCCACATCGTGGCGATTTACAATCCGCCCGCCAATCAAGTCGTCCTGTACACCAACGGCGTGTTGGCGGCCCTCAATACCAACGCCACCACGCCGATTTCGGCGGTAAATGATGTTTATAGCTACATCGGCCGATCGCTGTACTCAGTGGATCCTTATGCCCCGATGAGCGTCTCCGAATTTCGTGTCTGGAATGGCGCGTTAAGCCCGCAACAGGTGGCGTTGGATGCCGCTTCCGGCCCCGCGCAAATCATCGCCAATTCCGGCGCGTTGTTCTCGGTGGGGGTGACCGCAAACAGCCAGATGGCCGCGGGCGCCACCCAGCAGGCGGCGGTGACCGGCAATTTCGCCAACGTGACGAATGTAAATCTCATCACCTACGGAGGAGCGACGTTGACGTCCGACAACACTAACGTGCTTACAGTTTCGCCTTCCGGTTTGGTGACGGCCTTTGCGCCGGGCACGGCGGATCTCATCGGAAGTTATGGTGGATTGAGCGCCACGCAAGCTGTCACCATCGCCGGCTTTTCGACAAACGTGTTCACGTTTAACTCCTTTGGCGATGGCTTTTGGGCGATTATCAACCAAGGCAACGGCGAACCGCTCACCGCCAATTTCAGCGGCACCAGCCAGGAAATTTTTACCAACGGCTCAGCCGACCAGCAGTTCGAAGTGCTTTACAACCTCCAGAACGGCACCTTCCGGCTGCGTCAGCATTCCAGTTGGTATTGCCTCGGTGCGGCGAACAACACACCCGCACCGGGCGGCGGGGCAACGCTGACTTTTATCTATACCGCAAATCCAGCGCAACTATGGTATCTGGTGAGCGCCGGCGGCGGGTATTGCCGCATCTTCAATGCCGCCAGCAATCTGGTGTTGCAGACGGACAATGGAAACCCCGCTCAGATCACTCTCGCTCCGCCCTCAAGTAGTCCGTTTCAACTCTGGCAGTTCGTTTATCAAACGCATTTTCCAAAAAAAGGCTGCGCGGGTTACGAAGGTCAACCCTACCAGGGCGAAATGCAGACTTACTGGGCATACAACTACGACGACCATACGACCGCGAGCGATCCTGCCTATTTCGATTTCGTGCCGATGGTTCACGATGCGAACTGGGAGCCGTTGAGCGACTTGCAATCGCGCGATCCCGGATGGCTGAAGCAGTCCCCGCCCGCTTATCTGCTGACTTACAACGAGCCGGACAATCCCAGCCAGGCAAACATGACCGTCAGCCAAACGATTGGACTGTGGCCGTCGCTTCAGGCTCTGAACGTTCCCTTGGTCGGCCCGGCGATGCAGAACGAGCAGGATTCCTGGGAAAACAGTTTTTATCAGGCCATCGCCACCAACGGTTACCGCGTGGACTACGCGGCGGTGCATTTGTACGTCCCTCCGAACGCCTCGTCGGTCATCGGTGACTTGCAATCGGAGTATGACGCCTATGGCCGTCCGGTCTGGCTGACGGAATTTTCGCCGGTGGACTGGAACGGCAACCAGGGCTGGACGGAAGATGATGACTACAACTTCCTTGCGGAGTTTCTGTGGATGGCTGAAAGCCAGGATTGGCTGAAGCGTTACGCCATTTTCCCGTTCAGCGGTTCCAATCCCAACCCGCCCTACGTCAGCGTCACCGCCGGCTATCGCGGAAACTTTTTCCAGTCCGACGGTTCCACGCTCACGCCTTACGGCGAACTTTACTCGGCATGGGATGCCAACACCAATTTACAGGCGCGCACACCTTATTTGATCCACAACCTCGGCACGAGTTTCCGGCTAATCTCAACAAATTCCTCCTCCGCGCCGGTGGCTCAGGATATTTACTGGCGCGACCCTTCGGCGCAATGGGGCCTGTTGCCGGCGCCGACCACCAATCACTGGTACATCATTTCGCTGAACGACGGCCGGCGGCTGCAAAACTCATTTGGCGCGCCGACCCTGGCCGCCGTGGGTACCGTCGGCCCGCTGGTCGAATGGACGCTCACCGGCCCGGACAGCAAGGGTTATTACTTCATCGCCAATCCGCTGTTCAGCGAAAACCTCAACGCCTCGGGCACGCCGCCAGCCATCACGTTCAGCATGGTCAATGCAACGAATCAAAACAACAATACCCGTTGGCGTTTGATCAAGCCTTATCAACCGGTGTCCATTGCCCCGCCTGCCGTGCCCGGCGCCTTGTCCGCCGCTGCCGGCAACCAGAGCGTCACACTGAATTGGACCGGCAGCGATCCCTTCTACAACGTCTATCGCAGCTCTACGTCGGGTGGACCCTATACCCGGATCACCGCGAACGTTCTGACCAACACCACCTTCACGGATGTTTCGGTCACCAATGGCAGTCCCTACTTCTATGTCGTCACCGGCCTGAGCATCCTGGGCGAGGAATCCGGCTATTCATCCGAAGCCGGTGTGCGACCGGTGTCAACGAGCCCCGCCCAGCTCAGCTTCAATTCCAGCAACAATACCATCCTGTTCACCTGGCCTTCCGACCACACCGGTTGGGAGTTGCAGGTGCAGACAAATCCACCCGGTGTTGGACTGGGGACGAATTGGATCATTGTCGCTGGTTCGAGTCTGACCAATAACGTGGCCGTGCCGGTAGATGCCACACAAGGCAGTGTGTTCTATCGGCTGGTTTATCCGTAAAGGAAGGCGCAAGCATGTGCATTTGTGGCCCGCGAACTGCATTGGTTGCCGGCTCGAGTCAAATACCGTCAGCCTCACAGCGACCGAAGCGTGGTTCACGGTTTCCGGATCAACCTCAACGAATCTAATGTCACTGCCCATCAGTGCGTCGGGCACCAACGTCTTCTTCCGGCTCGTTTACCCATGATCAGTGTTGCCGACTGATATGGATCAGTTCAGCTTTGGGGGGTTAGCGTTGGTTTTCGCCGGACCATGTCACTCCCCAAGCCGCCATGATACGCGTGTTCCACTTTAACGTGCGAAGCAAAGTACTGGTGTAAGCGTCATCTCTGACATCGCACTTTCAGAGATGACGCTGCCCATGAACCGATGATGATCTGTCACGTCATTTTTTCAGCCAATGGCCTGGGTGAGGCGACGAGTTGGAATCCTTGCTGGGCCGCCAGCTTGACCAGCAGCCGGCGTTGGCCTTCCTCAT
>Ga0187855_10000344_pt1 | contig 41885 bp, 26 predicted proteins | sample June2016WEW_8_10_2_FD_132969 | JGI IMG/M metagenome (GOLD analysis project Ga0187855, IMG submission 132969) | Peatland microbial communities from SPRUCE experiment site at the Marcell Experimental Forest, Minnesota, USA - June2016WEW_8_10 | ecosystem: Environmental > Terrestrial > Soil >... | reverse complement strand
CAACTCCATCGCGGGCATGGGTGTCAACGGCGGCACCAACATAATCACCGGAAACACCTCAATCAACGGGAATGGGGATGGTAATGATCGCCTCTATCTGGGCGATGGCGATTTTCTCAACGGCTGCAAAGGCACATTGGTCATCCAGCCTGGTGCGACGCTCGCCATGATCGGCGCCTTCGGTGACCAATTCGTGATCGGCCGAGATAGTGGAAGCGGAACGGTGATCCAGAATGGCGGCACGTTTACCTTCAATCCGAGCAGTATGCCCGGTGCCAACCTTCGAATGCTGGTTGGTGCGACGGGCAACACCGCCACGCGTGCCGAATATGATATGAATGCCGGCTTGTTGAACCTGAGCGGCTGCAATCTGTCGGTTGGCTGGGGTAACGAAACCGGTACCACCGGCCTGGTTAACCAGGTTGGCGGCGCCATTACCAATGTTAACGAGTTACGGATTCCGACCACGGGAGCGGGCACTGGGTTGGGCGTTTATACGCTCAGTGGCGGGAGCATCTATATTCTCGGGGGCGGCATCGTCAACGATGGTCCCAGCTACACCATCAATCTGGGCGGCGGGACGGTTGGGGCAGAAGCAAATTGGTCATCGTCGCTAAACATGACCCTGACGGGATCAAACGGTCCCGTGACGTTCAACCCGGCGGGCAATATCATCACGCTCTCGGGCGTGCTTTCCGGCAACGGCGGTTTGACCAAGGTCGGCTCCGGGACCTTGGAACTCTCCGGGGCAAACACCTACACGGGCGACACAATCGTCAATTCCGGCACCTTGCAGTTGGACCAGCCCGGCAGCAGCGTGGGCGCGTTTCGTCTGGCCAACGGCGCGTTGCTGAATTTGAACTTTAGCGGCATATACGCCGTTGCCGGTTTCTACACCAACAATGTTGCCCTTCCCAACGGGGTTTACACTTCCAGCAACCTCCCCGGATTTATTACCGGCTCCGGTTCGGTGCAGGTGGTGGGCGCTATCAGCACTGGCGTCTGGACCGGTGGCGGTGTAAGTGATAATTGGAGTGCGGGTGGTAACTGGGATCACAATGTGGTGCCCATCTTCCCTATCGGGTTGACCTTTGCCGGCAGCACGCGACTTTTTAACAATAATAATCTCAACGCCATCACGGTGAGCAGCCTCACGTTTGATTCCGCCGCCGGAGCCTTCGTGCTGGGTGGAAATAGCATCACGCTGGCTGGCAACATTGGTTTCAATGGGAATCCGGCCGCTCCTGTCTCCCAGACCATCAATTTTAACATGGCTTGGAGCGCCGACGAAACCATTGATACTCCAGCCAATGGAAATCTCACCCTGAATGGCAATATCACCTCCGGAAACAATTTTGCCAAGACTGACGCCGGTAAACTGATATTAGGCGGCAGCAACTCATTGGACGGCTTTAGTGTCAACGGCGGCACCAATGCGATCACGGGAAACACCACGATCAATGGAACCAGTGGTCATCGCATCTATGTGGGCGATGGCGATGCCATCGTCGCTTGCAACGGCACGCTCGTCATTCAGAGCGGGGCGGCGTTCACCGTCAATGGCAACTTTGATGATACCTTCGTGATTGGCCGGGATGGAGGGAGCGGGACAGTGATCCAGAATGGCGGCACCTTCACCTTCAATCCGGCCAACATAGCGCTGATGTTAATTTGCGCAACCGACGTCGCTGGCACGGCGGCCGCTTATGATATGAACGGTGGACTGTTGAACATGGGCAACAACACTCTGGGTGCCGGCTATGCCGTCGGCGGCGCAGTGACCACCGGCATGGTGAACCAGGCCGGGGGCGTCATTACCAACCTCAATACTCTCGAACTCGGGCCGCAAGAGTCTGGTGGTCTTGGCATTTACACGCTCACCGGCGGGAGCCTTTATCTTGGCGCGGGCGGCATCACCACCGCCGGCGGCAATTATGCCGTCAACCTGGGCGGCGGGACCGTCGGGGCTTACGCGAGCTGGGCATCCTCATTGAGCATGAACCTGACTGGCTCCAACGGTCCGGTCACGTTTGACACGGCGGCCAATACCATCACGCTCTCGGGTTTGCTTTACGGTTATGGTGGCCTGACCAAGGCCGGTTCCGGCACGTTGATCCTCTCCGGACCAGCCAGCTATCTGGGCAACACGACGGTCAATGCCGGCACCTTGCAGTTGAATCTGGCCGGCAGCAATCCGGGCGCGTTTTACCTGACCAACGGTGCGTCGCTGTATTTGAACTCTGGCGGAACTTACGCGGTAGGCGCCCTCGACACCAACAATGTCGCCCTTCCCGACGGGGTTTACACTTCCAGCAACCTGCCCGGATTTGTTACCGGAAACAATGTCTTACAGGTGGTGAGCCTCAAAATCAGCTGTAGTTTGAGCGGCAGCAACCTGACGTTAAGCTGGCCATCAATCTATCTGGGCTGGACTTTGCAAGAACAGACCAACAGCCTCACTGTGGGGCCGAACGCCAACTGGATGGATCTTGCCGGTTCGGCAAATGTGACTTCCACCAATATATTGATCAGCCCGGTAACCCCGACAGCCTTCTTTCGCCTGAGTCCGCCGCCGCTGCCTTCGGTCCCGCCCTTAACGCGTCAGATGTTCATTACCAACAATCTGCTCAATCTGCCGGTCAACAACAATGGTCCATCGCGGCGCGTGACCATCATGGTGAGCGGAATCCCCGTGCGCGATTTTGACATTAACCTGGCCGATGGCGCTCCGGACTGGTGGGCTTTCGTGGACGTCTCTGCTTTTCAAGGCCAGACCGCCACCGTGAACGTGGACAATTTGGCTGTGGGATCCACGGGTTTGAGTTCCATTGTTCAAAGCAATGGCATCGTGGGCGCAACCAACCTTTATAGCGAATCATTGCGGCCACAGATTCATTATACCAGCCGACGTGGCCTCATCAATGACGTGAATGGGATGATTTATTACCAGGGTCAATATCATCTCTACTACCAACATAATCCTTACAAGCTGGATTTTGCCGCCAACGGAGCCGAACGGACCTGGGGGCACGCCGTCAGCACGGACATGGTGCATTGGCAGGAACTGCCGGAGGCGATTTATCCTCATTCTTATGGGGACTGGGTTTGGTCCGGTAGCGCCGTCATTGATACGGCGAACACCGGTGGATTCAAAACCGGCGCGAATGACGTGATTGTGGCTTCCTTCTATAGCACCGCCCGCGGCCAATGCATTGCTTACAGCAATGATGGCGGCCTGACGTTTACAGATTATACCAACAACCCGGTGGTCACGGTCCCCGGCCGCGATCCGCATATGTTGTGGTATGCGCCTTCAAATTATTGGGTGATGGCCGTGTATGATTCAAACATTAATGGGATAGACTTTTTCACAACGCCTGATTTTCATACCTGGACCTATCGCAGCGGCATCGCCGGCTTTGCCGAATGTCCGGATATTTTCCAGCTTCCGGTGGACGGCAATACCAACAACATGTTGTGGGAAATCAACGGCGGGAACGCCTCCTATATGCTGGGAACATTTAATGGGGCAGTGTTTACGCCAACCACCGCCATGCTGCCCGGCAATGTCGGATCTGGCTTTTACGCCTCGCAAACCTTTACGGTGATGCCAGCCGGAGACACGCGCCGTGTCCGGATGGGCTGGGCGCAGGTGAACATGCCCGGCATGTCCTTCACCGGGATGCATTTCTTTCCAACGGTGCTGTCCTTGCAAACTCTGTCGACGGGCGTTCGTCTATGCTCGGCACCGATTGCAGAAATCACCAATGCGGTGCAAAACACCTATTCCTGGACGAACCTGACCTTGAATCCTGGGGCCAACCCGCTTTCCGGAATCAGCGGCCAGCTTTTTGACGTGCAAGCGCAGTTTACACCGGGTTCCGCTTCAGGGATCACGTTCAACCTATGCGGAGTCGTGGTAACCTATATTCCAGGTTCCCAGCAGATCACGTGTAATGGTGTTACGAATCCATTGCCGCCCGTGAATGGAACAGTCACACTCGAGGTGATTACGGATCGTCAGTCAGTGGAGATATTCGGCAACTCCGGCCAGCTTTACATGCCGATCGTGACCACACCTTACTCGCCGGCCAACAATGCGCTTTCGCTGACGAGTCAAGGGGCGTCCACTGTGTTTGGCACTTTGACCGTAAATAAACTTCAATCAATCTGGCCCGGTGCCGGTAATTAGCGGGCTTCGAAGCCCAAGCCATCGAACTCAAACAACATAACCGGATTCCCACGAATCTCCCTTATGAATAATCCTGCAGAAAAAATCATGACCGCGACGCAAGCCCGTGCTCTCCGCGATCTCCTTAAGGCCGAAGGCAAACGTCTGGCCTTCACCAACGGCTGCTTCGACATCCTGCACCGCGGCCATGTCACCTACCTGCAGTTCGCCCGCAATCAGGCCGACGCCCTTTGCGTGGGCCTCAATAGCGACGCCTCCGTCAAGCGCAACAAGGGTGAAAACCGACCGATCAATTCCGAGGGAGATCGCGCCTATGTCATGGCTTCGCTCGCCGCCGTGGATAGTGTCGTGATCTTCGATGAAAACGAACCCCAGGATCTCATTGAAAAAATTCTGCCCCAGGTGCTCATCAAGGGCCGCGACTGGGCTCATTACGTCAGTGGCCGGGAGGTGGTCGAGGCGAACGGCGGCACCGTCGTGCTCGCGGACATGGTCGAGGGCAAATCCACCACCGGCACCATCGAAAAAGTCCTCAATGTATACGGTAAAAAAGATTAAACCATGACCACTCCCATTATCATTACCGGTGCCGCCGGCTTCATCGGACGCAACATTGTCGCGGAACTCAACCGCCGAGGACACAAAAACCTTCTCCTCGTCGATCAGCTTGGGACTGATGAGAAATGGGCCAATCTTGTTGGCCTGCGTTTCGATGAAGTTATCTCACCGACGAAGTTCATCGAGAGTGTGAGGGCCGATAGCGCACCGCAGGCGTCCATCTGCATCCATCTCGGTGCATGCAGTGCCACCACTGAAAAGGATGCTGACTATCTTCTGGAAAATAATTATCGCTACACCCGCACGCTCTGCGAATGGAGCCTGCGCCAAAAAATACGGTTCGTCTATGCCTCCAGTGCCGCTACCTATGGCAACGGCACGCTCGGCTATAGCGACGAGGACAGCGCCACACCGGCACTTCAGCCGCTCAATATGTATGGCTACTCAAAGCACCTATTCGATCTCTGGGCACTCCAGACCGGAGCAATTGACCGCATTGTCGGGCTTAAATATTTCAACGTCTACGGTCCCTACGAAGATCACAAGGGTGGTATGCGCTCGCTCGTTCAAAAAGCCTACCATCAGATCATCGAGCGCGGCTACCTCGAACTGTTCAAGTCACACCGGCCCGACTATCGCGATGGTGGGCAGAAGCGTGATTTCATCTATGTGCGCGATGCCGTGGAAGTGACCCTGCACTTTGCTATTGAGTCGCGCATGGGTGGACTGCTGAACTGCGGCACGGGCGTGGCCCGCACCTGGCTGGACCTCGCGCACGCGCTTTTCTCTGCAATGGGGCGCACGCCCGACATCCGTTTCATTGAGATGCCCGAAATCTTGCGTGGCAAATACCAATACTTTACCCAGGCCGACGACGCGAAACTGCGTCGTGCCGGTTATAACAGGCCATTTCTCAATCTGGAGGACGGCGTAAGCGACTATGTGAAGACCCATCTTGACCCATGTGCGTCTGGTTAAAGGTATAATGACCGCGCGCTGTTCAGATTAACGGGCGTATTTGTTGAAATACGAAGTAAACCAATTTCAGCAGTTCAATGTTCACGCGGGAGCGAATTGGTTCTGGCCGGAACCGGCCTCGAAGAATAATCTGCGGGTAACCGGTCGGGCAACCGCGCTCGGACGGTGGCCCGCCGACAGGATGATTCATTGATTTATCAACCGGATCAGCGGAAAAAGAGCGGGTGGCTGGACAGTGCAAAAATCTCATGTTGCCGTGTAAAAGATAGTGATTATTTTGGCCGGCAAAACGGGTATCTTGGGTCTGCACTGGGAATGGATAATTTATGGCAGACATATTGAAACTGGAAAAATTTTCGTTCGGGGTCGGGGACCGTTTTGCACGCCAAGCCCGGGCACAACTTCAGGCCTTCGTTCTGGCCGCGCAGCAGGGCGCGGAAGTCACTCCGGTCTGGAACAAGTCCAACCGCGAACATGTCATCGTTGGCTCCGAGCCGTCCGGCACCACGGCGGCGGTCGAGGCGGCGGTGAAGGCGTTGCGCTGGCAAAAGCCGTATCACGTGGACGCCGACCATATCCAGCTCGGAACGGTGGGCCGGTTCATTCCGCATTCGGATTTTTACACGATTGACGTGGCGGATTGGATTGGAAAGGCCGCCGACGCGAAGGCGGTGGAGGCGTTCATCGGACGGCACGCCGAACTGGTGGGGCGGATTTCCATTCCCCAGATTGAATGGCCGTTTCAAACCACGCGGGCGGACGTGGAGCGCATCGTCGGCAAGTATCTGCTGGCGGTGCAGGAGGCCGGGAAAATCTACCGGCATATCGCCGGGATCAAGGGCGCGCGCACCTTCATCACCGAGGTTTCGCTGGACGAAACCGACAGTCCCCAGACGCCGCCGGAGCTGTTGATCATACTGGCGGCCATTGCCGACGAACAGATTCCGATTCAGACGATTGCGCCGAAGTTCACCGGTCGTTTTAACAAGGGTGTGGATTACGTGGGAAACGTCGCGCAATTTGAAAAGGAGTTCAACGAGGACCTGGCCGTAATCGCCTTTGCCATAAAACAATACGGCCTGCCCGGGACGTTGAAATTGAGTGTGCACTCCGGCAGCGACAAATTTTCCATTTACGCGCCTATGCGCCGCGCGCTGGCGTGGTTTGGCTCGGGCCTGCACATCAAGACCGCGGGCACGACCTGGCTGGAGGAAGTGATTGGGCTGGCGGAAGCCGGCGGCGACGGGCTGGTGCTGGCCCGGGAAATTTATGCCGGCGCGCTGGAGCATGCCGAGGAACTTTGCGCCCCTTATGCCGCAGTGATTGACATTGATTTCAAGAAGCTGCCTTCGACGACCACGGTCAACGGTTGGAGTTCGAAACAGTTCACCTCGGCGCTGCGCCACGACCAGAGTAATCCGGCGTTCAACCCCCACCTGCGGCAATTAATTCATATCGGCTACAAGATTGCGGCCAAAATCGGCAACCGTTATTTTGACGCCCTGGAAAAACACGAGGATTCGGTCGCGAAAAACGTCACGACCAACCTGTACGAGCGTCACATGAAACCCTTATTTGTGGGTTTGACCAAAACCGCATCCCTGGAAACAGCCGTGCCGGCGCGGGAAGCCACGCTGTCGCTATGAAATTCATCCACGAGGATTTTCTGCTGCAAACCCGCACGGCCCGGCGCCTGTACCATCAGTTTGCCGAGGCGGAACCGGTCCTGGATTTTCACTGTCATCTTTCGCCGAAGGACATCGCGGAGAACCGCCAGTTCAATGATCTCTTCGAGATCTGGCTGGAAGGGGACCATTACAAATGGCGGGCGATGCGTTCGAACGGTGTGGCGGAGCGCTTCTGCACGGGTGACGCCGATCCTTTTGCCAAATTCCAGGCCTGGGCCGCGACGGTGCCGCACACGTTGCGCAATCCGCTCTATCATTGGACGCACCTGGAATTGCTGCGCTATTTCGGCATCGACCGGCTGCTGGACGAGGCCAGTGCAATCAGCATCTGGAAGGAAGCCAACGAGCGGCTGGCCACGCCGGAACTGACGACGCAGGGCATCCTGAAAAAATTCAACGTCAAGGCAGTCTGCACATCGGATGATCCGGCGGATGATTTAAGTCATCATAAAGCCATTCTGACTTCCGATCTGGCGACACGGATATTGCCCACCTTCCGTCCTGACAAGGCGCTGGCGGTCCACCAGCCGGAGCCCTTCAATCAGTGGGTCAGCCGGCTGTCCGAGGCGAGCGGCGTTGAAATCGGCAGTTTTTCGGAATTTCTCGATGCCTTGCGTTCCCGTCATGACTATTTCCACGCGCAGGGTTGCCGGCTTTCCGACCACGGTCTGACCCAATGTTACGCGGATTTTTGCCCGGAAAAGACCGCCGCCCTGATTTTTGCCAGGGCGCAAAAGGGGAAACCCGCGACGCCGGAGGAACAGGCCCAATTTTCCACGTTCCTGATGCTCTTTTTCGGACAACTGGACGCGGACAAAGGCTGGACGAAACAGTTGCATCTCGGGGCGTTGCGCAACAACAATACGCGACTGCTTAAACAGCTGGGCCCGGACACCGGTTTTGATTCCATCGGCGATTTTCCCCAGGCCGGCGCACTGGCGGCCTACCTGGACCGCTTGGACCAGGAAAAAGCGCTGCCCAAGACCATCATTTACAACAACAATCCGACGGACAATTACATTTTTGCGACGATGCTGGGTAATTTCCAGGACGGCACCAAGGCGGGCAAAATCCAGCTCGGATCCAGCTGGTGGTTTCTCGACCAAAAGGAAGGCATCGAATGGCAGCTCAACGCGCTTTCCAACCTCGGCCTGCTCTCACGCTTTGTCGGCATGGTGACGGATTCCCGCTCGTTCATGTCCTATCCGCGCCACGAATATTTCCGGCGCGTGTTGTGCAACCTGGTCGGGGGCGACGTGGAGAACGGCGAGATTCCGGATGACGACTCCCTGTTGGAGCCGATGATCCGGAACATTTGTTACGCAAACGCGCAACAGTATTTGCAGCTGCCGATGGATGAATCCAACGGGGAAGGCCGGAAACGATCCGCGGCGCGCCCTGGACAGCGGGTTCAAAACGTACCGCGCCGGAAAAGATAAAAGCGCGGCCGGTTGTTCTTCTGCCTGGACTGCACACGGAATAATTTGCCTTCCACGGCTGGGGGCGTTTCAATTGGGGCCATGATCGCCAAACGAGTCATTCCGTGCCTCGACGTGCACGACGGCAACGTCACGCGCGGCGTCCAGTTCGGCAAGGCCGAGGCGGGTGAACTCCGCAATGTCGGCGATCCCGTTGAACTGGCACTTCGCTACAATGAACAGGGCGCGGACGAAATGGTCTTCTTCGACATCACCGCCACCGCGCACGGCCGCAAGACGATGGTGGACGTGATTGAACGCGCCGCCGACCAGTGCTTCATGCCGCTCACCGTTGGCGGCGGCATCAAGTCCGTGGATGACATGTTCACCATGCTGCGCGCCGGCGCGGACAAAATCAGCATCAATTCCAGTGCACTCGCCCGGCCCGAACTCATCCGTGAAGGCGCGGAAAAATTCGGCAGCCAGTGCATCGTCGTTTCGATTGACGCCAAGAGAATCGCGCCGGACAAATGGGGAGTATTCTCACACGGCGGCCGCAAGGACACCGGGCTCGACGCCATCGAATGGGCCAAACGCGCCGTTGCACTTGGTTCGGGCGAGATTGTGTTGAACTCGATTGACGCCGACGGCACCAAGGCCGGGTTCGACATGGTCATTACGCGGCGCGTCAGCGAATCCGTCGGCGTGCCGGTGGTGGCCAGCGGCGGCGCCGGCAGTCTGGAACACATGGCCGAGGTGTTGCTCGAGGGCAGGGCGGATGCCGTGTTGGCGGCAAGCATTTTTCATTTCGGCACCTACACCGTCGGTGACGTGAAGCAGTTTCTGGCAAAGCAGAAAATTCCGGTGCGGTTGTGAAATGAAAACACAATCTGCGAAAGTCGGGGGTGAATTAACATCCCATCCATTTGTTTCCAGTCTATTCAAATTGGCTTTTCCAATGATTGCGAACAAAGCCGTAAATAAAACTCCGCCGCCGAACAATATAGATTTATACAATCTTGATCTTTTTGATGCGGTCAGTCCTTTAATACAATCGTTTGAACATCTTGAGCGCAGCCGGAATTTTGCGACACTCGTGCCTTCAGAAAAATATCTAAAAAGGTTGAGCATCAATCGTCATGACTGGCTAGAGTATCACATTTCAACCTTTCTGATAACGTTTGTAACAGTTGACGACCAAGCCTTGTTGCTCGTTAACAGTGTGTTTTGTTTAGGTCTGGATCCAAAACACTGCAAAGCTGATGTTGTGAAGAAAAATAAGTGGGTGAAGGAAACTGCAATCCCGAAATGTCTCGATTCCCTTGGGAGAATCATTAGCCGCTTTCGCACGACAAGAAACTCGCTCGTTCATAGGGGAAAAATCCCGTCATTAGACGCCTTGTTGGGGGCAGAATGTCTTGATCACCTAAAAAGAATTTCGTTCGCATTGCAACACAGGCCTGAAATCTTTCCCGAAAATAAACAGACCCAAGTCGATGAGGCTTACATCAAGGCATTCACGCAGATTGGTGGCTGGATGGATAGAGAGGTTTGCCAATTAAGAATCGCAGTGTGGCAACTATTAACTGATTTGCACGAGTTTTACAGCCAACGGCTTTCGCTATTATCGAGCAATGCTTCAGATGTTGCTTGAATGTCAGTTAATTCCACCAACTCCCACAGTGCGGCTGACGGGCTCGAACCTTTTCCTGCCGTTCGCGTGTGCGGCAAAACCGGTCGGCGCCCCAGCGCCGTAGGCGCGATATCTTTGTAGAACCCGGCCAAAAAAGATTTTCAAGCCCCGTCAGGGGCGGAATCGTCATTCGCACAAATCATTGGGAAGCAGGAATATGCCGCCCCGATGGGGCGGGAGATATTATTGATTTTGATTTCTACAAAGATGTCGCTCCCGACGGAGCTGTCCTACAAACCCGCTAGGCAGCCACACCATATTTCTTCCGCAGCGCGGTGAGGTGCGCCGCGGTGCCGGTGCCTTCGCCGGTGGCGAGGCGCAGGAGTTCCTGTGGCCGATGCTTCATGCCGTGGCGGTGGACCTTGTCGCGCAGCCAGCCGAGCAGCGTTCCGTATTCGCCGCGCGCCAGTTCCGTTTCGAGCGCCGGGCAATCCGTTTGCGCCCGGTGCATGAGCTGCGCGGCGTTCAGGTTGCCCAGTGAATAGGTCGGGAAATAGCCCATGGTGCCAATACTCCAGTGGACGTCCTGCAGGCAACCGTCGGCATCCCTGGCGACCTTCAAGCCGAAGGATTTCTCGAACCGCTCGTTCCAATAGGCTGGCACGTCGGCCACGGCGAGCTGGCGTTCAATCAATTTCATCTCGATCTCGAAGCGCAAAATGATGTGCAGGTCGTAGGTGACTTGGTCCGCCTCGACGCGGATGAAGGACGGCTGGACGTGGTTCACCGCCGCCGTGACCTGTGCGGGCGTGAGCCGTCCCAGTTCCGGGAAATGTTTGCACGCGATGGGATACCATTGTTGCCAGAAGGTTTCGCTGCGGCCAACGTGATTTTCCCAGAGCCGCGACTGGGATTCATGGATGCCGAGTGAAACCGCCTGGCCCAGCGGTGTGCCGTAATGTTCCGGCGGCAGCCCTTGCTCGTAAAGCCCGTGGCCGGCCTCGTGCATGACGCCGTAAAGCGACTGGGTGAAATCGACTTCGTTGTAGCGCGTGGTGAGCCGGCAGTCGTGCAGCCCCAGCCCGCTGCAAAAGGGATGCGTCGTGGTGTCAATCCGTCCCGCGGCGAAATCAAAACCCATCGCCTTCGCCACCTCGCGGTTGAACGCCTGCTGGGCGGCAATGGGATAATGCCCGTTCAAGATTGAGCGGGGCGTGGCGGCCGAGCGTTCCATCGCCGGTCCGAGAATGGCCACGATTTCCGGTCGCAGCCGGTCGAACAGTTCGCGCAAATCCTCGGCCCTCGCGCCGGGTTCGTATTCGTCGAGATGAGCGTTGTAAGGCGAACCGGTGTAGCCCCACAACCCGGAAAATTGCAGGTGCAAGTCCATCAATTTCTGGAGATGCGGCCGGAAGAGTTTGAATTTTGATTCCTTGCGGGCCTCGCCCCAGGCCTCGCGTGCGTGGGCGCACAGGCGCTGGAATTTTTCGACCAGGCGCGCCGGGATTTTCGTCTTGCGATCATAGCTGCGGCGCCATTCGCGGACATTGGCCGCCTCTTCGGAGCCGGGCGCAAAGCCGTGCTGTTCACATTCAGAAATCCACTCCCCGACTTTCCTGGCGGTGAAAAGCCGGTGTGCCTGGCCGCTGAAATACGCCATCTGCCCGGCGCGATGATCAAGCGCCCTGGCCGGCATGTAAGTTTCCCGGTCCCAGGACAGCAGGCTGCCGGCGCTGTCGAGGAGCGCGATTTCACGGGCACGTTTGAGCAGCTTGCCGTAGGCAGGGAAGATGTCAGACATGAAATCAGTTTGTAAACGCGGTGCCGCGCTGTCGAATGGAAAGTTATCAAAAGTTCCGCTGCGCGTGCGGCCGGAAACCAGCACATTCCAATTTGACACCGCCGGCGGGTGAATTCATTTTCTGGGCATGGATTTTACATCATCCCGCTGGCTGCCAATGGCGCTGCTAACCGGCTCGAACATTTTCATGGTATTCGTCGCTTGCTTTTGACGCGGCTTCGGTTTAGCATGGATAAAACATTTAATTCGATGTTATGATTGCCTTGCAAGACATCCGGTCGCTGACGGATTTTCAGCGCAACACCAAAGCGCATTTGCGCCGGCTTAAAAGCAGCGGTCGTCCGGCCGTGTTAACGGTGAACGGCCGGGCGGAGTTGATTGTGCAGGATGCCGCCGCGTTTGAAGACATGCTCGACGCGATTCGCGGCATCCAGCGCGGTTTGGATGAAATGAAGGCCGGCACGGGCAAGCCGTTTCGCCAGGCCCTCGATGAGATTCGCGCCCGGCACAAGATTCCCCACCGCAAAAAATGAGGCGGTGGAACGTCATCGTCGAGCTTCCCGCCCAGCGCGATATTGCCGAAGCTCATTTGTGGCTTGCCGAGCAAGCTCCGGATGCCGCTGACCGTTGGTTTGATGGTATCTACGACACCATTGGCTCGTTGGAGATTTTCCCCGAACGCTGTCCATTCGCGCCCGAGAGTGAGTTTTTTAACCTGGAAATCCGCGAGATATTTCACGGTCGCCGCCAGCACCAGTACCGGATCCTTTTCACCGTCCGCAAATACGAAGTTCATGTTTTGCACGTCCGCCACGGCGCGCGTCTGGCGTTGGGCGAAACCGCGCCTGAGGATTGAATTTATGAATGAAATCGCCCAATCCCGCTGGCTGCCGATTGTGCTGCTGACCTGCTCGAACATTTTCATGACCGTCGCCTGGTACGGCCATTTGAAATATAAAAGTTCACCGCTTTGGATGGTCATTGTCGTGAGTTGGGGCATTGCGCTGTTTGAATATTGTTTTCAGGTGCCGGCCAATCGCTGGGGCAACGCGGTTTATTCGCCCTTTCAACTCAAAATCATCCAGGAAATCATCACCCTCACGGTTTTCTGCGTTTTTGCCTTCCTGTATTTTGGCGAAAAGATCCGCTGGAACCATCTGGCCGCGTTTGTGTGCATCGTGGCGGCGGTGGCGTTCGCCTTTTTGCCGAAGGAATAAACTGGTCCAGGGTCGACGGACGAGGGTCGAGGGCCAGACCAGATGCGAAGCGGCTGAATCTGGCTTTTGACCCTCGCCCTTCGACTCTCGACAAGCTCAGGTCGTTTTGTTTAATTGGCCGCGTTGAATGACCAGAGTGCCCGCCTGCGTGGCCGTAGCCAGCGTTACGTGCATGCAACCTGAAAACAACCACGGTTCGCATGAATCCGTGCCGGTCAGCACTTCGGCGCGGCGAAGGCCCGCCATCTTCCTGCCCGTTCTCTTCGCCACGCTTTTGCCCGTCGCAGTTCTGGCGCAAACGGAGCAGGGTTGGGACGTGGAAGGCCTTAATCAAGTCATCCCGGGCGCTCCGGTCGGCGGGGTCACGTACGATTTCGCGTCGGGCGCGGCCACCGGCACGAACATCTTCGTCAAATATGGTAATTCGACGCTGATGGCGGATAACGCCAGCGTGAACCAGAAGACGGGCGTGGTGGTGGCCGACGGCCACGTGCGCATCGAATCGGGGGGTATGACCTGGGTCGGCGAGCATATCCGCTACAATTTCCTGACGCACCAGATGCGGAGCGAGGAATTTCGTACGGGCCGGCCACCGCTGTTTGCGGCGGGCCGTGAATTGTCGGGGGACATCACCAACCAGACCTACAACGCGCGCCACGTTTATGTCACCACCGATGATGTCAGCGATCCGGCCATCCGCATTCGCGCCAGCCGCATCAAGATTGTTCCCGGCCAGTACGTGGAAATGTGGAACGCGGTGTTGTTCATGGACGGCGTGCCGACGTTTTACTTTCCGTATTACCGCCGCACCCTGGGCGAACGTGTGAACAATTTTAATTTTCTGCCCGGTTACCGCAGCGCCTACGGCCCGTATGTGTTGGGGACGTACACGTGGTTTCTCGGCGAGGCGGTGGATGGCCGGTTGCGCCTGGATTATCGGGAGAAGCGGGGGGTCGGCTCGGGGCCGGAGTTGAACCTGCACCTGGATCGTTGGGGCGAGGCCGCGTTCAAGTATTACTATGTGCATGACCAGGATCCGGACGAGAGCACCAACAACCTGCCGCTGTTCGGAAACATTCCCAACAATCGCCAATGGTTTTATTCCGTTTATCAGGCCACCCCGTTCACCAACCTGAACGTCAAGGCGCTGGTGAATTACCAGAGCGATCCGCTGGTGCTGCATGATTTTGCCCAGGGCGCTTACACCGGAAACCCGCAGCCGAACACCTTCACCGAGGTGGACAAATACTGGGACAATTGGGACCTCGACGCCGAAACCACGCCGCGCATCAATACTTTCTTTGATCAAGTCGAACGGATACCCGACGTGAAACTGACCGGCTTTCGCCAGCAAATATGGGACACGCCGGTTTACTACGAAAGTGAGAGTTCCGCCGGTTATTACCGTAAGATGTTCGCCGACACGAACAACCCGGCGTTACCCGATTATTCGGCCGCGCGCGCCGACACGTATCATCAACTGCTCCTGCCGTGGACGTTTTTCGATTGGTTGAACGTTACCCCGCACGTCGGCGGGCGGTTCACCTATTACAGCGAAGAGACCGGCCCCGGCGGGACGAACGATGAAACCTACCGGAAGGTTTTGGACACCGGCGCCGAAGTTTCCTTCAAAGCCTCGCGTCTGTGGGCGGGCGCAACGAATTCAATTTTGGATGTTGACGGCCTGCGCCATGTCATCGAGCCGTCGGTGAACTACATGTTTGTGCCGCGTCCGAGCACGCCGCCGGCGCAATTGCCGCAGTTCGATTCCGAATTGCCCAGCCTCCTGCTGTTGCCGATCCAATATCCCGACTACAACGACATTGACTCCATCGACAGCGAAAATGTGATTCGTTTCGGCCTGCGCAACACGCTTCAAACCAAGCGTGCCGGCCAGCTCGATACGTTGCTGGATTGGAACGTCCTGCTGGACTGGCGGCTCCGGCCAAAAGCCGGCCAGAGCACCTTCAACGACTTTTATTCCGACCTCTCCTTTCGCCCGCGTTCGTGGATTGTCCTCGAATCCCAATTGCGTTACGACCTCAACGCCGGTGAGTTGAACATGACGTTCCATCAACTCACCTTCATGCCGAATGACCGGTGGAGCTGGGGCATCGGCCACTGGTATTTGCGCAACGGATTCCTGGACACCAGCGCCAACTTCATCACCAGCACCATTTTTTACCGCCTGAACGACAACTGGGGCCTGCGCGCCGAGCACGATTTCGATGCGCAAAGCGGCCGCTTGCAGGGGCAATTTTACAGCGTCTATCGTGATTTCCGGAGCTGGACGGGCGCTTTGACTTTTCGGGCGCAGGACAACGGCGTCGGCCCGACGGATTACACGGTCGCCTTCAGCTTCTCGATCAAGGCCAACCCGCGCTCCCATGTCGGCGATGACACGGTTGATCCTGAGCACCTCGTCGGGGAATAAGAAACTCCAATCGCCTGCGACCGGTGCGCGTGAGTTGCCGGTCACCGGCTGGTGGCCGATGCTGGAAGGGAAACCTTCAATGGCAGCCGCAGCCGGATGTCGTCCGAGGCCGCACCCACGAGCAATTCATAATCGCCCGGTTCAACAATGTAGCTTTGATGGGCCATGTCCCAGTAACGGAACCGTTCGACTGGAATTTCCATGGCGACTCCGGCGGTTTGGCCTTGCGGCACATGAATCCTGACGAAACCGCACAGGGCGAGTTTTGCCTGTGACACGGCGGAGTTCACGTGCCGGAAATAAACCTGTGCCACCTCGTCGCCATCGCGGGCGCCGATGTTTTTCAAACCAAACACCAGTTTCAGTGTGTCGCCCGCACCAATATTGGCGGCATTGAGCCGGGCGCCGCTGTAATCGAACCGCGTGTAGCTCAAGCCGTGGCCAAACGCAAACAGCGGTTTGCCATCGAAATAACGGTAGGTGCGATTGGACATCGAATAATCTTCGAACGGCGGCAGATCGCTCGTGGAACGGTAAAAAGTGACCGGCAGCCGGCCAGCGGGATTCACGTCGCCAAAAAGCACTTCCGCCACCGCACGTCCGCCTTCCTCGCCGGGATACCACGCCTGCAAAATGGCGGGCAGGTGTTTCGCCGCCCAGGGCATGGCCATGGCGCTGCCGCTGCAATTCACAAACACCACGGGTTTGCCGGTGGCATAAAGGGCTCTGAGCAAATCCGTTTGGATGGAAGGCAGTTCAATTTGCGTGCGGTCGCCACCGCTGAAGCCGTCGAAGCCATTGGCGCGCGTCATTTCCTCGCCTTCGAGTTGCGGGCTGATGCCGCCGGCATAGATGACCACGTTGGCCGACTGCGCGGCGGCCAGGGCCCTGGACAACATCACGGCATCGGGTTTTTTCGAGGCATCCCGGCGGGATGCCAGCGGGCAGCCGGGTTCGTACACCACGTCAATGTCCGTGCCGGCGACGTTCCGGATGCCGTCCAGAATCGTCACCGGATTTGAGGGTGTGCCGTTGTAGTTGCCGAGCAGCGCCGGTATGGAGTTTGCGTTCGCACCAATGACGGCGATGCGCCGGATCCTGGCACGGTCGAGCGGCAGCAGCCCGTCGTTTTTCAGGAGCACCATGGATTCGCGCGCGACCTGCAGCGCCAGCGTTTGATGCGCCGGACTGTTGTTTTCGGAAATGGGAATTTGCGCGTACGGCACGATGGCCGGCGGGTCGAATAATCCCAGGCGAAACCGTATCTCCAGGAGATGGCCGAGGGCCTTGTCAATTTGCGGTTCCGAAATCAACCCTTCCTTGACCGCCCGCACCAAGGCGTCGTAATCGGTGCCGCAACACAGGTCATCGCCGGCCTTGACCGCCGCGGCCGCGGCCGCTTCCGGCGTATCAACGTATTTGTGATTGGCCCAAATGTCATAAATTGCCCCGCAATCCGACGTGATATAACCGTCAAACCCCCATTGTCCGCGCAGCAGGTCCGACAACAGGAACGGGTCGGCGCAGGCGGGTTTGCCATCCACACTGTTATAGGCGCCCATCACGCCGCCGACATGGCCTTCGCGCACGGCGGCCTCAAATTGCGGCAGATAGGTTTCGTAAAGGTCGCGTTCCGGTGGAATGGCGTCAAAGCGATGGCGTTCCGGATCGGGGCCGCTGTGCACGGCAAAATGTTTGGCACAGGCCACGGCTTCCAGGTACCTGGAGTTGTCCCCTTGCAGCCCACGAATGAAGGCGACGGCCACGCGCGCGGTCAGGAACGGGTCTTCTCCATACGTTTCCTGGCCGCGTCCCCAGCGCGGGTCGCGGAAGATGTTGATATTGGGCGTCCAGAAGGTAAGTCCATAATACTGGGCGCTGTCGCCGTTATGGGTCTGGACATATTCATTGTGCTTGACCCGCGCCTCGGTGGCGATGACGTTCGCTTCCTGGTGAACCAGCGGTGTGTCCCAGGTGGCCGCCATGCCGATGGCTTGCGGAAAAACCGTGGCGACGCCGGCGCGCGCAACCCCGTGAAGGCATTCGTTCCAATAATCGTAGGCCGGAACACCCAGGCGCGGAATCGCCGGCGCGTTATTACGCATCTGCTGCACTTTTTCCGCCAGTGACATCCGGCGGATGAGGTCGTTGACCCGGGCGCTGGCGGGCAGCGCCGGGTCGGTCCAAATGACAGGTTCTTCGACCACCGGTGGGGTCAGGGCCGCGACGTCCTCGGCATTGATCAGGTCGGCCGCGCGGACAAACACGACGGATTGCCCCCCGGCGTCCCTGAGTTCGAAGGAATTTAATTTGGCTGCGCCCGTGCGGCCGGTAAACGTGAACCCCAGCGGTCCGCCCGCCGCATTATCAGGCTGGTCCACCACGTTGCTGACAAAATAAACCTTTCCGGCCCCGCCGGCGGCAGCAAAAATGTCGAGATGACTGGCGATTTTCTGCCCGCCGCAGTCGATGTCAAACACGCGCTGGCCGGCGTTGGTGAAATCCACTTCGGCGAGTCCGATCAGGACCTGGTATTGGCCCGGGGGCAGGCCGGCCGCCGACAGCGTGAAATTCGTTCCGTAGATTTCCTCGCGGAATGCATCGCCGGCACGCCAGGTTGCACCTTCAATGGTCGTGACGCCCCAGGCGCGCTGGTGGCTGAACTGACCGGTGACGACGACTTTTTTATCGCAGGCGACGCAGATTTCCTCGTCGCCCCGTGCCGGGAAGATTGAAGGACTGCCGGCAAAGATTGCCAGCGCGCAAAGAATAATCCGGTGCATGGCCTCGGAATGGTGTTTAATTTATTTTGCCGCCGGCGGTTCCTGGGCCACGCGGATGATCGCGTCGAATGCCGGTTTGGGCTGGCCGGCGCGGTCAAACAGCAGTGGATGATTGGTCCGGCCCCGCATGTTGAGCCACGAATCCCCGTCCGTCACGCCCCAAAAGGTCACCAGGGAGATGTCATCGTGATGTTTGACAAACACGCTAAAAAGATCGGCGTAACGTTTGGCCAGCTCCTGTTGGACGACTGGCGGCAGGCCGTTGTTATAGGCATTTGAGCCCCCTTGATTTGCCATTTCCGTGATTTCCGCCGTCTGCCGGCCGCCCAATACATTCACATCCAATTCGGTGATCATTACTTTCAAGCCGAGCGCGGCAAAAGCGGAAATGGTTGCGTCTTCCTGTTCCAGGGTCGGCCAGTCCATTTGGACATGGTCCTGCAGACCAATCGCCGTGACGGGAATGCCTTCGGCTTGGAGTTTTTTGATCAAGGCAATCGCACCACTTCGTTTGGGTTCGTTCTCCAACGAATAATCGTTGTAACGCAAAATGGCGTCCGGGTCGGCTTCGTGCGCGTATTGAAAAGCCTTTTCAATATAATCGTCGCCAATGATTTTCTCCCACGGCGATTTGCGCAATGTCCCGTCGTCCTGCAGTGCTTCATTGACCACGTCCCAAATCTTGATCCGGCCTTTGTAACGGCCAACGACGGTATGGATGTGGTTGCGCATCCGTTCCAGCAACACATCGCGGGTCACCGGATTGCCGTTGGCGTCCTGAAACACCCATTTCGGAGTTTGATTATGCCACACCAGCGTGTGGCCGACGATGAGCATGTGATTTTTTTCACCGAACTCGACGTAACGGTCCGGCCCGGTGAAATCGTACCTGCCGGGCTCGGGATGGAGTGATTCCCACTTCAGGATGTTTTCCGGGCTGATGGCATTGAACTGGGCCTTGATGATTGGATCCCCGCGCGGGTCTTCACCATCAAATTGTTTTTGATTGATGGCGACGCCGATCAGGAAGTCATCTTTGAAGGCATCCTTCAAGGTCGTTTGCGCGTGAAGGCCGGTTGAGGCCATGACCGTGCCGATGATGACCGAAGACAGTGGAATGGGATGATTTTTCATAAGGCTTCGGACTAGGCGGTTTGGGGCGCAAATTGCCTCCGGCGGTCGGCGAGTTCGTCGGCCATCTGGAGGGTGACGCGCTTGTTGAGTTTGTAAACGACCAGCAAGACCGTGCAGACGGCAAAAATCAAACCGACCCCGATGCCGCTGCACACACGATAGCCCTGCACCGCTTGAGGCGCGTCAGGGAGTTTGGTGTTGTAGTTGAAAAGGCCGGCCATGATCCAAAGGAACGAGGAAGAACCGAGGGCCAGGCCGCACTTCAGGGCAAAACCGATGGTCGCGAAAATAATGCCGGTGAAACGCCGGCCGGTCTTCCATTCGGAGTAGTCGGCCACGTCCGCGTAGATGGCCCAGATCAGCGGGATGGTGGGGGCATAGCAGACCGCAATGAGGATGGTCAGGGCGACCATGCCGTTGACATCCGCCGGGCCGAGCCAATAGAACGCCAGGGTGCCCAGGGCGGCCAACCCGAAACCACACACGGCGACGGCCTTCTTGCCGAATTTGATCGAGAGGGCGGGCGACAGGAGAATGACGATAATGGTCACCCCGGTTCCGATCATGTTGATGATGCTGTTGAAGACGTCCGCCACGTTCGAGTCCGCCAGGTTGGATTTGTCTCCATGCACGATATAGCCCAGCCATTCCAAAATGCCACCGGGCGCCGGAGTGCCGGCCGCGAGCACGGGCGCGGTGAGTCCGAATTTTTGCAGCCACTCGAACATGGCGCCCTTGTCGGCATAATGGTGGTAATAATTGTAGAGCGCGCCTCCCCGGAAAGAGAGAAGGCAAAAATGGCAGAGGGTCATGAAAAACATCACCAACCAGGGGCTGTTTCTGGCCAGGTTGGCGAAATCCTGCCGGACATCCGATTTTTGCTGCGGCGGCGGTTGGATGCGTTCCTTGGTGCTTGCGAACGTGATGACGAACAACACGAGGCACAGGACGGCCCAGACGGTCATGGTCATTTGCCAGCCGTATTGCCGGTCGTGGCCCACGGCAAATTTGGCGACCAGCGGCAGAGTGAAGCCGCCCACGATGAATTGCGCGGCATTCACCGCAATAAAGCGAAACGAATTGAGTTTCGCCCGCTCATTCACATCGCCGGTCATCACGCCGCCCAGCGCGGCGTAGGGCATGTTGTTCATGGAGTAAATGGACATGAGCATGATGTTGGTGATCGCGGCGTAGGCGATCATGGCGCCCATGTTCCAGCCTTTGGGCGTGGTGTAGGCAAGGACCATGACGACACACCAGGGGACGGCGGTGAACAATATCCACGGGCGGAACTTGCCCCAGCGGGTCTTGGTGCGGTCAGCCAGCACCCCTACAATCGGATCGGCGAAGGCGTCCCATAGTCGCGCCACAATCAGGATGGTCGCCGCGGCCCCGGCCGTGATTCCGAACACGTCCGTGTAAAAATTCGTCTGGAACAGAATCATCGTCATGAAGACGAAGTTCGCGGCCGAATCGGCGGCGCTGTAACCCGCTTTTTCCAGGAAGGACAGTTTTTGGTGAAAATGCTCGCCCATGTTGTGCCGGTGAAAAATTATTTCGTCACCGTCAAAATCACCTTCTGCAAATCGGAATCACGCGAAGAGTTGCCGACCATGATTACAAATTCGCCGGGCTCGACGACATAGTTCATGTGGATATCGTAAAACGCCAGCGATTCCGGCGTGAGGTCGAGCGCCAGGGTCCGGCTTTCGTCGGGCCGCAGTAAAATTTTCTGAAAACCTTTCAATTCCTTGACGGGGCGGGTGACGGAACTGACACAATCGCGAATATACAGTTGCACGACTTCCGTGCCGGCGCGTTTGCCGGTGTTTTTCACGTCCACCAGGACGCGCGTGGATTGGCCGGCACGGATGGCTTTCTTTTCCAGCCGGATGTTTTTAAACGCAAAGGTGGTGTAGCTCAGACCAAAGCCAAAGGGATAAAGCGGCGTGACTTTGTCGAAGATATAGCCGCGCCGGGCCGACGGCTTGTAATTGTAAAACGCGGGCAGATGACCCGCCGAGCGGGGGATGGTGATGGGCAGTTTTCCGCCGGGATTGTAATCGCCGAACAAAACGTCCGCGACCGCATGGCCGGTCTCCTGGCCGAGGTACCAGCATTCAAAAATCGCCGGCACGTTGTCGTTCAGGTATTGACTGGACAACGGGCTGCCGTTGAACAGGAAAACAATGACCGGCTTGCCCGTCGAAAGCATGGCCGTGACCAGTTCCTGCTGCCGCCCGACCAAATCGAGCCGGGTGCGGTCGCCCATGTGTTTGACCGACCAGGCTTCGCGCGACGTTTGTTCGTTGCCCCCAATCGCCAGCACCACCACGTCCGTTTGCTGGGCGGCCTTGACCGCTTCGTGGATCTGCCGCTGGTCATCCTCCGGCCGGCTGGGGGTCACCAGGTCCTGGTTCCACGAACCGCCCACCGTGATTTTGCAGCCTTCGCAAAACGGCACCTGCACCCGGTCGCCGACCTTGGCGCGGATGCCTTCCAGGAGCGAGGTGTAAAACTTTGGCCGGCCGCTGTAGCCGCCGAGCAATTCGCGGTCCGCATTCGGGCCGATGACCGCAATGGATTTGATTTTGCTGGGGTTCAGCGGCACGAGGTTGTTCTCGTTTTTGAGTAAGGTGATGGTTTCGCGCGCCGCCTGCAGCGCCAGCTTGCGATTGTTTTCGGACCCGACAATCCGTTCGGCTTCGTCCGGATTGACATACGGATCCTCAAACAGGCCCATTTTAAATTTCCAAAACAACATGGGCGCCACCAGTTCGTTGAGTTGGGATTCCTTCAAGGCGCCGCTGCGGACCAACTCGACCAGATGCAGATAACAATCCGGCTCCGGAAATTCAATGTTCACGCCGGCGCGCACCGCCAGCGCGCACGCCTCCTTTTTATCACCGGCAACGGAGTGGCCATGCGTGTCCGGGCGGTGACCCAACTCCCAAATCGCGTAGTAATCCGAGACGACAAAGCCTTTGAATCCCCATTCTTTGCGGAGCACGTCGCGCAACAACCATTCGCTGGCGTGTGACGGCACCCCATCAATCTCGTTGTAGGACGCCATGACGCTGATGGCCCCGGATTTTTGGATTGCCTCCTTGAAGGGATGCAAAAAGGTTTCACGCAACAGGCGCGCGGAAACATTTACCGGCGCGCAATTGATGCCGGCTTCCGGCTGGCCGTGCGCCGCGAAGTGTTTGAGCGTGGCGATAAGACGCTTCTTGTCGCCGAACGAACCGTCGCCCTGAAATCCACGCACGGCGGCGACGCCGAGCTGCGCCGCCAGATACGGGTCTTCGCCGAAACATTCCTCGACCCGGCCCCAGCGCGGGTCACGGGCCACGTCCAGGACGGGCGTCAGCGCCTGGTGCGCGCCGCGTGCGCGGGTTTCCTCGGCGGTCATGGCGTAAAGCAGTTCCACCAGTTCGGGATTGAAGGTCGCCCCCAGACCAATCGGCTGGGGAAAACTGGTGGAATCGGTTCCGGCGTGGCCGTGGAGGCACTCCTCGTGAAATATCACCGGAATGCCCAGCCGGCTGTTTTCGATGAAAAATTTCTGAATGGCGTTGGTCAGTTCCGCCATTTCGCGCGCGTTTTTCCCCTTGCCCGCATCGCTGGGCCGGCCCACCTGTCCCAGGCCATGCCCGTGTTTGAAGGCGGCCCGGGCCTTTTTGAGGTCAAAATTCCCTTCGGCATCCACCAGCGTCTCGGATTTTTTCTGCCAGACACACATCATTTGCGCGGCCTTTTCCTCAAGGGTCATGCGCGCGAGCAGGTCTTTGACCCGCTTGGCGGCCGGCAGGGCGCGGTTTTTGTAAGTCGGCGGCTGAACGGCGGGTGATTTCTTCATGTCACTCTCTTGCAAAAGCTGGTCAATGGTGTCGGTGGAGGTCAAATGTATTCGACAGTATTTCAGCCGCCATTTCATGGGGCAATGGACAATGCTACGATTTGCGCAAAATTAACAGGGCGGATTTGTCCGAATCCATATATTTTCCACAATCGTCTGCTTCGATTTCTCCCGGCAGGAGGGCCGCCTAGTGATGATAGCTTTCCGGCGGGCCGAGATAACTCGGTTGCACGCCGCCGAGGTTGACTACGAGTTTTTGCAGCACGACGCCCGGATCCACCATCCAGAATTTGAGCGTATGATAACCCGTCTTCGACAGCCTGAAAGCGGTTGTGACCTTGCGGACGCCGTCCTTCACGGTGGTCTCCCAGTCCCGATTCCCATCCAGGGCGGTGTAATTTGCAGGCACGGCCGTGACGATTTGAGGTGGTTGATCGTCAAAGGATACCGCATAACGGAGGCCGCGGCCCTGAACAAAATTCAACGTCGGGTCAAGGGTTGCTTCCACCTCAACCCGGCCCGGATGGAACAAATACATTTGGTATTCCAAACACGGGGAATTTCCCGCCGTCGTTTCACTCTGGCGCGGCAAGCCCGGTGGCATTATACTGGGCGCGGTGACGGGAAAGACGGTCATGGCCGACAAGGTCCGTCCCAAATCAGGGATTTCCTCCCATTGGACCGGCCCCGCGTCCGTTTTTTTTGTGAAATGCGCCGCTTCGATGGAAACATAACCTTCGGCTTCCACGAAACCGTTCAATGAATCTTTCGTTGGTTTCCGTGGATTGAAAATGCTCACCTTCACCGTCACGGGTTTGCCGGGGCCGGTGATTTTCACAAAACCGTCACGGGAACCCTTCGGCGCCGCGGCCCAGTCCACGCCCACCCAAAGGCGCTGCTCTTTTTCAACCGTGCCATTGGTCATGCTCAGTTCCATCCATGGTGCGCTAGGCGTGGCCGAAAATTCAAACGGCGTTTGTCCCTTGTTGAAAATGTCAACGTAACGTGCCGGCTGGTTGAACACGTCAAACTCCGGGAGCACCGGCCGGCCGGCCGCGTCGGGCCAGGCGGCAGCGGAACCCTGGATGGCAACCCCCATGGCTGCATTGGTGGGAACTTCAATTTCCACGACCCCGGGCATGATGTTTGTGGGAGGTTGCTGCCAATACGTATACCCGATGTGAGTCTGGTCCATCATGTGGTTCCATCGGCCATCGGCCAGAGTGTGATTGTAGCAGGCCGACAAATCCGCATCAGCCTGGAACAGCGCGCGTGCCTGGGCCGCATAACTATTCGCGCTCGCGCGCCCCTGGCTGGCATACAAACGATTTTTTGCCGTCGTGATGTACAGGTCATTGACCTGTTCGCAGGCTTTGACCGGGTAAAGCACCAGTTCAAAGTAGGCGGCGCGTTCGCGCTCCGGCAGTTTTTGATAAATTTCCTCCGCCGCGGCGGCAAGGGATTTCCAATCGGCGAGCACCTTGTCGGCTTCCTGATAGTTTACCAGACTGAACGTGTCCGGATCCAGCAGCTCCGGTTTGCGCCGGCCGTTGTATTTGGTGTATTTGGACAAAATATCGGCGATGGGCGCCGCGTATTCGGGGCCAAACTGGCGTTCCGCCCACCGCCGGGTGAATTCGGAAATTTTTTCCTTCGGCCATTGTTCCGGGTTCCAGGCCAGACTCAGGAAAAACTCGATGGGCAGTTCGTAACCCTTGAGGTGTCCCACGTTCACAATCCAAATCTGGTTCGCGTCGTAACGATGCGCCAGGTTCATCTGCTCCCAGATCTTGGCGGTCGGATTCGTGTTGAGCCATTTGTAATTGCGCGGGCCGCCGACATAGTCGAAATGATAATAAATCCCGGCGCCGCCGCTGCGTTTCCGGTCTTCCAGAGACGGTAAACGGCGGAGGTCGCCCCAGTTGTCGTCACACCACAGCAAGGTGACGTCATTCGGCACGCGCATTCCTTTTTCATAATACTCCTGCACTTCCTTGTAGAGCGCCCAATCCTGCGGCACGGCGGCGGCGTTGGTGCGATAAACCTCCGCGATGATCTTCCGTTGGGCCGCCACAATTTCCTCCAGCAACGAGATGTTGGCGGTCTCGGACATCGGCGTGTCAATCTTGCCGCGCATGGCGATGGTGATGACGTTCTCGTAATTTTTATTCCGTTCCAGACCGTCCTGCCAGAATGAGTCGAGCTGGTTCGAGTGGGTCAGGTAATTCCATTCCCGGGCCGTGTAGCCCAGCCGGTTCCATTCCTTGTCCGCCCGCATCATTGGCTCGACGTGGGAGGTGCCCATGACCACGCCGTATTCATCCGCCAGTTCGGGATTCAAAGGATCGTCCTCGTTGAAACAGTTGTTCCACATGGCCGGCCAGAGATAGTTGGCCTTCAGCCGGAGCAGCAATTCAAAGACGTTCGTGTAAAAGGCGTGGTTGTAATCCCCAAATTTTTCCTTCACCCAGCCGGTGAGGTCCGGCGCTTCGTCGTTCAGAAAAATGCCGCGATATTTGACGGCCGGCGGTCCTTGCCCGTATTTCCCCGCCCGGACAAAGACCGCGTCCCGATGCGGCACCGGCACGTCCGCCCACCAGTACCAGGGCGACACCCCCATCGCCGCGGACAAATCATAAATGCCGTAAATGGTGCCGCGTTGGTCGCTGCCTGCGATGACCAGACCACTGGCGACACCGGGCAGGGGATCCGGCACGACCCCGGTAAAATACGATTCCCATTTGCCGGTGATGGCTGAAACGTCGATTTTGCCGGCACGAATCAACTGATCAATGATCCGGCTTTTGCCGATGGTGCCGACCAGGATCACATTCGTTCCCGGGTTTTCTTCCGAGTGAACCATTGCCGGTCTATGGCCGGTGACCCGATCAACATCGCCGCATAGATTATTGGCAGCGATGACCACCCCGGTGCCGTCATTGGTGTCCACGTAAACGGATGCCGCGATATTTCCCTGTGCCACGCAGAAATCGCCGGGGCTCGAGGCGTTCTCCACGTCTGGCGGCCCGTCCAGGGCCAGACTTCGATGGGCCAAAACGAACAGGTAAATGCCAGTCAGCAGGAAAACCCTGCGCTGGAGCCGGACAAACTGGGAATGGATACGGCTTTGGAAAATCACGAGTCTTCCTCTATTTATCCTTCATCGCCCGGTGTCCAAGCCAGTCAAAGTCCGCCGCCACGCTGTCGGCCTGTCCATTGCCAGTGGCATGCACCCGGGTCACGCCGGCAGCATAGCGTATCAGGGAATGGAGGATACCACGATTTTATGGGGAATGCCCTGATTTGATATTTCCTTCTTGAAGTAGAATGGCAAAGATGGTTTGAACGTGCAGGCACCGCGCGATATGGCTGAACAAAATCTTTTTTTCATTTGATGATGAGGGGAGACCGCTTCCGTCACAACACTTGAATGCTCATGCAACTCGGACTGGGATTGTATCGTCACATGCTCACGCGCGAAAATTTCCAATTTGCGCGGCAGGCCGGCGCCACGCACATCGTGGCCCACCTCGTGGATTATTTCAAAGGCGGCGCGCACAATCCCAACGACAACCAGCCGACCGGCACGGAGCGGGGCTGGGGGCTGGCCGGCGACCCGGAAAGGTTATGGAGTGTTGAAGAATTGAGCGGACTGTGCCGGGCCATCGAAGCCGAGGGGTTGAAACTGGAGGCCATCGAGAATTTTGATCCCGCCCACTGGCATGACATCTTGCTCGACGGCCCCCTGAAGAACCGGCAGTTCGAAAATATAAAAATTATCATTCGCAATCTGGGCAAGGCGGGCATCCCGGTCATGGGCTACAACTTCAGTATCGCCGGGGTTTGCGGACGCACGACCGGTCCGTACGCGCGCGGCGGAGCGGCGTCCGTGGGCATGGAGGGCCCGCTGGACGAGCCGATGCCCAACGGCATGGTCTGGAACATGATCTACGATGCCAATGCGCCGAAAGGTTTTGTCGCACCCATCACGGCGGACGAACTCTGGGGGCGATTGGAAAATTTCCTGCGTGAGGTCCTACCGGTGGCCGAGGAAGCGAACGTGAAACTGGCGCTGCATCCGGACGATCCGCCGATGCCAACCATGCGCGGCCAGCCGCGGCTGGTTTATCAATCGCACCTGTATCAAAAGTTGATTGACCTGAACCCCAGCCCGGCCAACGCCCTGGAGTTTTGTCTTGGCACACTGGCCGAGATGGTCCCGCAGGAACGGGACGAGGTCTATGCAGCGACGGATCGCTACAGTTCGCAGGGCAGGCTGGCGTACGTTCATTTTCGAAACGTTCGCGGCCGGGTTCCCTTTTACAAGGAAACGTTTGTGGACGATGGCGATGTGGACATGGTTCGGGTGTTGCGCATTTTAAAGAAAAACAAATTCAACGGTCCGCTGATTCCCGATCACACGCCGCAAATGGCGTGTGGTGCGCCCTGGCATGCGGGCATGGCTTATGCCATGGGCTATATGCGCGCTGCCCTGCAGATGGTCGAGGGGGAATAACCTGAAAATCCTTTTGGCTCAAAGGCCAAAGCACCTCCTACGGATGGGGCTGGCCATTGATCTTGTGGGGCAGGTGACAAGATTAGGTTACAATCCCTCCCATCCGTCCGTTGATTGGTTAGCCACCAAGGCGCATTCGCATTGAATAAGACTGTAATACCCTTAAATTATATTAGAATTTGGCGTGGACCCCACCAGGATTGATTTGAGCAGGGCGATTTGTTCGAAGGTCGAACTTTATACTTGACAGCCTTCTAATAACGGGTAAAGTCCGAAACAACAAAACAACCCCGAGGCCGCGTTTTGGCGACATTTTGTGCATAAGATTAATCTGAACAAATTTCAGGTGGCGACCAACGAGACCGTTCGCGATATCAACAGTCGTATTATGTTGAATCTGGTCCGAAGGCATCAGCCGGTTTCACGGGCCGATTTGATGCGTTATTCGGGCTTGCAGCGCAGCACAGTGTCCGTCATCGCGGGGCGGTTGATTGCCGACCGGTGGTTAAAAGAGGGTGCGGTGGGCAATTTGCCGCGCGGCCGGAGGCCGACGTTCCTTCATCTTAATCCCGACCGGTGCGGAGTCATTGGGGTTGATGTTCAGGCAGCCAGGACCACCTTGGCGGTATCCAACATGGATAGCCAGTTTTCCGCGCTGGAAACCATTCCCACCGCGAAGGATCCGTCCGAGTTTATTGCCCGTCTGAGCCACCGGATCACCGATTTAATCCGGGCGCACCCCAAAAAATCGTATGAGGGTGTTGGTATCAGTTTGCCGGGACGGATTGAGGTCGGCTCGGAACGACTGATATTTGCACCCACTTTGGGTTGGAATGAGTTGGATCTCAAGACCCCGATTGAGCGTGACACCGGCTTGCCGGTGAAGTTGGAGAATGCCGCCAATGCGTGTGCGCTGGCAGAATTGTGGTCTGGGCAGCACATGGATGCGGTCAACAACCTTGTGGCTGTGGCGATTTCCGATGACATCAGCGTGGGCATGGTCTTGAACGGCCAGTTGGTCCGTGGTTCAACCGGCGTGGCCGGGGAGTTTGGCCACGTGTCCCAGATGCCGGATGGGCCCAAGTGTCGGTGTGGCAACAGCGGCTGTTGGGAAATGCTCGCCTCCAATGCCGCCGCCGTGCGTTATTATGCCGAATCCGCCCTGGTTCCCAAGGGTGCCATCGGATCCAAAAGTGACATGGCCACCGTGCCGTTCGGCGACATTCTGCGATTGGTGGAGCAGGGGGATTCGAGGGCCTGCAAGGCACTGAATCAAATGGCGCATCATTTGGGAGCTGGCATTGCGATGCTGGTGACCGGCCTCGCCCCGGACGTGTTGATGGTGGTGGGGGAAGTGACACGCGTTTGGGACAAGGTTGGGCCGATTGTGGCCCAGGCGGTCAGGCAGCATTCCTTTACCCATGCGGCCACCCGGATTGTACCCGCCGGTTCCGAGGTCCAATCCCGGCTGCGAGGCACGGTTGCCCTGGTTCTCCAGAAACATTTTAACGCGCCTTCGATAGCATGAAATTGCAAGAGATGTACAAATAGACTGCCGAGTGCCTAATTAGTTCGGAAGCCGAACTAATTCGGCCGGACAGGCTGGCGGGACGATTAAGAACGATGAACAATAACGGTTTTGAACGGATGCGAACGAACGGTCACAGTCACGGTTCGTTTCGCATTCTTTTCAACCGCAGGGAAGCGCATGTCGGTAATGGTGAATCACATGTTGTCCGGAAAATCGAGCAGAGCCTTTCTTACATGTTGCAACATCTGGACCAGCCGTTGCATGTGGCCACCCTGGCCGCCGTTGTGAACTTTTCTCCCTCGCACTTTTCCGCCTTGTTTAAACGGTGGATGGGATGTCCTCCCATTGACTATTTCATCCATTTGCGAATGCGCCATGCGTGCTGGTTGTTCGACAACACCTCGTTGAATGTCAAAGAGGTTGCAGCGGCGTTGGGATATGATGATCCGTTTTACTTCTCCCGGACGTTTAAATCGGTGAACCGGGTTGCACCCAGTGAATATCGGTTGATGCCGGAAAAATTGAAGGAGGCGGTCAAAGACACGGCCCTGACTTGTGTTTCTTCCACTTCCGAAAACGGGCAAGCGGTTCGAGGAACGCCTGGCCAGTCTGTGCGGATCGGTGGGCGGACGGAATCCGGGCGAAAGACAACCTCAGCTTCATTTCCCGTTTTCGAGACGCTGGAAAAAACAACTGAGATGATTGTTCTCCAATAAACTCATGAAAAACATCGTATCCTCCATTCCGCCGCGCAAATTTTTTGTCATAATGAACAACATCCAAATGTGTCGAAAGTGTAAACAGGGTGGTGGTTCTCCAGAACGTGCCTTTACGTTGATCGAATTACTCGTCGTGATTGCCATCATCGCCATCCTAGCGGCGATGTTGTTGCCGGCGTTGGCTGCGGCGAAGTTCAGGGCATTGGTGACCCAGGACACTTCCAACTATCATCAATGGGGTATCGCATGGACGATGGGCGCGAGCGACAGCAGCAGTGGATTTTATCCCATGCCGCCGCTGGCAGGCAGTGCGGGCAACGACGCATGGGACGTTTCAGCCGACTTGGTTTCCAATATGGCGCCGTATGGAATGACGTTGCCCATGTGGTACTCCCCATGCCGTCCATGGGATTTCCAAGGGGACAACGGTTGGTGCATAACGAATCTGAATCATCCGGAATCTACGCTGGCTGATCTATACCAGGCGGTCACCCATGCCTTTCCAGGTTATGCCATCATCTATCACAGTGTATGGATACAGCGTTATGACTTAAATGTTCCAAGTCACACTCTCTGGCCATCGGTGACGGCCGGCCCCAATCCGAATCCCAGTGCGAATTCACCGTATCAGTGGCTTAGAAAACCCTCCGATCCTAACGCTTCTCTAGTGCCCATTATGAACGATAGGACCGTCGGATCGACGACGGTAATGTTCAACGGGACCGGTATTCCCGCAGGTGCCAGCCAAAACGGCCCGGTGGCTGAGGAAAACCTGCTGTTTGGCGATGGGCATGCGGCCACTCAGCAAGCCAATACGATGAAGTGGCGCTGGAAGGGCGTTTATATCTGCTGGTATTGAAGTCCCGCCATACTTTTACCCGAATGAATGTAACTAAGTGAACAACCAACAACCAGACAACCAAAAGCAGAAAGCAGGAGTTCCTCTATGAAAATGAAGCAATCCTCAATTCTGGTAGGGATGCTCGTGCTCGCAAGTGTGCCGCTTGCGACTGTGAGTTCCCTTGCCCAGACAACCAACATCGTGGTGTATAACTTTAACACCGCCGACCAGGTCAATGGCACGCTTGCCCCGTACACCGATGCTTGGGGAAACTGGTACGGCACTTCCTACTACAATGTGCTGTGGAGTACAAATGATGCCAACAACAATCCCAGCTCCGGTTCCATGGAAATCGAGAGCATTTTTCCTGATTCCCTGATTGGTGGTTGTTGTGGGCCGCAATTTACTGTTTACGACCAAAACAATGGCGTTCAAGATGTTCTCGGCGGCACGCCGCTGAACGGCAATGGCTCCGCGGCGACGAACTTTGTCGTAACGAATATCACGTTTGACATCATGATCGATCCCAGTTCCACCGATACTAATTCCAACGGTGCTAATTATCCGCCCATCTCGGTGTTTACCCGGGGCACGGCGTACAATCAGAATTCGTTTGGCTCAGTCAGTATTCCACTCACCAACGCTGGCGTCTGGGTTCACGAGAGTTTTCCGGTGACTCCCAATGCGAATTGGGCCACCATTCCCAATGTGGGATTCAACCACTATAGCACGACTGAGACTGGAACGTTCAATTTTTATGTAGACAACATTGCGTTCCAAGAGGGTATTGTTTCCTTCCCGCCGCCGAATGTGAGCATCCAAAAATCTTCCCCGGCGCTGCGTATTTTTGCGGGATCATCCATTAATACGTATGATCGCGAACAGCTTACTTCGCTTGACCATAATCAATCCTGGGTGGGCGGCACTTACCCGGTGTCTTATTCGTACACGCTGAAGAGCTTCCCGACAATCCCTTCAGGCTCTGTGTTTCGCTTCCATATATTTCTTGTGCCGGTCAATAACGCCGGCGGCAACAGTTTTTCCAATAACGAGTATATTGAATATCAGGCCAACAACGACCTGTGGCTGAACGTCAACGCGACCAATCCGACCAATGTTTGGGCGGACGTGGCCTTCAAAACCAACCTTCCCAACGCCAATCCAAATGACCTGGTTACTCTGACCAATTCGACAGCTGTCGGCACTTGGACGTTGGCGTTCAACAGCGCCACGAGTGGCACGGTGACCGCTCCAGGCGGGGCCAGCGCGAACTTTACCCTTCCGGATGGCGCGACTATTGCCGCCGACTTCGGCAACCCACTGGTAGCCTTCTTTGGCGTGCAACCCGATTCCGGATACGGCGAAGGACAATATGTGGATGTGGCTAAAATCTCCACTGTTGGCGTTGCGGCACCGGGAGTTGCCATCAACGACGACTTCACGTCCGATACCAGCATTAACACGAACATCTGGGACGTGAGCAATTCAGCCAATCCGGCCAGCTTGGTGCTTGCCACTTCCAATTCACCTTGGTGGGTATATTGGACAACGCCAGCCTTTGGATTCGGGCCGGCAACCAAGGCGGATATTGGCAATTCCAGCATCCCGTGGAAATCGCCATATTACTACGCCAATTACGTTACCAATGGCGCTCCAACGCAAGAAGCCAACAACATTTGGTTTTTGCTGAACAGCTCCTATTTGCCTACTGTAAATGGGTTGTCCAATGGGCCCGCGTCGCCCAATGCGTTCTTCCTTGTGACCAAACCGCCGCCGGCCCAGTAATCGCGCCTCAAAAGGCATAGGCAACAATGACGGCACCAGGATTCCTGGTGCCGTTTTTCTCTCTCGATGCCCGTCGAATTCCGTTCGAATTCCACCTGATATCGAAAAGAAAACTACGATTGTCGCGACCACTCATCAATGCCAGGCGGACTCACCTTCTCTCATGAAAGCTGTGAAAATTGCGAAAAATCATAATATCGTCCATTCCACGAGGAGAGGTTTATGATAGAGTAACTTACTGTCTGTAATAAGCTAATGTGGCTTGTCGGCAGAAGGGAATTGAGGTTTTTGACGAGCCGTACTTGGTCACCAAAGTGACTTGGGAGTTTTGATGGTGTGAAGACGTTGTCGTCGGCGCCGGATGGACAGCGGCGCCGTTTTTTGTTGAAAAATTATCAGGAAAAATGCGAGTCCGATTTAATTTGGCTCAAGTCCTCCAGCCGCTTGATATATGAATCGTAACAGCCAGGCAGAAGGGTTGTTTTTTTCCGGAAACCTTCGCGTTTTCCTGGTTGTCTTTCTATTTGGGGTATCGGTACGGGCACAGAATGTATATGTGGTTGATCAATTCAATCCTTCTGGTGTGGGTGGCAATAGTTACGTCGGCGGGCAGATTGGCAATGTCTGGGCAAACTGGTTCGGCAATGCGTTCCAATCTTTGGCTTGGGATTCCACCAGCGATGCCAGCAACAATCCTGCCTCGGGTTCCATGAAAATAAACCTTAACTTTAATAATTCGGGGGCCATTCCGAATCAATTTGAAGTGTATGATGGTTTTAATGGCATTTCGCCTGCACTCAATGGCTTGCAATACACAAATTTCCAGTGCGACGTTCGTTTTGCACAAGGTTCGGCCACCACCAACGGCACTTTTGGTTTTCTGCAATTCGGCATCGCGGTGGGCAACAGTCAGGATTATTTCGGCGGCGTCAGTGTTCCGTCCAGCAACACCAACTGGGTGCACGTGAGCATCAACCTTAATGCGACAGCCGATCCCAACCTGCAAAGCATCAACGACGTGTTGATTCACATTTATGGACCTGCCATGAGCGGGGTTTCAACTCTCTGGGTGGACAACATCGAGTTTGCAGGCGCTTCTCCGATTACCACCAACTGCGTTGTGGATTGGAACAATGTGCATCAAAGGATAGATGGTTTTGGAGCTTCCTCGGCTTGGGATGGCACCTGGACGACCAATCAAGCGGATATTCTTTTCTCCACCAACCTGGGCGTCGTTTACTCCGACAACCTGAGTAACCAATACACGAATAATGGCGTTGGCCTCTCTCTGTTGCGCAACCATATTATCCCGGCCGGCTCCACTTTAGCGAGTGCAACACCCACCACGGCCGAAACGCAAATTATACAATGGGCTCAGGCCCGCGGCGCCCAGGTGTGGAGCACACCCTGGACGCCGCCCGCAGGATTCAAAAGCATCAACGACATCTACGATACCAACACAGCCACTGGCAGTGGGATAAATGGCGGCAGTTTCCTGGGCGGCAATGCTACAAATCTGGCCTACGCCAGCCAATTGGCCAACTACGTTGCATCAATGAAGAATACTTACGGCGTCAACCTCTACGCCATTTCCATTCAAAACGAGCCGGACGCGAACGTGACCAGCTACGAGGCGTGTCAGTGGACCAATACGTTCATTCATGATTTTGTCACCAACCTTTACAATGCACTGGTCGCCCAAGGCGTGGGTTCAACCAAAATCATCCTTCCCGAAAGCCAAAACTGGCAGGATTACCAGAACCTCGCAGGTCCTGCCATGACCGATCCCAATGTCGCGGCGGATGTGGGCATTGTCGCCGATCACAATTACGACGGCGCCAACGGGCCGGCTAATCTGGCCAAGAACAGTTATGGCAAGGCGCTTTGGGAGACGGAGGTTTCCCAACTTAGCGGCGAAACCAGCGACATTGCCAATGGTGTTTATTATGCCCAGCGGATTTTTCTATTCATGACAGTGGCGCAAGCCAATGCCTGGCATTACTGGTGGATTGTTCCCTATGGAAGCCAAACGGGTCTGCTGGACGAAAATGCTGCGCCCACCAAACGATTGTTTACCGTCGGTAACTACAGCCGGTTCGTGCGGCCGGGATATTACCGCATTGATGTGGCCAATAACAATCCCATCACCTCAATCAGCGCGTACAAAGACCCCAACTCCGGAAATTTTGCCGTCGTTGCCGTCAATCCCACCTCAACCGTTGTGACTCAAATTTTTAATCTGGCGAATTTTTCCGCCGGTTCCGTGACGCCCTGGATTACTTCCAGCAATCTTTCGTTGGCCAGCCAGCCGGTGGTTGGCGTGACCAATGCGTCTTTTACTTACGCCTTGCCGGCCATGAGTGTGATGACTTTTGTGGGACAGGGTTATGTGCCGCCTTCCAGCATCACGATCTCCAGCGCCTCGTTCAATCCGGGCGGGCCCGCCTTTGTTCTGACATGGAATTCGACGGCGGGAGCAACCTATTCCGTATTCAAGACCAATGTTTTGGGGGGAGCTGTCGCCAGCTGGCCGGCGCTGGTCACGGGTTATCCTGTCGGGGGAGCGACCGGCGGCCCGCTTTCGTACACGGACACAACGGCCACCGTCAGCCCGGCCTTTTACCGGGTGAGCAGTCCGTGATGCGGCTTGAGAGCAGCGGTCAATTAATTGCCGTCAAATACTGAAAAATTTCTAGTTTTGGGTGCTTTCAGGCCAGTCATCTGTGCGAAACGGCACCGCCGGCAGGCCGGCTCCATTGTAGAGCGTCGCCTGCGGATTGGCCTGCCAGGCATAGCGGGCCGCGACCGGGTCAGGAACCTCTGGTGAAGAAACCACGACCGAGTCGCCGTCAATCCTGGCGTTCGCCCAATGCCATTTTTGGTCTTTGCCGGCGATGGAGAACTCGCCCAGCTTGCCGCCTTTCGCCACCAATCCGCCGTCGAGATGCGTGAAATTAAGTTTCAACATCCCCGGCAGACGTTTCATCGAAGCATAGGTCGGGCCTTGATAAGGAATCTTTTCGCCATAGGTTTGGGCCAGCGCGCAGCAGGCCAGACGATCACCCACCGGGACCTTGTTTTTAGGATGGATATTGTCCGCGTCGCCGGTGTCCACCGTGACGGCCAGGCCGCAATGCGGAACATTTTGCGCGGTCAGCGCCTGCGCCTCGCGTAGTTCGGCCCAGCCATCGGTGCCCGGTTCGTCGCGGCGTTGCAAGAACGCGGGCAGGCTGACGATGCAAAATGGAAAACCGCCCTGGCCGAACAGTTGTCGCCAGTCGCCAATCATGGCCGGGAGCAAAGTGCGATAGTGGTAAGCCTGCGTGAAGTTGGCCTCACCTTGATACCAGATGGCGCCTTTGATCGCCAGCGGCGCCACCGGTTCAATCATGCCCAGATACAACACGGCGGGCATGGTCGGATAATTCTCAAAATCCAACGGCATCGGGTGGGGCGGTTTGGCGTTGCAACTGAGTTTGCCTTTCCATTCGCCCGCGAGCGGAATGGCGGTACTGTCCCCCAGCACCAGCCGCATCGTGTCCGGTGGGGACAGAAAACCGTCGCGCGATTTCCATTTGAACACCCGGATGGCCACGAGGTTGGTGCCCGGCTTGAGAACTTCCCCGGGCACGTCGTAGGCCCGCGGATTTTCCACCCAGGAACTCGCTCCGACCCAATGGCCGTTGATGTACGTGGTGTCCATTTTTTCGATGGAACCAAGATAGATCGTGGCCTTGCCGGCCGGCAGTGGGTCGGGAAGGGTGATTTCCTTGCGCAACCAGCAAATGCAGGGCACGTCGGCCAGGCCCATTTCCTCAAAGGCGCCGGGAGTATGGACGGTTTGCCAATCGGAATCGTTCAAGTCCGGCGAGGCCCAGTTTTGGCCCTGCGATCCCACGTCGTATTCATCGAGCCAGTGCATCAGGAAGCTGCCGTATTGCGGTCCGATTTTGCTGCCGAGGCGTTCCATTTCCGCCAATTTCGGATCATAGCCGCCGACTTGGTGCAGGGATGCCGGACTCATCCAACTCTCCACCGGCGTGCCGCCCACGCAATCCTCAATCAAACCGATTGGCACGTGAATGTCCTCCTGCAATCGGCGCCCGAAAAAGTAGGCCACGGCGGAAAAACCCTGCCAACCGCCTTCGGTAATTGTTTGAGGCGAGCAAATCTTCCAGGTGCCATCCGGGACCGGTGCGGGCAAATAGGAAACTTTGTGATTCACCAAAAACAGCCGGATTTCAGGATGGTTCGCTGACTTGATTTCTTCCGCGGCATTTTTCACCAGTCCGATGCCGAGCTCCATGTTGGATTGGCCGCCGCACAACCAGACATCACCCACCAAAACCTCATGAAAATCGACCGTCTGGCCTGACCCGGTGATTTTGAGCGTGTAAGGTCCGCCGGGCTCCGGCGGCTGAATCTGCGCCTGCCAATGGCCATCCGCGCCGGCGACGGCCTTTGCCGTATGGCCCGCCATTTCCACCGTGATGACGTCCCCGGGTTTCGCCCAGCCCCAAATCCGATCCGGTTTTCCACGCTGAAGCACCATGTTGTCGCCGAACATGGGGCTGACAAACGGCAGCGACGAATGGTCTGCCGCGGCAGCTGTCCATAACACGGCAAAGATGGAGACGCACAGGAAGAATCGTTTGATTGGCATGGCTTGCATGATGTGTGGTTGAATGGGGTAGGACAATTTTCGGTTGAATATGAGTTCGGAAATCATTGTGTTTCGGGCGCAGACTGCCTCGCCGGCGCCGGGCCGGGGAGGTAGCGGTCCGCCCATTTGAGGAACGCCGGCCAATTCGGCGCGTCGGTGTGTCCGCCGTCGTGCTGCCGCCAGGCCAGATCGCCTTTGGTCAGGGCGGTGTTAATCGGCGGCATCGGAGCGGTGAGATAATTGCCGGAAATGCCCAAATCATTTTTGCCCAGCAGCCGATAGACGGGGCCGGCCGCAACTTCCGCCATGAAACTGCCATGTTGATCCACCCAGGTGCCCTCCGCGCCGGGGCTGCCCGACGAAGCGCCATAACTGATGAACACCGGTCGCGGTGCGCAAAGGGCGATCAATTCATGCGCGTCCACCGGCAAATCCCCGGGTGTCAATGGGCCGCCGTATTTGAGAAAATTGCCCGCCATCCAATGGTATTCGCCGGTGCCGGTGAGATTCTCCACCAATTCACCCCAGTGACGGCGGGATAATTTCGCGCCGCCTTCACCGGAGGAACCGACCAGCGCAATGGCAAAACGCCGGTCGTACGCCATTGTGACCAACGTCGCCTTGCCGTAACGCGAAAGGCCTTCAATGCCGACCTGCTTTGCGTCCACCGCCGGGTCGGTTTCAAAATAATCCAGCGCGCGGCTCGCGCCCCAGGCCCACGCCCGCAACGCGCCCCAATCGTCCGGTTTCCGCGGCTGGCCTTTGTTACATAAACCGATGATGCCGCTCGTCAGACCGGCGCCGTCATCGGCCTGAAAAGCGGCCGGAATCATGACGGCGTAACCCCAGCCGTTGGACAAAACCAGTTCCTGCCAGTTGGGCCCGCCAAGTCCGGGAAAGCGGCGGAAAGCGTTCGTTCCGCCGAAACGGTTTGTCCCGCGCAGGAAACGGCTGAAGTCGAAACCAAATTCCAACATCACTGGCACCGGGCCGGTGGCACCAGCCGGCACGGTCAATGTCAACGGAATGTTCACGCTGATGAGCGGATAGGACGAATTGTCCACGTGGCCGACGAGATGTTTGATGATGACCGGGATTGTGCCGTTGTTCGTCCGGGTAATGCTGGTCAATTCCCAGGTCACTTTGGGTGCATCTTTCGGAACCCGGCCATAGACTTCCCGGTCAAAGGCCTCGACGATCTCTGGTCGCCGCTGTTCCCACCACATTTCGGGCGTGGTCACCTTCTGGCCATTATTCAGCGTGAGCGGGTCGGGCAGGCTGGGATAGGGATTGGCCCTGGCTTCATCGGTATTCTGATAATTGGCAGCCTGAGGGTTCATGCCATCTGCGCCGGGTCGCAACGTTTTGATACCCAGTTGTTCCATCATGTTTTGATGGTCCTGTTCCGCCGTCCAGCTCATTGGCGGCGGCAGGTTCGTGGCGGTGGAGGGCGTTGTCGTTGTCTGCGCGTGGCAAATCGTCGCCGCTGCCAGGACGAGCAACGCGAAAACGGAATGATTTCCAAGTTGCCTGGCCTGGAGATTTAAACCGTATCTCTGGGAATCAGGGCGCCGCTTCGGTTTTTTTGGGTTCATTTTTCGAACAGTTTCAAATTTATCGAGTCAGCCATCATTCCATAACCAACCTCGTTCGGATGCAGATGATCGCCGCTGTCCGCCACAACCAGGAGTCGTGAAGGCTCCTGCGGATCACGCATCGCTGCGTCAAAATCAATCACCGCGTCAAATCTGCCGCTGGTCCGAATCCAGTGGTTGACCCGCCTGCGCGCGGCTTCGTGGGCCGGACTGTCATAAAATGATCCTCCGAAGGGCGTGATGGTTGCCCCATATACGCGAAGCTTCCGGGCGTGAGCCTGGTCAATGATCTGTTCGTACGCGGCAATTAAATTTGTCGCCACGGATGCCGACGCTTCTGGACTGTGGCTTCCACCAATATCGTTGACGCCCTCCAGCACAATGATCCAACAAACGCCGTTTTGCGAAAGCCCGTCACGCTCAAAGCGCGACAGCGCTGTTGGCCCCAGGCCGCCACGCAACACGCAATTTCCGCCGATGCCTTCATTTAACACTGCGATGCTGGCCGTGTTGGTGTCCGCCTGCAAACGGCGCGCCAGATTGTCCGGCCAGCGATCGTTCCTGTCCGTTCCCGAACCCCGTCCATCCGTGATCGAATCACCCAGAGTGATGATGGCGCCGCTGGAGTTTCCAGCCAGCACATCAATACCCTCCAAAATATACCAGTGCCCGGTTTTGGCCGCGTTGGGCAAGTCCGGGGCCGTGACCCAATCGCCTGCTTGCAGATACGACGTGGTCCGGGAACCGGGATGTCCCGTGACCGCCGCCGAGGCGGCGCCGAAATCAATGGTCACCGCCAGGTCGGACAACGGTGCCAGGTCAAAATCAAACGGATCGGAAACGACGGATTTGCCTGTTGGAATCGTCACGGACGGTTTGCCTTGAAACGTCAGCACCTTGTCGCTGCTTGTTTTGATCGTGCTTCCACCCATCGACCGGGCCAGGTGAACCGAACTCATCGTCACCGGCTCTGTGCCGAACGCGTTGGAAAAGCGCACGCGCAATGTTTCCCCGCCGATGGAAACCTGCACGATTTGGCGCAGCGTATTGCTGGTCAACCCTGGCGGCGGCGGCAGGTTTCTGGTTTCCGTTAACTGCGGTGATGCTCCCCACGTGCCCACCCAATGGCCGCCTGGATCCGGTGTGGCAACTGCCGGTCGTGCGCAGAAAAAGTTCGCGGCCAGAACTAAATCTGTCAGCACGATGGATGCGGCGCGTGGAGGGTACTTTCTCGTGGAGAAATGTTTAGTCGTTTTGGGGTTTAACAAAAACAAAAAAGTGGATTAACCCGTGTCCGGCTTATCGTTTAAAACCGCCGCAGCGGGCTGGGTTGCCTTGCAAACCATGCAGGCTTTTAGATCAATCCGTCATACGGCTTTCACCCGTAGCATAGGAGCCTGTGATAAACCGGCCTTCGTTGCTAAAAATGGCCCTGGAAGGGCATTTCAAGTTGGACATCACAATTGCAAGTTATTGTGAGATAGATACAAGGATATGCATTAAACATGACACAGGATGATGGAAAGCCCATTACTTCCGTAGTATTCTCCATTCCCAAATGAGGGCAACGTTGATATTATAAATATATCGTTGGAACCCCGAATAACCTGAAAAGACTTAAGACTTATGAAAATGACATCTGTTAGTAACAAAACGAAGCTCACCAGTTTGGCAGCAGCGGTTGCGCTTCTTGGTTTTGGAGCGATTCAAGCGCAAGGTCAGTCGGTTTTTTACAATTTCTCTGATAACACCGCTGACGGTTGGGCTAATGCAGGATTCAGCGGTAGCCCGGTCGCTTCCGTCTCCAACATCGGCGGCCAAAATTACATTTACCTTCCCCTTGGCGGTTTCCAGGTGGGAAATGATGCATCCGACTCTTCAGGCAATCTCAGCGGTTTCAACGCTGCGATGTCTGCTGCCCTTAACAACCCATCCGGCTACGACATCAGTTATAATTATTACTTCAATACGGCTACTTTTTCAGGTGCGACTTTCTTGCAGCTTGGCACGTTTGTCAACGCGGGCAGCGGCTTCTATGCGCAGGATTATAGCACACCTAATGAAGTCCAATTCAACGGCACCCAGTTGGCCAGCGGCCAGGTGTTCTCAGGCACGGTTACGATTAACCTGGCTGCGGTTGGTTTCAACGACGCGAACGCAGCATCAGAAACTTATTTCCGACTGGGACTCATTGAGAATGGCAATGGCACTGGTACTGGGGTGTATTATACCGATATCAGCGTCTCTCCTGTTGGCGTTCCTGAACCGGCTTCCATCGCTCTGTGTGGCTTGGGCTTGGCGGCCGGCATTACTTTCCTTCGCCGTCGTAATGCATAACAGGCTTTGCAAGAGTTGATTTTCTTTTCAAGCCCCTCACGTGCGTGCGGGGCTTTTTCATCGGTGCACTTTCAATTGCCCTGCCCATGAACCGATGATGATCTGTCACGTCATTTTTTCAGCCAATGGCCTGGGTGAGGCGACGAGTTGGAATCCTTGCTGGGCCGCCAGCTTGACCAGCAGCCGGCGTTGGCCTTCCTCAT
>Ga0187855_10000342_pt1 | contig 41994 bp, 41 predicted proteins | sample June2016WEW_8_10_2_FD_132969 | JGI IMG/M metagenome (GOLD analysis project Ga0187855, IMG submission 132969) | Peatland microbial communities from SPRUCE experiment site at the Marcell Experimental Forest, Minnesota, USA - June2016WEW_8_10 | ecosystem: Environmental > Terrestrial > Soil >... | reverse complement strand
GGCGCCATGCCCACAGGCAAACGACGTGCCCACGACCATCACTTACTTCTTCTTTCGTACCCCACCCACCGATGCCCACCCAAAACGGCACCAGCATGCCCAAACTCAGCGGCGCTCAACAGCGGGCCGCGCGAGCGAACGCGAGCATTTGGTAGGCGAACGTCCGGGTGTTCTCCCGGGCTTGGCGGTCGCGGATCCCTGGGATCAGGTCAACGGCGCTCGCTGCCTCCAGTAGCGTCAGATTGTTCCGCTGCGCGTAGGCGATGATCTTCGCGACGCTGATGTCGCCGACCCTTGGCCGCAGGCCTAGCGCGAGAGCGAACGTCTCCTCGTTACGTGGGTCGATGAGCAGCCGCAAATGCGCGATTGCGGCGCGAACCTCGGTACGCTTGAAGAATCCGCGCGGCCCGATCGACTGGTAGCTGATGCCCGCCCCGGCAAGCCCGCGCTCAATGCACTCCACGACATCTTTGTCGCGTGCGAGTACCGCGATCTCTCGCTCTTGGACGCCCTGTTCAATGAACCGCTGGATACGCGCGGCGACCCACCGCGCCTCATCCACGTCGCTGTTTGCGAAATGCACTGCTATCTCGGGGCCGTCCTCGGTTTCTCGCGTGGGCACCAGCGTCATCGGCCGCTGCACCCGGTTATGAGCGATCAGCCGGTTCGCTGCCTGCAGTATCTGCGGCGAGTTGCGGTAGTTCTCCTGGAGGGTAAAGACATACGCGTCGCGGTATTCCTTCTCGAAATCGAGAATCAACCGGACATCCGCGAGCCTGAACCCGAAGATCACCTGCTTGTCATCGCCGACCGCCATGAAGTCCCGGTCAGCGAGAACGCGCAACAGCCGCGCCTGCGTTGGGTTGGTGTCCTGGTACTCGTCCACGAGTATGTGCTGCCACCGCTCCCGGTAGCCGGTGCGGATGTCCGTGTTGGCGCGCAACAGTTCAACGGTCCGCAACAGCAGATCATCGAAATCCAGGGCGTCAGCGCGCGTGAGCTCACGCTCATACTCGCCCCACACGCGAGCCACTATCTGGCTCGTCCTATCCGCCGCGACCGCCGCGTACTGCTCGAGCGGGACCGCGTGATGCTTGTTAGCGGATATCTCATGCTGTACCACGCTCGGCTTGATCCACGCGACCTCTTCTTCTGTCAACGCGCGTCTGATGACCCGTCGGGCGTCGCTCTCGTCGTAGATCTGAAACTGCGAACTCCTGCCGATCAACGCGTGGTGGCTACGCAAGATTCGCGCGCAGGTTCCGTGAAAGGTGCCCGCCTGAATCCGCTCAGCGATCTCCGCCCCGCATAGCTTGCGCAGCCTGCCGATCATCTCCCTCGCTGCCTTGTTGGTGAGGGTAATCGGCAGAATCGACTCCGGCTGCACGTCCCGTGCCTCGATCAAAAACGCCACCCGGCGAGTCAGGACCCTCGTCTTGCCCGTCCCCGCACCCGCGATCACGAGGATCTTGCCCGGCGGGTGAGTCACAACCGCTCGCTGCTCACGATTGAGGTTCACCAAAGCCTTCGGTTTCTTCCGCCGCGACCCACGACTCACCCGGTCACGGCCGCCATTCTGCTTTGTAGGTGACACCTCTCACCTCCTTTCCAGGATCGAGATCGCCGAACGAGCTGGCCGTGTTGCCTCACGGGCGAGGTGGCCGCGAGCACCGTGGATGCCCCGCGAACCTGTCGCCCGTGAGCGCGAAGTTCAACTCGCCGGCGAAGCACTCAAGCGCCGCGAGCACGAGCTCCGCGTTATGCGGGTCTTCGTCTTCTGCCGCGGCGATATTACCCGTGTCTCGCCATCCCGCGGTCACACCCCTCGTGTGCGGATCCTGTAGGTAGGCGACCGGAAGGAAGACACCTCCCTGGTCATCATCCTCGCCGTAGCACTCGATCCGAACTCCCTCGGGAGCTATCAGTGCTCCCTCCACTACAGCTTCGGTGAACAGGTTCATTGCGATCGCTCCGGCCTCGATATCCCCGGGGTGCTCGACGCTACCCTCGCTAGGAACGCACATGTCGCGGGTGATCTTTGATCGCTGTACCCGTACCCGACCGCCCCCGTACGCAACCCCGTGAGCGTCGCGCGATTTCGCACGACCGAACGCAAGACTGACCCGGCCGAACAGAACCGCGACCACGATGTTCGCGAAGCTACTTTGATAATCGAGCAGCCGTTTGATCGCGCTGGCAGCGCTCGCAACCGCGAGTACCTCGAGCAAGTTCTCGCGGCTCGCTGTTCTTATGAACTGGGCTGGTTTGACGGTAAGGTCGATGGTGGAACGTGTAAGATCGGCTAGAGCGCTCAGCTTCGCTAGAGCGCGCTTGGCAACTACGAGATATCTACACATGAGAATCTCCTTTGGGTAGGGCACGGATGGTGGATCGGCCGCAGAAGCTGTGTGCTTCTATGCGACGTGTTGCCGGCTGGTCGAGAAGAGGGTGAGCGCAGAGCCAGATCCCGTGGGTGCGATCTGACTTTCGACGACTGGACGAGGCCCGGAGCGCCGCCCTTGTCGTGGCTTGGGTGTCCTCGCTAAAACGCGAAGCCGAGCTGGCCGAAGGCCTGCTCGTTACGGGCTTTCGCGAGGTTCCTTGAGCATCTTGGGCATTCTTTGACTTTGCTGTCGAATAGGCCGTCGCTGGTGAGGGTGTAGAAGGCGGTGTTGGTGTGACTCCAGTTGTAGAGGCCGAACGTCACCCCGCAGGGGCAGGACCAGCGCTCTGCTTCATAGCGCTCCCATCGTTCTTCGCATTCATACTCAAACGCAGCCGCGAGGTACTCACCTGGCCTGGCAGCGCATAGGTCATGCAAGAGCTCGCCGGTAAATTTCACCTCTTGCTGACAGATCGGGTTGGCGTGGTAGAGCCGTCGTAGCCTCTCGATCAGCTCATCGTCGGGCTCTTCGACCCAACCCTTGCCGCGCATCACGCCGAGCGCGAGTTCGATGACAAGCCGTTCATTTGGCTCGCCGTCGACCAGAAAATCGTGTGCGACATCCTGCTCGGACCCGACATCACCTCCTTTCTGGATTCCTTGATACTCACGCGAGAGCGTGGTCGTCAAACAGTGACGGTGTGCGCTCCTCGCTCCATGCGTCCTCGGCGAGCAGGCGCGCTGCGGCGAACCTGACGGCCAGCGGGTTGATGTCGCCGCCGACGAATCGCCTTTTGAGGGCACGCGCCTGGATAGCGCTCGTCCCGCTGCCCACACAGGGGTCGATGACCAGCTCACCGGGATTGGTGAACGCTTCTATGATCCGTGCGAGGAGACGACCCGGAAGGCTGTTCTCGTAGCGCAACCGGCCGGGCCGGTCAGCGCGCCCGTTCTCCGGCCACCAATCCAAGGGGTAATCCCGGCCCGAATGGGCCTTTGGAAGATCGACCGGCACGTTGAACACTCGCCGGCGGTCCTCCAGTCTGCCGCGGCTCATCACAGTGATCGTCCAGTGCGAACACGCAAATCGACGGGTGGTGTAGAGCGCGAACTCCCGGAACGCTGGGATCTCGTTCACCTACGTCAGCCCGCACTCTTCGGCTGCGACCTGCACAATCGCGGCCTGCTGCGGGCCTGTGACCACTGCAAGCTGGCCACCGGGGCGCAGCGCGCCGGCGGCAGCGGACACCCACCGACGGGTAAAGGCGGGGTACTCGGCGCTTGGAACATCGACGTAGCCGCCGACTATCTTGCGCCGATCTCGGCGGTAGACCCGCTCGGCGCTGCACGCGGCGGTGCCGCGTCCCAGCGCGTAGGGCGGGTCGCAGAGAACGAGGTCGGCCGGCTCCTCCAGCGATCTGAGGAGGTCCATCGCGTCAGCCAGGTGCAATTCCACATCGGCCAACGTCCCACCCGGTGCGACGAGCACGAGCCGACGCGGGGCTTCGGGAGTTCCCCGGATCAGCCAGACGCTGCGGTTGACCCGCTCCGCGTTCCCCGACGCCCGGAGTGTCTGGAGCATCCCTCGCAGCCTGCGCTTCCATACCCGGGCGGTGGGATGCTCCGCATCAGGTGGCGCAAGGCCACCGTCGCGTGCGATGTCCGCTCGCGCTTCGCAGCGCCGGTACAGCGCGGGGAGTGTGTAGGTGCCCTCCCGCAGCGTTCGCAGCACGTCAGCCTCGGTGATGAGTTCCGTTACCACGCTATGCTCCCTTCTTGAGTTCAGACCGATCCTGGGCGTGTGGGAAAAACGCTTGTGAGTCCCACGTCTGGGCTATGGTGAGCCCGACATTGCGCGCGGCGAGAATGAGTACCTCGGCGACCCACGCGTTGAACTCCGCGGCGGATATGCCGTACGCGGCGCTCGCGTCGTCCAGGTCGTTGATGAGGTTAGCCACGACTCCTCGACCGGAAAGCTTCGAGGATGACCAGCGCCGCGCCCACTCGCGGGTCTGCTCCCGTGTTGCGCGCAGCTGTATACCGTTCTTGGTGAATAGCGCGTCGCCGTAGCGAGTCTCGATCCACTGCACGGCGCCTTCCAGAGCGTTAACGCAAGCGTCGGTAAACGTCGCGGTGACGCCTTCCTGCCAAGCCTCAGCGAGTTCGTCGCTCAGGCTATCGGGCGGCTGCTCGCGCTGTTCGCCGACGATTTCCAGCGCGAGCTTCTCTGGTGTGTGCTCGCGGCTGAGGCTGGGCTCGCGGGGCAGCGAGTCCCATACCTCCGGGTTGCCGTCCTGGATGCCTCTGAGTGCTCGGATCGCGGCGGCCGTGGGGGTGTTGCCGTCTGCTGCCCAGCTTCCTGCCGCTCGGCCGGCGTCTTCGCCGACTTCGCGTGCCTGCGCGCGCCACGTGGTCGGTTGCAGGTAGTCGGCGAGGCTTTCCAGTTCGCGGCGTAGCTCGGGGACCTCGCTCTGATCCTTGCGCTCCGCGAGCGCTGAGAGCTCTTGTTCGACCTCCGACAGCGCATCTATTTGGCTGGCCCCCGCGGAGCTGAAGGAGTAGAGCGCGCTCCTCCACTGGCCTGCGTGCCAGTTGCCTGCGATTGTGCGTGCCTGGTCTGCGTCAATGGTCATTGTGTACCGCCCGCGGTTGATGTCGTGCGCGCTGGGGGTCGGGTAGCCTCTGCCTCGCCGGCCCAGCGCAGGTATCGGGGAATCAGGCCCGGGAATTTCGATGCTCCGGTGCCATCGAAGCTGTCACAGCCGAGCGAGGCAAGCAGCTGGGCGCGCTGCTCGGAGTTGCATGGTGCCCCGTGAATCCATAGGCCGCGCGCCTTCCCTTCGGCTGCGATCTGCTGCATCTCTAGGGATTGCTTGTAGGTGTCGGACCCGGCGAGAAAGAGGCACCGTAGGTTCGGTGTATCGAACGGGATGCCTATCTCACCCGACCCGTCCTGCACCACGTAGGCAAGCGGCAAGTCGCTCATCAGCGGCGCGAGCCACTGAAAGTTCAGGAACGTGTGGGCGGCGTCCTCTCGAACGTCTGGGACAACGACCCACACGAGGTTCGCGGGCGGCGGCGTTTTCGACGGCGGCTCCCCGAACGGGTTTGGCTGGTTCGGGTCCGGTGCCTGTGTGCTTGGTAGCCCGCAGTGGGGCGCCAGCCCGCGCAGGGTGTCGCTGTTGAGGATCCCGCGGATCTTGGTGATCATCCGTGTGTATGTGTCGATCTGAACGCCGGTGTAGCCGCCGCAGTCGATCGCGACGCGGTACCCGCCGGCGAGCGTCTCAGCGAGGCGGCTGAAGTCCCGCGGCTGAAGTATGCGCCCGATGTTCGGGTCCTGGTGAGCCTCGACTCGCGCGAGCGAGCCAGAGTGAAAGAACAGCATGGGTATTCTCCTTCTGCCCCGTAAAGGGTCGGGGCGGTCGCGTTGGAAGCCCACCACGCGGCAGTCCGCCGCGTGGCAGGGTTGCTCGCTCGGCCGCAGACGGCCGGAGGTTACGAGCGCCTGGCAGTGCTTTATGCGGCGGCCATCTGCGCGGCGTGGGTGCTTGTCTCACACCAGGGGCAGATCAGGCTCGCGTCAACGATCGACTCTTCCTCGCACACCGGGCACCATTTGGTGAAAATGTGTCCTACGTCCGTCTCGGGGTATACATCGACCAGTCGTACCCCGACGTGGTGCAGGGCGTCCTCGATGATGGCGACGGGTACATAGGGTTGGGTGCTCTCCACGCGCCAGTAGAGAAGCCGCCGTGCGGCGTTGCTGTCCCATCCGAGGTCGAACATCGCAAATCCGTGGCCGCGTGTCTCGATGTACTGGTCAAGCCAGCGCAGAAACGGGCCTATATGGACGACTTCGGTTGCATAGTTGTAGCCACTCAGCCCCAGCTCGCCGAACGGTTTGATACCGAGCCCATTTCCCCACTTCTTCGATTTGCGGGCACGCTCGGCATTGCTCACACCAGCCGCCTTGCGGCCGTGGTGCGGACGACGGACATTCATGTCGGTTGGCATTGCTTGGTTTCCTTCCTGGTATTCGAGCCGTCGGTTGACGGCGGGTTTCGAAAGCGGGTGCGCCGCAGGGCCTGCACGGGTTGGGTGCGCAGGTCGCGGCGGTGCTAGGTGCCGGGGTGCTCCCAGGTGAGTGGAATCTGCGCTGCCCTGGTCTCGTGTCTGCCTGTGCTCACACCGTGTGGCTGGCTGGCCGAGGGCGGGGCCTTGTCACGGTTTGACCGGAATCGCTTGACGTTCGGGTGGCGCAGCGCACCGGTGTCGTTGATGCCCCAATGCGCGAGCTCGACGAGCCTCCCGATAAACCTCTCGGGGTGGGTGTGCAGCTCGTGGCGTAGCGCGTCGGTCATTCCGGCCGCACGGCCGTTGTAGATCCGCCCGTCCTCGTGCTGCACGCGGAAGCGGATGCCCCCGACCGCCCACGGCTGCGGTTTGCCGGCGACGATCGGCGCATACTTGCTGCCTTGCTCGGCCGGGTACACGCCGGTGCAGATCGCCTCGATCTCGGCGTAGGGCTTGATCTTGCCCCACGCGCCCCGTCGAGCACCGGATTGGTACGGGCTGTCGATCCGCTTGACGACGACGCCCTCGAACCCGTACTCGACCAGCGCCCGAAGGCCCGCGTCGCTTGGTGGGTGAACGGGGATCAACAGGAGCCGTCCGCCGGTGGCCCGCTCAAGCCCGCAGCAGTGCTCCTCAAGGAGCGCGCGGCGGTCCTTCAGCGGCCGGGAGCGTATGTCGCTCCCGCCGAGGCACAGCAAGTCGAACAGCACATACGTCAGTGGCGGATCCTCAGCCGTCGGGTGATGCTGAAAGGCGCCTTTCGTGGTACCGAGAATTGACTGGGTTCGATTCCACTGCCGCTCGGACGCCAGGTCCACGATCTCCCCGTCGAGGATCGTTCCTGGCGGGAAGCTCGCGGCGATCGCATCGGCGATGTAGGGGACCTGTGTCACATAGTTCAGTGCGCGGGTCCACATCACGACGCCGTTCAGCGAGCCGGCCAGGGCGCGCCATCCATCGAACTTCGGCTCAGCCCACCACCCTGGACCTTCGGGAATGCGCGTCATCGGCTTGGCGAGCATTGGCTTGGGTAGCATGGGTGCTCCTCCTTGCCCCGGGGTGAACCGGGGCTCTCGTGCCGCACCAGCGCACGCCACGCCCACCCCACACGGGGTGAGACGCGGCGCGTACCGTCGGCTCAGATGTGAGCGCCGACGTCTAGGCCGGCGCAAAGGGTGGCGCTGGTGACTGTCTGGTCACCAGCCTGCTACTGGCTGGCTCCCACGGGAACCGCGCCGTTGCTCTGTTGGGAGCTGCGGATGTCCTTCACTACTGGGGCGGCCGTGGTCGCGGCAAGGAGCACGGCCATCAGGTCCGACGTGCCCTCTTCAGCTGCCACGGGCTCCCGCGTCGGTGCCTCCTCCCCGTTGCGGGCGGCTTCAATCGCTTCTTGGCGGACGATTACCGCGTCATCCTGTGCGGCGGAGAACTCGAACTCGCCCGGTAGCGTCGCCAAGACCTGCACGGCGACATCGATTTCGGCCTCTGAGACCTCGTCGCTACCGATCAGGCACTTCGCGTCGGGAGCCTTGACTTCTGACTCGTACATCAAGACGTTCAGCATCAGCGCTTCGTCCTTGGCGTAGATCGCGACCAGCAGCTCGCGGCCACGGGGCGCCCACTTGGTGATGATCGCCTTGTTCACGCGCTCAAGCGCACCGAGGACCACTTCGACTGGCCCTTTGGAGCGCTTGACTTTGCTGTCCGGCCTCACGTAGTAAAGGCCCTGGTATCGCTCGGTCGGGACGCTCGCCAGGTCAACGACCGCTGCGACGGCCATCCCGTCGGAGGTGCCGGCCGCTTTGATCGCCTCGACCCAAGCGTCGCTGAGTTCGACGTATTCCTCGCCGTCACCGGGCACGCCCTTGATGACTTCCACCGTGTTCTCCGTTTCACCGCTTTTCTCAAGCTCATCGGTGAGTCGGATACGGCCGCCCTCGCATACCGTTGACCGTTTGAACGGCTTGTGGTGGCACGCGCATAGGTCGCTGATTGGGTCCCTTCCGCGGTATGACTCGTTTGCCTTGCATATCGAGACGTGCAGCTTGAACGCGGTGTTGAGCTCAAGCACGCCGCTCCACATCGCCTTTGGGGGTGTAGTAGGGGCCATTCGGCCCTCCTTTCCGGTTGCGCGCCGCGTCTTGGATCGATGCGGCGCTGTGATCGTGTTACGGGGAGCGAAATGCCCCGGCCAGTACGGGGCGCGGCCGGACCGGACAACGGGTGTCTGGTCCCTGTAGCTGGGCTACGGGGCTCATGGGTTCCTCCTTGGGTTTGATTGCTTGTCGGGCGGACGGCGCTAATACCCCCGGCCGAGATGCCCGTGTCCCCTAACCAGATTGCGCCTAGAAGAGGGAGCTGCTCCCGGCGTCGGTGACTACCTCGAGCGCTCCGAAACCAATCGGTGCCGTGCCGTCAGGCGCGGCATACTGGCGCGCTCGCTCTGGCTCGTCCCACTTCACCTTGACTTTCGAGGTACCGGGCGGCTCGACGACGGTTCCAGTCAGGCCCCGCAGGAACCGGGGTTTGGTCAGGTCGTTGGTCCGCACTCGCTGACCGACTGGCAGGCTGTCACGTATTTCGCGCAGACGCCTCTCGTGTAGCTGCTTCATGCGAGCGACGGCGGCATTGTGGACGCGCGTCACATGCTGTTCATCCTCCAGGGACTCGACGGCGTTGACAAGCTCATCAATTTCCACGGCTGTCTCCTTCGTTTGGGGTTTGGTTTCCAGGTGCCGGCGTGCGACTCTCAACGCGCTAGCCACCGGTGTGCAGCGCTCGAGCGCTCAACGAGAGAGCCGGCCCCGCTAGTCGGCAAGATCCTCCAGCGACACCTGTTGGTGGAACGGCAGCACGTCGTCCAGGGCGCGTTGCCAACGCCCACAGTCATCGGGCCACATCAGCCCCGGCTGGCGCCACTCCCGGACGGCCTCGGCGCACGCCAGGACGACCTGTTCGGGGTCACCGCTGTTGATCGCACGGGTAAGCGCGGCGCGTTGACGGCGCACCACCCGGTTGAGTGCTTTGAAATCGACGCGCGGCTCTATAGCAGCGCGCATGTCTGATCGTCGTCGTGCTCGCGCGAGGAGTTCTTGTGCCTCTGTCGCCAGCAGGTTGAGTTGTCGTGGTTCGCGGGCCTTCATGGTCCTTCCTTCCCAGGAGTGTGTTTTCGGCGTGGTCGGTGCGGGTGTGCGCGACGGGCGTCTCGCGGCTTGGGGTTTCATGCGGTTTCACCGAAAAGCGAGGTTTGCTCGCATTTCTCGCAGAGCACCCCGACGCGCTCGCGGGATACGTCGGTCGCTCGGTTGCCAGCGAGGTCGTAGCCGCCCCAGCGGCACCAGCGGATACCCTTTGCCTGTGCTTCGGCCTCGAGCCGCGCGATGCGCTCCCACGTTCGCGGGAACCACGCCGAGAGCATCGCGCGCTCGTCCTCTGCGGCGGAGTATGCGCCGCAGTTGCACTCTCCGCTACGGCAGAGCAGCGCCGCGATATCCGATTGCGGCAGGTCGTGAGTCCTTCGGTACTGGCTGATTGACTGGTTGCTGAGGTCGATCAACGGGTTCACGAACTTCCGTGATCCGCGTTCGGTCAGTGGCATCCGCGTTGCGCGCCGCTGGGACTCCGCGCGTCGCACGCCGCTCAACAGAAGGACGCCCGCCGCCCGGGGGTAGCCTCGCTTGGCGCGTCGTACCAGCTCTTCGAGTTGGCGCTCCTTCAGCCGCGAGTACGCCTTGCCGTGCTGGCCGGGGCCTGGGAACCCATGACCCGGCTCACGTGTTCCAGCTAGGGTTCCCCGCCGCACTATCTGCCCGCCAAGGACCATCTTGCGGTAGGCATCGCCCGCCCGCATGACGACCAGCGGCTTTTCAAGCCACGCCGCCACGCCACGTACGTGGGCGAGCACACCCGGCCCGCCGCGACCCTCCTCGACCGCGGTCCCGGTATCCACATAGCACAGCGCGTCATAGTGAGAATGGCATCGGTGAGCGAGAGCCGCCGAGTCGTTCCCGCCGCTGAACAGACAGTACGTTTTGATCGGGTTCCATCGAGCCTTCGCTTCGCTGATCAGGTCGTCCGGGTCAGCACCAGGCGCAAGACGCAGCTGCTCTCCCTCGCCCTGTTCCGCTAATGGTGTTTTCATAGTGAGCCTTCCTGTCACTGGGGTTTGTTCACCTCGCCGGTCGCACCGAAGGGGAATGGGGCCGGACACTCCCCGCTCACGGCGCGGGGTGATTAGGCGATGAGGCGCTCCTGGGTGGGCGCGGACGCCCACGCCAGGTAGCGCGGTATGTGCTGGGGGAACATCGAGGCGCCAGTGCCGTCGAAGCTGTCGCAGCCGATCGACGCGAAGTACCGGGCGCGCTTGGCGGAGTTACACCGTCCGCCATGAATCCACAGGCCGAGCCGCTTGCCGTACGCGACAATTTCCGACATCTCCGCAGAGTGCTTGTAGCGGTCTGACCCACCGATGAACAGGCACCGCAAACCGGGGGCGTCGAACGGCACGCCGACATCCCCCGAGCCGTCCTGTACGACGTAAGCCAACGGTAGGTCAGCCATCATCGGCTGCGACCATTGGAAATACCTGTAGGTTCGTCGCGCGTCCGCTACAATATCCGGGACGACGACCCACAAAAGGTTCGCGGGCGGCGGGGGCATCAACGGCGGCGGCTCCCCGAAGGGATTGGGCTCCACCGGGTCGACGGGCTTCGGCCACGGGATGCCCGCATGCTGAATGAGCTGACGCATCGTCGGCAGTTCTCCGAAGACCGTCATGCGGACACTCGCGATCATCCGGTTGTACTTGTCGAAGTCGACGCCGTTGAACCCATCGTTATCAATTCCAACCTTGATACCGGCGGCCAGTGTGTCAGCGAGGCGACTGAAGTCGCGCGGGCCGAGCAGCCGGCCGAGGTTCGGGTCACGGTGCGCTTGGACTCGCCTGAGCGAGCCGGCGTGTAGGAACAGCAAGGGGCGCTCCTCCTTCCTGCCCCGTTGACTCCCGGGGGCGTTGTTTGGCAAGCGCCGGCCCACGACGGAGCCGTGAGCAACATCGCTCTGAGTCACTGTTATCGCCTTTCGTTGAGGTGAACCCCCAAGGGCCCGCGGTTGCGCGCTGCGGGGATCGCCGGTCTTCAGGTGCCTCTAGGCCACCTGGGCGCTCAGCGCCCGGTCAAGGATTTCCGCCTCGACTCCGGGGGTCAGACTGTTACCCGCGAGACGTACGCGGTCGCGCTTGTTCCCGGTGAGCCGGTAAGGAACAACGTTGTATGTGCCATCGGGCTGGGGAATGAGTCGTTGGTGAATGCCCATTACTCGAGCGCACTCCTCGGGAGTCACCATCCGAAACTCAGCGTCCTCGACGCTGTAGGGCAGCTCCCCGACCGCGCGCAAGGTGCCGTAGTTCTCTGATGGCATCCTCGTTGGCGCCGGATGACGATGTACGTCAACGAGGTCACTCTGCCGGGTGCCGCCCGCGCGGAGGAGCGCCCCCGGCGGTGGCTCGATGACGGCATGGCGATCGACTGCCGTCTGTGTTCGGAACGGCTCGCGGCCGGCGTCCGCAGTGACTGTCGAGCCGCCGTAGTAGCTGGCGATCACGGCGTCCCGCGGAACTCGCAAAACGGCCTGCTGGCTGATCCCGTACTTCCCGCCGGCGGTGATGGTTCCCATCGGCTGCTCGGTCACGTCTCGAACGTGCCCGCCGCGCTCGGTGCCGAAGTTCGCTACGGCGAACGCCTCACCAGTCGCGGGAATGAAACCGCCGGGCGGGGCGAGGAGCGCCTTGTCCAAGGTGGCGCTGATCACGGGCGAGGGCTCGGCGAGGCTCCACGCGCGGGCGTACCCCGGCCGCTCGAATGTGTGACCAGCGGCTTGCACCAGCATTCCCGTCACCTCGCCTGCATGTACGCTGGGCTCCTCCGGGAACAGCACCCCGAGATGGTTCCCAGAGGCGCACACCGTCCGCCACGGGTCGCTCACGGGCGCCGCGTCGAGGTGCTGGCGCAACGTGACCTGGAGCGCCCCGGCGGGCGGGGAAACGAGCGCCATGTCCTGGCGGCCAGTCTGTGTGGGATAGGGCATCCAGATGGGGGCGGGCTCGTCCCGTTTGGGGTCGTTGAGCCGCGAAAGCCGGGCGAGGTGCTCGGTATTCCAGCGGCGCAGCCCGACTTCGATGCGGCGCATCGTCGTGGGCGCAAGCGGTTCGGCTCGATCACCGATCCTGGTGCCACGCAGCTCCCATTCGATCGCTGCGGCAGCCGGGATGATGTATGGCACGACGACTGTCTTTTGGCCGCGCTCCCGGCAGGCGGGACAGGTGTAGTAATACTGGCCTGTGCGAGGCCCGTACTTGCCGACCGGGCCAGCCGGGGTGGCGCGCCGCAGCGCCTTGGGCTTCCATGTCTGGATGCCGAACACGTCGGCGTCGCATCCCAGGCAACGGCATCGCGGCCGGAAGTCCAGGTCGGGCTTGGGGACGCTCTTGCGAGTGACCAGCAGGTACAGGCGGTCGCGTGACTGCGGTGCCGCACCCCATATCGCGCTATTCGCGCTGACTGCCTGGACCCGCCAGCCGAGCTTGTCCCACTCGAGCACATAGCGAGCGAAGGCACTCGCCTCGCGCACCATGTCAACAACCTGCTCCATGATGATCGTCGTCAGGTTCGGCAGGGCAGCAGCGAACCGCATCGGGCACCAGACGGTCGCGCGGGAGCGTCCGATCCCCTGCTTGGGGTCGAACGGCCCGAGGCGGCTTATCTCCTCCTGGTGATTGCGCGACAGGCTCCATCCGTCGCACTCCGGTGAGGCACATAGCACAGTCGCCTCGTGAACGACCCCCGGAAGATTGCGTGGATCAGCGATCGCAAGGTCCCCGATCAGGTGCTCTACATTCGGGAAATTCGCACCGTGGTTTTCCACGGCACACGTCCAGTGGTTGGCCGCGAGGACTCCAGAGCCACCGATCATCTCGGCGCCAATGAGGTCCCCGCCACCGCCCGCGAACAGGTGAATCGAACTGAAGCGCGCCATAGCCGCTCCTCTCTTGAGAGTTTTAGGTAAAGCTCGCGTCAGATGAGCGCGAGCTGCGTGCTGTTTGCACGCTGCGCCTGTCGGCGTGACTGCCGGGCACTGTCGAGCTCGGTCGCTTGGTGCGATACGCGCACGGGTAGCTCCACGAGCGCTGCCTGCCAGCCGGTGCTCTCCGCGAGCCCCTGGTGCTCCGGTCCGTTCGCTGGGAGCGCGGCGTCGTTGGCGAGCTGTGCGAAAACGGCATCCTGCGCCGTGAGCCCTGCCACCGCCATGCGCTCAAGGACCGACGCGGCGAACGTCTCTGGCTGCTCAAGGTACGGGCCGTCAAACGTTCCGTCCCACACCTGGGTTAGCCAGGCGCGAAGGGCGTGGGCGCACGGCAGGCCGTTCTCGACGGCGAGCGCTACGATCGCGTTGAATACCGGGCTCGTGTAACGCTCGACATGGAATGGGTCAAGCCGCCGTGTGATCTCGGCAAACCCATCGATCTCTGGTGCGGGGATATCCACTAGTTCGCACGCACGCTCGGCTGCAATCTGTTGCCACGAGCTCCTCCCGTCAGCCGTGGTGAGCAGCGCGCATCCGGTGTCCAGGCCGATCGCCAGTCCGACGCTTTGCCCAGCGGTTGAGATGAACCGGCGGGACTCTGCGAGGTGGCGTTGACCATCGGGCCGAGTCAGATACCCGAAGGCGTTGTCCACCCCGACCTTCCAGGTGTAGGGGACCGGGCGGCTCATCGTACGTGCCTTCTCGCGCGCTCGATCACCCGCTGTGCCTTCGCTAGCCCGCGGACCTGCACGAGATAACCGATCTGGTCCTCGATACCAGCATCGATGATGAGACCCGCGGCCTCCGCCGCAGCATCGTAGGTCTCTCCTTCAAGGTCCCTCGGTTTCAGAGCGCGGTGACTGGCGAGCGCGACCAGCTCGCGAACTGCGCTGGGACCGGATGACTCGGTTTGCGCTCTGTGCTCCCAGGCTTCCTCGCATTCGCTTGTGTGCGGAAGGCCCTGCGCGCATAGGTATTCGCGGAGCGCCTGTGCAACCGGCGGGCTATGTGGTGAGAACACGAAGTGATCGGCCCACCCCTTGAAGCGTCCGAGCGGCTCGTCGAGAATGCCTTCGATTGCCCGGAACTGCGTTTCGGTGAGCATCTGCATCACCTGGATACACTCCGCTATATAGCGGTATCCGGCACGGGCTGTGGTAGGAGTATTCATGTGAATCCTTTCTGGTGGTTCCCCGGAAAGCGAGCACGCCGCCTTGCACCGGGGGTGTTGAGGGTCGTGGCAGTGCGCTGCGGCGGATCGACCCGCATTGCTATGGGCGCAGGTCCGCGCGAGGCGCGGTCGCGCTTCAGCCCTGGCGCAATGTGCGGATCTGGCTGTTCGACCAGTGGGCTCGGTGTGCGCGACCCGGTGCCGCGCTGGGTGAAACACGCCGCGCGGGCTGGCTGAGGGTGGCGCTAGTCGCGGTGCGGGTCGAAGACGCGCCCGCCGAAGCGGCGCAGGATCGTGACGTAGACATCGAGTGCGACGTAGTCGAGTGCTCCGGCGTTACCGAAGCGCGGGTCGTGCCCGTCTGTGGGGGTGTCGCGCCACGGCTCGGGGGCCGCGTTGATCCTCATGATTCGCCCGGCGGGGAGCTCTGGGTTGCCAAGCGGGCCGCTGACGCTCAACCGTACGATGTCCTCGTCTGCGACGGTGCGTGCGTCGGTGCCGATCGCGTCGGCGGTGAGCTCGTGAAGGTGTCCACGCCAGCTCTCGCCGTAGTGGGAGAGTGTCGCTCCGCCGAAGCGGTACGGGGTGCGTTGCGCCGGGAAGTGAATCGTCCACCCGAATCGGGCGATGTGAAGCCACGGGCTCTGCGGCCAGCGCTCGCGGCTGTCGCTCCTGGCGCGGGGAGCAGGAAGCTCGGGGTGCGGTCGAGTGTGTTGATCGGGCGCGCAGGGAGCGCGCGGGTCTGAGGGTATGCTCGTAGGCATATCGCCCTTTCGGTTGGTGTGTGGTCGGTGGCTATCGCTGCGCCCAGGGCTGGTCGCCGAGCGCAGCACGACATGGCTACCCTTGGACGCGGGCTCGCTGACCTGTTCTCGGACCCTGAGTGCTAGGCGGTTGTTGCCCTTCTCTGATCGTCCAGCAGTTGCTCTCGTAGTATCCGGGCAGGTGTCCGATCACTGCCCGCCGGAGTGCGTCGGTGAACGAGTGAGCTTCACTTGTGCGCCAGCCGGAATGCTCGCATGCCTGGTACTCATAGCTGTCGAGCGCGACGAGCACATCTATGGTAGAGACGCGGGGCGGGGTTCCGAACCGATATAGTGCGGAGTAGTCCTCCGGGGGTATGCAGTGGTCGTTTGGGTAGCGGCTGTGCACGCTCTTGACGTTCTCGCTCACGAGCAACTGTCCCAGCTTGTCTGCGGCGTCGAAGTCGCCGGGGCGGATTGTGTGCTGTGTGCCGGAGTTACCGGCCGGTTCGTTGGGCGTCCGGTGGTAGTAGCTGAATGTGTGCCACGTTCGGCGAGTGGCAGTGGGTCCGTACATCGCGGTATGGACGAGCAGGTGAATATGACTATGGGATACGACAAAGGCGGACATTGGCGTGGTCCTTTCCGGGTAAGTGGTGCCCCGCAGCGATATCGGGCGTGGTCCTGCGGGGCACCGTTGTGTTGGATGAATAGAGACAGCTGCTGGAGTTGCGAGCGCTCTTTCAGAAGTCAATGTCTGCCGCGGCGTCCAGCACGTCCTCGGCAGCGGTGTCTGCGTGGTCCGCGAGGTCAGCAGTACCCCCCGCGATTGAATTGTTGGCGTCGATCTGCTCCTGGTGCTCGCCGTTGGGCGTGCTGCCGTTTGGGTGGGGGAAGTTGACGTCGGGGTCTTGGGGCTCCAGGTGCAGAGCATCTTCCTCGGCGTTGGCCTCGTGGGTGCTCGCCGACCTGGCTTTAGCGCGACGCTCGGTGTCCGAGAGCGCCTTCAGCGCCTCTTGGTGCTCGCGCTCAGCCTTGGCGACGGCTTTCTCCAGGGCCTTGAGCGTCTCCGCGATGTGCGGATCAGCGAGTTTCCTCAGCGCTTTGAGCGCGATGTCCTTGTGGGATGGCCACGTCAGCGGTTGAAACTGCTGTTTGCTAGGCAGCACCCGCCGAGACGCGTACCGCTCGGCGGCGATCACGACGAGTGCGCGGCCATAGAGCTCGCCGGCGGTACGGGCGCCTTCGAGGTACTTCCACAGCCAATCTGACTGGTTCTCGTGCCTTATACCTTCGCCGTAGCTCATGCGCAGCGCACCGGCGCTTCCGTCCTTGCGCTCTTTGGTCATGTCCTTCCGAAAATCGACGATCACAAGGCGAACCCCTCGAAGCGCGATTGCTGATACGGCCGTGTCCTTGACCCAGCCGGTCGGGCTGTCGGCCCCCAAGAGGGCGTAGACGAAGAACCGGGCGACGGCCATGTCGGCGGGGTCCACGACGCTCAGGCCATTGCGAAGCGAATCCCCGAGGTCGAGATTGGCGCCGTGGGCGGTGTCGGCAAGCCGCCGCATTTCCGTGCGGTGCTTCTTTTCCTGGGTGGTGCGCTCATCGTCGGGCTCGGGCTTGTCTTTCGTTCCCGATGTGCCGAAGATGCTCGCTTCTTCCTCGGCTCGCTCGGTCGCCTGCTGTTTGAGCGCTTCAACTCCGGCGGCGATGGCGGTGCGGCAGAGGTCCTGGTAGACGGCGAGGTCGGTGACGAGCGGGCTCTCCTCGCCGTACTCGAGCAGCACACCGGCTGCGCGCGCACGGTCGATCTCCGCTTCGGTGAAACGGATGTTCGGGTCGCTGTAGCTGTAGGAGTTAATCTGCTTGTGCAACTCCCTGGCTTCGGCGATGAGCGCCGTCGTGGTCTCATCGTCGGACAACAGCTCGCTGTTGAGAGGCACCACACCGAGAGGCGCAGCGAACACCTCCCCTTCGGTTGCCTCGACGGCACCCATCAGGATCGACAGCGGCGCGTGCACGAAATCGTCGGGAGCGATTTCCCCGCCATACTCACCGATGAAGTCGATTGCGGCGTCCAGCAGTGCCGGGCTCGCCTGCGCAATCACCCTCATCGGATCGACGCTTTCGAGCGAGAGCATGCCATCACCGACGAGACGTTGAGCGGCGTCCGGCAGCTCCAACAGCTTCACTCGGCGAGTAACGAGATTCTGGCTCATTCCCAGCAACTCGCCAGCCTGCTTCTCGCTCTTTCCCTCTTCAAGGCTGCGCCGTATTGCGACGGCCTGCTCGTAGGGGTTGAGCTGCTTGCGCATCATGTTCTCGACCGCTCGGTCGGTGTGCTCGTGCTCGGCGTTGCCGTAGACACAAGGGATCGTCTCGTGACCGAGGCGACGCGCGGTCTCGGTCCGGTGAAACCCGGCGACGAGCGCGTAGTCGTATGCATCGCCATGCACATCGGGGTCGGCGTCAATGACCTCCACGGGGTCGATGATCTTGCCGCGGGCTTCGACTGAACGCTGGAGTTGAGCGAGGAAGTCCTCATCGAGTTCGCGAACGTTCTCGGGTACAAACAGCCGGTCCAGGCGGATACTCAGGGTGCCAGCAGTGGCATCGGTTACAGACATAGAATTACCTCCTTAGTGGGTTGGGCATCCGGCGCCGACAAGCCCCCTCTGGGGTTGATGGTGCCGCGATGCGAGCAGGGGCGTCCCGGGGCTGCTATGCAGCCAGAGAGCCCGAGATTTCAGGGGGCGAGGACAAACACGCACGCCCGCTTGCCCGCTTTCGCGGGCCGGTGACTTGTGCGAGTCCTCAGATCGGAATGTCGTCTGACGCGGCGGCGCCAACGGGTGCCGCTACCGCGTCGGTGGATGGATCGTCTTGGCCATCCAGGGGTGCGGGCCGTTCCTGGGCCAGCGCCTTGGCGGCGAGCTCCGCGTTTACGGCGTCCAGCTTCTCGGACGCCTCTTCCAGAACGCCGGCGTGCTTGAACGGCGCGCCGATCGCCGATCGGGCGCGCTCTGCCTCGACCTCTGCGCCGGTGCGATTCGCGATGGTCTTGGCGCGCAGCGTGTCGAGGTTGTTGGCGCGTGACTCCAGTCGCCGGATGACGCTGAGGGGGTCGCCGTGCGCCTCTGGAAGGGTCGTACGCGTCGGGGTGCTGGGTAGCCCCTCGAAGCTCAACTGAGCTTCTCGCGCGTCATCGACAACGCTGTATCGGACGCAACCTGAGATCACGAGGCCGCCGAGTTCCCCGATTGGCCTTTTCATCTCGTTCATCGCGTCGAGGAGGTGCACGAGTGCGATCCCGGCGTTGGCGCGGTTGGTGTGAACGGTGCCGTCGATCGTGATCGCGAACTTATCGCCGCGAGTATCGACCTGACGGGCGATGGCCGCGTCCAGCGCGGTGAGCTCATTCTCGAGTGCCCTGACCCAGGCGTGGTGGTTCTCGACGGTTCGTTTGAGAGCGGCCTGGTCGTTGTGGTAGGCGCGCTGCAGACGCTGCAGACGTGTGACCTCCGCGCTGAGAGTTGCCTGGTCGAGGATGAGTGTGTCACCGGCGGCCAGCGCCTTGACCTCAGCGAAGGACAATGCGTTGTCTGCGATCTCCTCGATCGCGCGCACATCGAAGCGGCCCCGCATGACCTGTCCGATGAACCGTGCCTTGCGCTCGACGGTCTGCCATGAGTAGGCATCGAAGCTTCCCTCCACGACGTAGCGGTAGATTCGCACGCCCCCGGAGTGCTGGTTGCCTTGCCGGAGTATGCGGCCCTCGCGCTGCTCGATGTCTGCCGGGCGCCACGGGCAGTCGACGTGGTGCAAAGCGATCGCACGCGCCTGGATGTTGGTACCGACACCCATCTTCTCTGTGGAGCCGATGAGGACCGCCGCCTGACCTGACCGGCATGCCTCGAACATCCGTGCCTTCTCCGCGTCGTTCTTGGCTTCGTGTGCGAAGCGCACCTCGTCGGCCGCGAGGCCCCGCTCAATCAGCAGGCGACGCAACTCGTGGTAGGCATTCCATCGCGATGGGTGTGGGGTCGAGAGGTCGCAGAAGACGATCTGCAACGACCCGAGCGTCGGATGACGCACGTCAGTTCGTGGTATCCGGTAAGCGACGTTGCGAGTAATGTGGTGGATACGCGCAACGTTGTCTGCGACCACTTCGAGCTTGCATCGCCCGCTGATCGGCTTCCCGTCGGCGACCAGACGCATGTCAAGAGCGGCCTTGCGACCGTCGGTTGAAATCTTGAGCATGTTGTCTTCTTCTGGGGTGACGAGTTTGTCCTTCACCTTTTCAGCGCGGTCGGCGAGCTGCTGCAGATACGCTGTGACCTCCGGTGGTGTCGGTATGACGACGGTCTCGGGGAGGAGTTGTCCGTCGCTGCGAGGCTTGAGTGGTGGCGTGGGTAGTTTTAGATCCTCGGCCGTCTTGACGTCTGCCAGCAGATGCAGGATGCGTAGCATCTCCGGCACGTTCTGAAACCGCGCGAACCGGGTCTTTAGGCGGTAGTTGCCGCCGCCGGTGACCGCCATCTCCATTTGGGTGACTATCTCTGCGAACGTGGCTGCCCACGCGTCGAAATGTTTGATGCCGGCGTCTTCGAGCAGGTCGGGTCGCAGGTAGCGGCACATGACGTGTGCCTCGGTGATGCTGTTGGCGATCGGGGTTGCGGTTGCGAAGGTAGCGATGTGCTCGTTATCTGTCCTGCGCAGGTGCTCGACCTTCATATACAGGTCCTCTGCTCGCTTGGACCCGATGATTCCGGCGCCAGGGATGTTGCTCACGGTCGCCAGGTTCTTGTAGCCGTGCGCCTCGTCGACGAACAGGTAGCCGATGCCGGTCTGCTCGAAGGTGACTCCGGGGTCCACGGCGCCATCGAGTCGCTTTTCCATCGCTGCTTCAGCGCGCCACACTTTCTTCTCAAGCCGCTTGATCGTGAGGTGTGCGCCTCGTGCGAGCTGCTCATCGAGGGCGTTGCGGATTTCCGCGAGCTGGCGCTCCAGATACGCTTCCTCGACCTCCAGGCTGACGCCCAGGCGCTCGAACGCGCTGCGGGTCATGATGATCGCGTCCCATGAGTTAGCGGCGGCGCGTGCGACGAACCTGCGCCGGTTGTCCTTGGTGAGGTCCTCGGTGCCGGCGGCGAGGATCTTCGCCATCGGATAAAGCTGCAGCCACTCGCGTGCGAACTGCCCGAGCATGTGGTTAGGAACAACCACTGCGGGCTTGTCCACCATGCCGAGTCGGCGAAGCTCGTGCGAAGCAATGACCATTGAGGCGGTCTTGCCCGCGCCGACCTGGTGAAACAGGCCGACGGACGGCTCGCTGATGATGCGGGCCACCGCGGCTCGCTGGTGGGTGTGGGCGGTGAATGTGTCGGCGAGCCCCGGTAGCGTCAGCGCGTTACCCAAGGCAGTGTAGTCGCGCAGTACCAGGCTGTTGAATCGCGTGTTGTACTCGCGTAGCAGCTCGCTCGCGCGCTGCGGGTCCTCCCAGCACCACTCGGCGAACCGCTCCTGCATTGCAGCTGCCTTCTCCTGGGCGGCGGTCGTCTCATCCGGGTTGACGACGTAGCGCTCGGTGTCGGGGATGCGATCACGCACGACGATCGGCTTCTGCTCGAGCAACTCCGCCGCGATCGCGGGTGCCGGCATCCGCCGGGTGCCCCACTCGGATTCTGCGAGGGTGCCCACGCAACTGCCCCTGACCGCCCAGACGTTGCCGCCGCCGTACTCCACGACAACGGACTTGTCCTCCAGCAGCTCCGTGAGGAACTGCTGGTGAACCTTCTCAGAGATCCATACAGCGCCCATCTTGGCTGCGATCTCCTCGGCGCCGAGCGAGACGGGCAACACCTCTGTGAGCGCTGCCACGTTGACGTCAAACGACGGATCAACGGCGGCCGCCTCGCGGGCACGATCGAGCTTCACGCGAACGTTGCCCGACAGGTACTCCGCTACGGGAACCAGGACATGGCTGTCCGGGTCCTCGTACACGAGCTCCCCCACGGCGGAACGCGCCTGCTCAGGCGTGATGGCGAGCAGACTCGCGATCAGCTGCAGATCGACCTTGCCGACCCGGTCGTAGCAGATCGCCAGGGCGTCCTCCGGCGTAGCCGCCTCGGTGAGCGTCTTGCGGCTGTGCAAGACACGTCGGCGCAGAAGATCGGCCTCAGTCGCGGTCTGCGTGTCCTCGTCGAAGTGCTCCAGGCTCAGCACCAGCGCGCCGAGCGGGTCACCCATGAGCAGCCTGACCGCCCTCGGATAGGAGCGGCGGACGATCGGCTCGCCGGTCTCGCGATCGATACGGCCGGTGCCGTGCGTCTTGTAGCGGTTGATCGGCCCGTAGGTGCGCAGGTAGCGCTGGTAGCTAACGCGCAACTCGCTGCGCAGCTGCTCCAGATGTGCTGGTTCGGCGACGTGTGCGGCCTCCTCAGCGAGCAGGACGCCAGCCTGGTCACGTAGCTTCAGCAGGAGCCGCATCTCCGCTACGGCGTTCTTCGGTACCGCGAGCGGCTCGGCCGTGCCTTCGCTCACCTCTGCAAAGCCGCGGGGTAGAGCGATGATGTGCCCGTCCCAGTGCTCGCCGAGGTCCACTGGGGTGGGCTCGTCGATCGCGCCCGGCTGATCTCCTGCAGGCAGGCGCCCCGCGCCGGCGGCCGGTGCGAGCGGGTCTGCGATCTCGAGGATCGCTTCGCTGATTGCCTCGGCGGAGATGTCGCCCTCGACCGTGAGTTCGCGGGCGTAGGGGCCGCTTGCGACCGCCAGGGTGCCAGCAACATGATCGGGGTGTTCGGCGAAATAGCAGTTCAGGAGCGCTTGCTCGCCGGCGATCTGGACCTGGGCGCTCTTGACCCACGGCGCCGGCGCGGGCGAGGGAGCACTCTCACGGCGGCGGAGCACGACCACGTCTGTGAGTGCATCGGTGCCCGCGACGCGGCGATGAGCGCCGGCCGGGAGTCGCACGGCGGCGAGCAGATCGGCCATCTGGTGCATCTCAACCCGCGCGCTCTCGCGCTGAGAGTCGAGGGTGAAGCGACTGGTGAGCGCGACAAGAAGGCCCTCCGGCTTCAGCAGCGCGAGGCTCTTGACTAGGAAGTGGTTGTGAATCGAGTGCTTGCCCTTGTTGTGGACCGGGTCGTAGAGCACCACGTCGCCGAAGGGCACATTGCCGATCACCAGATCGAATGTGGCGTTGCCCAGGCCGCGCACCTCAGCAAAAGACGCGGTGCAGATCCTCGCGTGCGGGTAGAGCGTCTGTGCGATGGCCGCGGTGGTCGGGTCAATCTCTACCCCGGTCATGTTCACCCATTCGGGGGCACGACCAACGAACACGCCGGGGCCACAACCTGGCTCAAGCACACGGGCGCCCGGGAACGACAGCCGTTCAGCCAGACGCCACATCGCGTCGGCGATCGACGGATGCGTGTAGTGCGCGTTAATCGTTGAGCGACGTGCAGCCGCATAGCCGTTGGGGCCAAGCAGCGCGATGAGCTCCTCACGCTGAGCGGCGTATCGAGCCACGGCCGGGTCAAAGAGCTCGGGCACGGCGCCCCATCCCGCCCATCGCTTCAGCACCTCGCGCTCGGAGTCAGTCGGTGCGCCACGACGCTCGCACAGGTCGCGCAAGAGTCGAATAACGGTGAAATTGTGCGCGATGCGCTCGGCGGCTGCTGCGGGCGGGAGAACCGCCTTATCGACCGCGGCGGCACTCGTCTCGGCTGCTTCACCGCTGGTTGATCGGACAGCGATGTCCTCGTCAATGTCAAAAAGGCTGAGGGTGGGATTATCGATTACGACGGTTGGGGTCATTGCATTGCACCTCCCGGTCTGTCGGTTGCTGTGGTGAATCCGAGCACGCTCGGTGAATCGAGTGCTTCCTCGGTGAGCGCGCCCCCAATGAGCTCGCCACGCTTTGCGGCGGCGTCGGTGGCGTTATCCAAAACGATCTCTCTTCCTGGTGGGATGGGCAGGGGGTTACGTCGGCTCGCGTGCCGCTGATGCACGCACACGCGAGCGGGTCATGCGAGGCGCTGTGCCTCGGCATGCCGTGTGACACCCGGCGTAAACGGGGTGCTTTTCGCTGCGATCAGTTGCACGGACAGACGCGGCTGCACCCGTCGTTTGGGCTCACAATCCGAGCTTTCGCCGGATCTCGCCGAGCGTCGCGGTCAGGAACTGGCGCAGCGTGGGGTCGCAGTCCTCGCGGACACCGTCCTGGTAGCTGGCGAGTATCCCCGTGAGAACACGCCGCTCCTCACCAGTGAGCCCATCGTCTGCCGTGAGCGCAAGAGCGAGCTTTATCTCCGCCCGGCGGAGGGCACCGAGAACGTTAATCCCGTCAATGGTGGAGATCAGATGGCCACGCCCATGACATGCGAGCTCCTTTTCGGCGAGAGTCCGCAGGATCTCCATTTCGGGCCGCGCAAGGACTCCACCGGGATCGGCGTGACACGAGCGTTCGGTGACGACTCCCTGCGGGTCAATACGAAAACGGAACCGGTGACCCATGGCGTGAAAATCAAACAGCAGATCGCCGTCATTCGCGACACGGCTGTCGATACTTGCACCATGCAAGTCTCTTGAGATTCTTCCGAGCGCGGCGGTCTGCGCGGCGGACGGGGTACTACGGTTAGCTGTCAGCATGTCGGCTCCTTCGGTTCGATGTGGAACAAAAAAAGCCCGTCCCCGGTTTGTCGGGGCGGGCTTTGTTGCTTGTCGTTTCGGCTGTTGCGGGTGTGTCTTGCGTGCTGGCGAACACGGGCGTCGACGCCGTTATGTGAGTCTCGTTAGCTATTCTGGTTGCGCCAACTTGCTATCTCTTGGGTGACTCGCGCGCCCATGTCCGTGGCGTTCCGCCATTCGTAGTGGTTGGTGTCGTAGCGGCCGGTTTCGTGCCCGACCCGGAACCCGTATTGCGTGACGCCGAGAGCGCAAGGTATCCGGTGAATGTCTCGGGTGGCCCGAGTTCGCTCTGCATGTGCTTCAGCGCGCCCGCGATCCGCTTGAGCATGATGTGCATTTCGCCCACGCGGTCGAGGTCCACGAACGTGGGCTCGCGGTATCCAGTTGACCAGGCGTAGGTGTCCTGAATATCCGGGGCGGCGCTTGCGGAGACGATAAGGTCACAGGCGGGGTGTCCGCCTGCCCGCGAGTGTGCAAGTTGCGGATGCGCGGTATGCCATCGCCTTCATCAACGATCCTGACCGGCTCGGCGATTACGTTGAAGGTGTGCGGGTGGCGATGCACCTCGAACCGCAGCAGGAAACGAAGCTCTGGCGTGTCGTGCCCCCGGGTGCCGTGCGACTTCGTGCGTCCAGTAGTAGTGGATGGCACCGTGTCCTCCTTTCGTGGGTAGCTGGAGGCGTGCCGGCGTGCCGGCCGCCCGTTGGTTGTTCGTAGGCGAGAAGCCGCCGGCGCGGCCCCTTTGGGTAGGGGTGTGCGCCGTGCGCTAAACGCTTGTCATTTCCTGTCCGCAGCCGCGGCAGAAAATGTCATCGTCGTCTCGCAGGAACGCGCGGCCCAGTTCCTGGTGGGCGGCAAGCTCCTGTATGACGTTATGTTCGCAGCAGTCGGTGTTTTCGCACCGTACTTCGATAGTTGTGTTTCGCTCGTCGCTGTAGAGTCTCATCGTGCTCGCCTCTATTGCGGGTCTTGGCCGCCGCGGCGGGTTACGGCGGCCGGGGTGGTCGGCTGGGATGGGGTGCGAGCGGACGGCGGCGGTGATCGCCGCCACCCGTGTGAGCCGGGTTCGTTCAGCGCACCGTGGCCTGTTTTGACCATGCCGCGTCGGCCTCCAGCCGGCCGATGCGGTAGGTGATGTAGTCGAGCGTGCGCTGCAGCTTGCGGGGCTCGATATGCAAGCCGCTCACGTCGCTCGGGTGGCTAGCGACGGCCTCCAGTATCCGACGGAGTTGCTTGGCGCGGTGAAGGTCATCGAGCGCAGTGTCTGCCGGTTGGCAGAGCGTCTTGAGGATCTGTGTCACGCCGGCGCCGCGGCGCAGCAACCCGAGGATCATCTGCCGCTCGCGGTCGCTGTGCTGGCGGGGTCGCTCGCTGTGGGCCTGGCGGGCGCGTGCCGTCTGCTGACGCGCGGGGCGGCGCTCGCCGCGTTTACGAGGCGCATGGGTGGGATTGGTGGCTACTGGCATTCGCTGGTTCCTTTCCTTCATCTGTTGGACGTTTGCCCGTGTGGGCACGTCGGCCGCCCGGAGTCGAACCGGGTTCCGTCCGCAGATAGCGGCGGTCTGTCCGCTCGGCCGAGGTGAGTCAGAGCTAGGAGGTGCAACGGGCGGGGTCCGCTGGCGGTGCCTGGTGTGAACCCATTTGCGGCCAGTGGGGTACCTCCACTGGCTGGGCGAGGTACACGGGTGGCGTGGGGCGAGAGCGCGGGCTTGCTGGATTAGGCGCTTTGAGCGTCTTCGTGGGTCCGACTCGCGAGCTTGCGACAGGAGTGAAATGAGAGGGCCAGCGAGACGTCCTGCTCCTCTACAAGCTCCCTGCCGTCCAGGTCAGCTACGGTACGCGCCACGCAGAGCACGCGGTGGACGCCTTTGGCGCTGAGCTGACCGATCTGCTGGGCGTCGCGCATCATTTGCGCGCTGTTCGCGCTCAGGGTGATGTGGCGACGCGCTGTAGCAGGGCTCATTTCAGCATTGGCGCTTATACCGTCTTGTTGCAGCCGGGTGCGCTGGCGCTCTCGTGCGAGGATGACCTGCTCCCGTGCCTGCGCCGTGGTCGGTACCGGCCACTGTGTGAACTGCACTTGTGGCTTGGGGCGCTTCAGGTGGACGGTCAAGTCCATGCGGTCAAAGGGCAGGTCTCGCAGACGCAAGCGATGACGCGCGAGATCCGCTTCGCTGCAGCGGCAGTGCTGATCACCGAAGTGCCCGCACGGGCATGGGCTGACCCCGGCAACGAGGACGAACCGTGTCGGGTGATCTGAAGAATGTCCGCCCCTGGCGATCCTTACGAACCCGTCATCGAGCGGCTGGCGTAGAGCGTGCAGCGCTCCCCGACGGAACTCGTGGAGCTCGTCGAGGTAGAGCACACCGCGATGCGCCAAGGTGCTCTCTCCGGCCGTGGCGCGTGTGCCGCCGCCCACCAGGCCAGCGGCGCTGATCGAGTAGTGCGGGGCGCGGAAGGGACGCTCTGCCACCAGTTCACAGCCCTCCGGCAGGCGACCGGCGATGCTGTGGATGCGGGTCACCTCGAGCGCTTCGGTGTGGCTCATCGGCGGCAGAATGCACGCCAGGCGCTGCGCGAGCATCAACCTGCCGCTACCAGCCGGGCCGCTGAGCACCAGGTTGTGGGCGCCCGCCGCGGCTACCAGAAGCGCGTGGACGCCTTGTGGCTGCCCACTGACGTCACTCAGATCCAGGCCCACCGATACCCTGGGCGTCCGGGGCTCGCTCGGCGCGACCCGTTGGGGGAGCGGGTCGCCGCTTCCACCGGTGAGGACTCGCACCGCGCTTGAGAGGCACCCTGCCACGATGACCTCGAGGTCGGCTTGGAGTGTTGCCTCAAGCGCGCGCGCTGGCCCTACGATCAGCTTGCGTCCAGCCTCGTGGGTTGCCTGGGCGACCGCGACGGTGCCGTGAGGGGATCGCACCTCGCCCGCGAGCGTAAGCTCGCCGAACACCGTGTGGCGCTCAAGCGGGCCGGCTGGTATCTGGCCGCTGGCGGCCAGCAGCGCGCACGCCAGCGCGAGATCAAGCTCGCCTCCCACGCGCCGTAGATCGCCCGGTGCGACAGCGACAGTGATGCGTCGCTCGGGAAAGTCGTATCCACTGTTGATGATCGCAGCACGAACACGGTCACGGAGCTCCCGTGCGCCTGCTTCTCCGAGACCAACGATCGTGAACGCGGGGAGTCCTCGGCGGACGTCCACCTCGACGGTGGCTGCCCGCAGGCTCAATCCTTCTGTGATGAAAGTGTGCGCATGGGCGCGCATGATCTTCCTCCTTGTGTTGATTTGCTAACGGGCTCGCCTCGGGCGCTGGTTCTCCCTGGAGGCGAGCAAGGCCCGGCCCCTCGCTGCCGGGACGGGCCTTCTCGGTTGAACTGGTGAGATGCCGTACGCGCCCGCCGGGGGGTAACGGCTGTCGCCTGAGCCCCGTGGGGTTAGGCGATGTAGGAGTGAAGGCCGCCTGCGGGCTCCGGGACGCCAGCAGCGTCTCGGTCGCCGGATTCCAGGACCAGCGCGCGGGCCTCCACGAGCTGGCGCGCGAGGTGACTCTCGCCTTCGGGCTTGAGGTGATACGCGCGGACTTCGCCCCTGCCGATCGACTCTGCTCGACTGTCGCCGCGCTCCAAGACTTCGAGCAGGCCGGGCCACGAGTCGATGATCCGCCGCGGGTCTTCTTCGGTGAGTTCCTCCACACCGGAGGGGGAGGTGGTGAACCAGCCGTCAGGGTGGTAGGTCAGGATGAGCAGCGGTTTGGTCACGAGGTCAAGTAGCCGCTGCTCACCGTCGAGCAGAGCCCTCAGTGAGGGCATCAGCTCGTTTGCGTACCGGCATACCTCTTCCAAACCGTGGCACAGATCACCGTATGTTCTGACATCCTCGGCTTCGCTGGGGTCGATACTCCACGTGGTTAGCTGCCGCTCTAGCGGCAGGCCTGCCGCGGCGCGTACCGCGAAGTCTCGCTCCCACACCTCGTAGGTCTCGCGCAACGCGAGACTCACATATCTCGCCTCGGGCGCCAGCTTCATCGTGATGAGCTCCACACCGTCGGGGATCACAAGTGCGCCGCTTCGCTCGGCGTGATCGATGGCGCCCGCGATTTGCTCTGCCGGTGTCTCACCGAACCGCTCAAGACCACTCTCTTCATGGTCCTCGTCACGAACACCGAGGCTCTCAGCCAAGCATCGGCGGTCCAACGCGAACGGTTCCCGGCCGATTATGCTGCGCAGAGGCTCGATACCCGCCGGGAAGGCACTGCGGCTGGTGATGTGAAGTGTCGCGCCGGTTTGCGGGAGCCGCCACCGTCCGCTTGACCCGCTGAATGCCGTGATCTTGCGCATGATTCGCTTGTAGGGCGCGCTCTGCAGGAGATCTGCCTCACCGACGCTCACACACTCCCACATACACTGCTCGGTCGCGCCGCGAATCGCCGTCTGTAGGTCGCTGAAGCACCGCATCGGCATGTAGTCGAGGGCGTTCTCAACACGGCCCGGCTCGTGCTCTGGTGTGAGTCGCACCATGTACTGCCAGGTTGAGCTGACCTCGATGGGGTCATCCTGCGGGCGAGTGAGTGCCGCAACCGCAAGGCGGTGATGAACCGGGTCATGCCGAAGATCCTGCGCGTCGTACGCACTGTATGCAGCCGCTATAGCGGCCCGTAGACCCTGTGAGTTCGTCCGGCGAGAGGGGTACTGAAAGCTGCCGTCGGCGACCGCGCGCGCGACGGCTGGTATGGAGCGTGTCAAGGCGACCGCCAGCGCCAAACACGCAGGGTGACGCTCGTGCCCGAGCGCGACCTCATCGGTGATACTCGCCGGAGAGCCGGTAGGCTGCCTGCGGATCACCGGGGTCGCCTTGATCGACTGCAACACCTCCAGCAGTTCGCTGAGCGCCTCACTCCGTGGGTGGCTGCACAGCAGCCTATGGTCCTCGGGGTCCAGATAGTGTGCATAGCACGGCCACGCACCGTAAAGAATTCGCGCGATCTCAGCGCGCCCAATGTCATCGGTCTTCGTCATCGCATCTTCTCTCTTTCACTTGATGGTTCACGCGCGTACGGACCTCGCCCGTGGCGCGTGCTTTGTGCTGCTCCCCGGCTCGCCGGTATCGCCGGGCAGAAGCGAGATGTCTCCTCTGCGTCGCTCGCGGCGGTGAAGCGCGACGCGGGTTTACATGCGTCGGCGTGCCGTGATGCCAGGGGCTCCCAGGAGCCGGCGGTGTGCCGCTGGCCCAGGCCGCAGTTCTGCCGGGGATAGATCGCGCGTTGCGCGAGAAGGGCCTGGTCAGCTGCGTGTCAGTGCGGCCGGCGTCGCGTCCGCGCTGAGGGGCGCGAATCGGACTGTCGCCTCGTATACGGCTGCGCGGTGGCGTTCGGTGTCGAGGTCGACCAGTTCGACCGGTCGTATCGGGATCTCGCTGTTGAGCAAGTCGGCCATATCCGCTGCGAGCTGCGCTTCGGTCTCGGCGAGCAGGACCGCCTCATCGCCAGACTCCTCAACGATGCCCGCAAAGCGCGGACACCACGCGCCGGGGGCGTCAGGGTCTCGCGCGAGATCCTCCTCCACGTAGCTTCGGCCCCAATCGGTGTACGCGCGTCGAGCGAGAAGCTCATGCAAGCACCGCAATCGCCGGCGGACGCTGCCGATCCTGCCTTCACTGTTGTAGAAGTACGGCGAGAGGCGAGTGTCTCCGGCGAGGTAGAGGCCGCGCAGCCGCTCAAGCGCGACGCCAGCGAAGGCCTCCATGCCTGTTTCAGAGAACCGTGGTGTCTGCTCCCAGCAGATCCGAAGCCCGGTGAACGGAATCTCACCAACGCTTCCGTCGTTGGGCGACGGGACCCAAATGTGGTTGGCGAGCTCAGCCTCGTAGCGGCTTGGTAGACACCGGCCCTCGTCGATATCGAGCCCTGCGGACTTTCCAGTGATCCGCAGTACCACGAGCCCCTCTGCCCCGGTGTCGCTTGAGACACTCCACTCGTAGGTGATCGCCCGGGGGGCGTGGCGTTCACCAGTGGGGTTCGGCAGCCCACTGGTGAGGTCGATCGTGTCCTCGAAGCCCGCCGGTAGATCACTGCACTCGCCTGTGCTCGGGTTGACGCTGAGGATCACGGCGAGGCCACCGAGCCACTCACCGGGTTTGAGGCTCGCCGCGAGGAGTCGCGTGGCACGCGGGTTGCGCTCCAATCGATTGGGCGTCCCCCCAGGAACACGCCCCTGGATCGTGGTGTCCCGCCGGTAAGGGATCACCCGAGCGAAGGCCTGAAGATCCCCCTTTTCAATGCTGCTGCGGGTCATCTCCTGCGCCAGGTCGAACGGGATCAGCAGGACACTGAACTCGCTCGTGGCTCCTAGCGTGCTTGATTTGCTCATAACGGGTTCCTTTATTCAGGTCGCACGGGCGCACCGTGCAACGGTGGAGGCCCCACCCCGCGATGTCGCAAAAGAGACATCAACAGGCGGGGGGTGTGGCGTGCTTAGGGTCGCCGCTGGCTGTAGAGCAGCGACTTCCAGACGCGCACAGGACGCGAATGGTTCTCGGGGCGCGTGGATGGGCGGTGCTTGTCGGTTCGCTCGATAAGCCCTTTCGCGCGGGCGCGCGTGAGCGCGTTGCCAATCATCCGGCTCTCGCGCGGTGGCATCGTTATCGCCGCCCACACGTCATCGCCGGTAATCTCCGGCTGGGTGCTTGCCAGGCACTGAAGCGCCTCATGCGTAGAGTCCATCCACGCTTTATCCGCGGCCTGCTGCGCGACGTCAGACACCCGCGGCTTGACCCGCAGGGCGGGGAGCCCAAGCGCGCTACATGGCACCCCGTCGCTGGTGTACCAGTTGCCGTCATCGGCAAGCTCCACGAGGGTCGCTCCTTCGCTGTCCAGCAGACGACGCCCATCCAAACGTACAAGCGTCGTCTCTTGCTCGATCTCAGACCCGGTGAACGTCACGGTCGCACCGCATCCCGGCTGGGATCTTGGGGTGAGAGCCGCTCGCGTTCGCAGTCCATCTCCCGTTGCACGGCCTGCATCGCGCGAGCGCATATCTCTGGGCTCTCGAGGTCGGCTTCGGCGAGCAACGCATCCGCTTCGGCGCCAAGCGGATCGTCCTCCTCACGGAAGCGTTGGCTGTCGAGGATCGGCATCTCGTGGTGGTAGCCGATGCTGAACCCGGCCTGCTCCAGTTCTCTACCACTGCATAGCAGTTGCTCGGCATCAGGATCGGGGCTTGCCTGTCCATAGGCGATCATGGTTACCTGCCTTTCACTTGTTGGATGGGGAATGGTGTTCAATCAAGAGGGCCGGACCAGCAATGGCGCGACCCAAGGTGAACACGCACACAACCGGGGCTTTCGCGCTTTACGCGGCGGCTGGGTTGCGGCGTGTTACACGAGGTGACGGCATCGTTCGCGGACTTCGGTAGCGACGATGTGAAACAATGTTTTGTTGGCGGATAGCGCGTCGCCGCAGATACCGCGAGTCCTCAGCGCCCACAGGTCATAGATCGTTCCCTGTGCTTCGCAGTGAGAGCTATGGCAGTTGAATACGTACTCGCTGACGCTGCAGGACGCCTTACGGTCCGGGTGCGCTGGCGAGGGACAATGGATGTTGCCGCTGGCGGGCAGCTCGATACCTGCGAGCAGCGGGAAGTAGACGGCGGCCGGGATCAGCCGGTACGGGTCGGGGTTTCTGCTCCTCAGGTCGCGGCGGCGTATCGGCCGGGCATTCGGCGGGTCGGGTAGCCCACCGATCAACGCCTGGATGTCATAGGGCGCGAGATGATGGTCGACGCGGACGATCCGGGCGTGCCGTCCGGTCTTCATGTTGCGTGTGCCCGCCAGGCGCAGCACGCGGGCACGCTCGCGGCACTTACGGTCGGCGATGTAGACTTTCTTGGCGTCCTGGCAAGTCTCACCGAGGTGATGGATGAGACGCAGGTTCCACCGCTCGATCCAATCAACGACCTTGCTGTTGGTGATCGCCCGGCCGGTCTTCAGGTCGCGGTACCCAATGATCCGCGGCCTGCCTTTCTTGCCAGTCCTCTGTGTCAGCTCCCGCGCGTTGAGGTGCTCTCGCCCGGTATCGCGGTCGATGACAGTCCGCGCGACCTGTGGGCGACTGAGCAGCCAGATGAGATGACGATGCCCGTCGTTTCTGCTGTCACTCGCCCCGCCGGCGGTCGCGATCTCAAGGTGCGCTGGACGTCGCGCGAGGAGCCGGTCGATGTCCTGCTCGTAACCAGGCGGGTCGATGTCCATCCACAAGCATCGCGTCCACCGCACATCCTCCTTTTCGGCTTTGCGTACGACACGCGGCGCGACACCGACGAAGACCTCTTCCTCCGCCTGGTCGTGCATCGCAGCGAGCCCCAATAGCGGGTTACGCCACGACGGGCCGCCGCGGCCGCCGCCGGGCAGGAAGTGATCGCGGTCGCTGCGGGTACGGATCTTCAGCTCGCCGTCGCTCGCGCGGGCACCAGCCGCGATCTCCACATATCCCGTGGTAGCGGCGTGAAGGAACTCCAGGTGAAGCGCGCGATGCCCGCTCGCTGACAGCTCGGTGCTCTCCTCGCTGCCATCGCAGCGCACGATCGTGATAGCGAGCATCGGCTCGCCCTCGGCCGCGGGGCGCTTGTGGAGATTCTCAGCGAATGCTGTTGTCATGGTTGCTCCCCGGTCGTCGGTTTATGCCGCGATCGCCGCCAGACCCCCAGCGGCTCGTGCTGTCACTTCCCCCCCGGCCCGCTGAAACCAGTCGGGCTCCGCGAGCGTCTTGGCGTCGCCTGCCGCGGCCTGTGCGGCACGTTTGGCGTCGCGGCGGATCTTCACCAGACGCTCCTCGGTTTCCCTGGGGAGCGGGCTCTCAAGACGCTCCCCGCGCGTGTATGCGCACTGGTCGGCGACATACTCCACCGCGAGCGCGACCGCCTCCGGGAGACCTTCCCCGGCACCATCCAGACGATCCACGACAAGCCCTGTTTTCACCCCACGGGTCACAAAGGGTGTGTCGTAGACGAACCACACCCCGGTCGCGTCGAGCGCGATCAGCGCCTGACGCTTCGCCCCGTCAAGCGCGGTGTATGGGATACCGAGCGCGCTCCCCGGCGGGCTGGTGCTCTTCGACGACGGTGTCATAGGCCTGGCACCTCCCTCGGCTCGCGGCCGAGCGCACGAGCGATACTGGCCGCCCCTCTCACAACTGATGGTCTGGGTCGCACGCGTGGACCCTGCATAGGGCGTGACGCCGAGCAGCCGTCTGCCTTGCGTGAGATCGCGGATCTGCGCGTCCGCTAGCACGGATCGCTCGCTGAGCCACGGACGCGACCGCAGCGCCGTCGCGAGCATCTCACGAACAGGCTGGTTGGGGACGTGGCTGCCTCGCGCGAGCTTGTTCCACTCGCGCCGCGTCAAACGCGACAGCGACGCCTCCTGCCCTGGGGTCTCAGGCTCCGCCTGCCGCGCGCGGCGTTGCAGCTCGCGGCGAAGTTCGAGCGCGACAACGACCACACTCAAACTCACACGCTCGCTGATCTCTCCCAGCGTCTCGCCCTGCTCGTGCAGGCTGACGATCGCCGCGAGCGCTTCGGGCTCCAAGCGCGCCGGCAGCTCCTCGAGCAGCTCAAGCTGCAGCTCCTCGCGAGCGCTCAGCCCTACGCCCAATCCCCGCGAAGGGGACGGCGGTTGTGTTGTAGTCAACAAGGTCATAAGCACCTCCATCGGTCAGTTACATGTCGAGCCAGGAAGCGATTCACCCCCGGCAGATCTGCACGCGCCGCCAGCCGCTGCCTAACCCCGAGGCCGGCTCGGCCGCTCGCTGCTCACCCACCCGTGGGCTCAGCACTGCCAGCAGCCTGCGAAGCGCCGGGTATGTCCTGCGCCTCTGGCTGCTGAGCCGCCGGCGTCTGGCGCGGCTGCACCTTCTCCACGCGCAGCCGGTACCCCCACGGGCGCCGGGCACGCAACCAACGCAGCGCACGGCCAGCCCACCCAGGGAACTCCCCATCACGCATCCACCGCCACAAAAGCCAAAGGCTGAGCCCGTACACAAACGGTGCGGCGAGGATCGCCACGACCACCAGCCCCGCGAACGGGTACAACACAAGCGCCGCGGGCAAAGCGAACAAGCCAACCAGCACACCGTGTTCACTGCGACTGACATCTGCGACCAGGACAAGCCCGATCACCATCAACGCGAATCGCCTACGCATCAGAGGAATCCTTTCTTCCCGCTCCACACGGGAATCGATTAGCCACCCCCCGCACGGCTCACACCGGGCACGGGAATAGGCACAGCACGCGAGAACAACCACGGCCGACGACGGTAAAAAAAATCCGGCCGCCGCCCCCGGCGCGGGCTGACGCCCGCTCACGGGCGCGGCTGACGTCCCCGCACCATCCTGGGGAATGCCTCCCGGAACACCCACAGAGCCCGGGCACTGAGAGCCTGCTCTCACCCTGCGTGGCGCCGGTGTTGCAGTGATCGCAGGCTTCGGTGTAGGTTCCTGGTCGAGGGTCGAGTTTTCAGGGGGTGATCGAGCCTGGGGGTATGACGGGCTGCTCAGGCGTACACGCCGATCTCAGCGTTCACCTGGCCGATCTGGAGCTGCCCGCCTTGCTGGCGTCGGATACGGCGGCGCACGTGAGGGTTCACGGGGGCAGGCGCGTTGCAGTCGACGACGCGCAGCGCCGCCTCAATACCCGCCGCCATACCGTGATAGATGAGTACCAGCCGTCCGTGCTGGTCAGTCGTGCGGATGTCCACTGTGGTCGTCATCTGAGTCTGCCTTTCTGGTTAGGGGGAATGTGAGCCCGCCCGCTTTCGGACAGGGGTTCTCGGGGCCGCGCTACTCAGGCGACCCGAAGGTGTGGTGCGATGCAGAGGCCCGTTGGTGAGCGAACCTCGAACTGGAAGCGGCAGGCTGCTAGCCGACGGTGTGCCGGTGCGCGCCGTCGACGGCGTGCTTGGTCTGTGCGACGAACCTCACGCGCTGCTGCTCGCCGAGGAGCAGCGCGGTACCCGCACGGTCCAGCAGCGACGCACCGGTCGCGGCGGCAAGAGACTGGATCGCTGCGACCCTGGCGGCCTCGTGCCAGTCGCCGTCCACAGCGCGGCTCCTCGCGTCACTCACGGCGATGAACGCGTTCGCTGCGATGATGCGCAGCTCCTGCGCCAGCTCTGCCATCGAGCGCTGGTCGTGACCGGTGAGCGCAAGGCGAAGGGCCTGCGAGAAGTAGCGCTGCTGCACGACCTCGCGCTGCAGACGCCGCGGTGGGCTCCCCAAGGACACGGTCATGATGGGTCTCCCCCGGTGTGCACCGGGATCGTTTCGGATGGGCGGGGCAGGAACAGGCCGGGGATACGCCTGGGCCTGCATGGTGGTGAGTCCTCGGTCGCCTCGGTGGGCTGGACGGTGATCCGTAGATGCCGCTCGGCGCTGAAGGACCCCTCGTACTCGATCGCGAGCCCGGCCCGCGGGCGGCGTTCGAGCACACTCCCGAGAACCTGGTCGACCGCCCACGGTGCGAGCCGGGCGCTCAGCGCTTCACGGACAGCGCGATCGAAGTCGCCGCGGGCGGTGCTCTGGCGTACCCCGTCCTCCTGCTCGACGCGGATCGTGGTGACTGTGACCGCGACCTGCCTGCCGGCGGCCGGGTCGTTGGGTAGAGATGACATCGACTGCTCCCTTCGGGTTGTTCGGGTACGCGACGCGGTGTCGCGAGACGCATTGATGGCTTGTGTTGAATGGCACAACTAGGGGTGAATCACTGCACCAAGGGGACGTGAAGGCCACGAGTCGCGAGATGGCCTGACGGGGCGTGGTGCGCTGAGAGCCAGACGGCCGGGACCACGAAGGAGACGGACGCAAAAGGGCCTGGCGGTCGCGCTTGAGGCTATGAGCTACCCGGGTGATGCGAGCCCCGACATGCGGGGGAGCCAGACGCGAGGGTCATGACTTGAAAAGAGGATCGGGACCGTAACAGCGGGGTGTAGTGCGCTCCCACCAACCACGACCACTGGACAGCCACCCCGCAGCCACCAGAGACGCGCAGTGAACAAGGGGAGAGGATGCTGAGGACCCTGGGAGCAGCCACCAGAACCACCGGGATCACCACCCTCCCCCACAGGAGGGTCAGCAGAGGGAACCGCAGGCCGCCAGGAACCACCGACACCAGAGAGAGGAAAAGACCTCTCGGTCCCGACCTATATCCCTCACCGTGTCCTACCCCGCCGCTAATCAGCCCCGAAGCCCCGCCGTTACTGGACTTTTCCCTTCCCCGCACCATCTCGCCGAGGCCTATTAGCGGCGGACTACGCCACCAACGGCCTCCTACCCCGCCGCTGATACCGTTTCCCGCCTCACCAAGCCAGATTCGCAGAATCCGCGCGACCGATTAGCGGCGGGGTAGGAGGCATTAGCGGCGGGGTAAACGCCTCCAACGGCAGACCCCCGATTTGTCTTTCCAACCTACCTGGTAGACATGGCTCACTCCGTACGTGCTGACCAGTTCCTCCATGAACCCACCGGCGCCGACCGGTCGGCGCGAACCAGGCGAAGCAGCTACCTTGTTTGGCGATGTACGCGGACGGAAGCATCGGATCAGCAATACGTCTGTTGGTCGCCTCGACAGTCGAGGAGCACAACAGGATGGAAGCCGCGTTGCAACGCGCACAGGCGGCGGCCCGGTCTTCGATTGAGCACGATCTGACACGCCCGCATCTACCTGAGATCGAGGACCGCTACACCGAGCTGGTCACGCTCGGCGAGCCAGACACGGCACCTGCACCCGCCTACGGCACCTGGCTGCTGGTGCTTTCGCATCTCGCCCCCGACGAGCAACGCGAGCTGCAAACGACCTACGAAGAACTACAGCGAGGCGCTGAGGTCGCGCTCGAGGACGGGGGGCAGCACACAAGCGATGCCGAAGCCGTCGTCCGGGCGCTCTTGCCCGTAGAAGGTCTGCTCGCTGAGTTGCCGCACACGACGCTTGAGCGCCCCGTCGGCCCGGACGATCACGACCTGCGCCGGCGCACGCTATCCATCGAGGTCGTATGGAGGACACCGGACGGCGGACTCCCCGACGACTCCGAGCTGCGCGTTTTCTGGCGTGACCGCTACGACACCGAAGTGGCGAACATGACGCTCGCGGTGTATTCAGGGGACGCCTGCTGGATCCTTGAGATCACCGACCCCGCACCCGGGCGGTCTGTAAGCCTCGTGGTGGTGAGGGGTTCATCGTCTGCTTCCCTCCTGGCACGCACCGGCCTTGACCGCGCGCTTGCATGGGCTAACGAGGAGCTGGGCGACCAGTACGTCATCGCCAGCGCACGCCACCAAAACGGCCCGGCTTCGTCCTGACCGCGCGTTCGTCGCTCGCGGGTTGCGGACGGTATTAGCTGATGGTCGGTGGTGGTGGCGGCAGAGATGAGCGTGTCGAGCTGGCGAAGGATGAGGTCGGGAATCGGGAGGGGCGTTTCGGATCCGGTCGGTGGGTTGATCCGCCGGGGTTCGGGTCGATCACGCGTTCATGCTCCGATGCGATTACGCTTGGACCCTGCGCGGCCGGGTGCAAGGGCGAGATGCGCTATCGCCTCACTCGTCCGTAGCCTGTGGCCATGAGACAGGTCGCGCCATTACTCGATGAGCTCCATCGACTAGCTGATGCGAATCCTCAGGCTCGGGGGTATGGCTTGGAGGCACTCGTTGGCCGCCTGTTTCGTAGCGCTCATTTTCGGATCGATCGCAACCCCGGGTTGGCACGGCCGCGGCAGACTGATCTCCTCGCCGAGGGAAGCGGTGCAACCTTCCTGATCGAGACGAAGTGGCGAAAGCAGCCGGCAACCGTTGCCGACATCGACGCGCTCCGGGGTCGGCTGGATCGATCGCAGAGCGGCGTGATCGGCGTACTGATCAGCCTCAGTGGGTTCACCGCCACGGCCCTCACTGCTGTCTTGGAACGCCGGGATCGGCCAGTCCTGTTGCTAGACCGTGCAGACCTTGAGCGCGCTTGTGCCCGTGACTTTGATTTGCGTCGGATGCTGCGCATCAAGCAGGACGCATTGCGCCTACAAGCTGAGGTGCTTGTCGGGTCGCAAGAACCGTCATTCCAGCGACCTACGAGTTCTTCAGACTCGCCGGTAGATGGCGATGCGTTCCTCCTCGCCGCAGACGGGACTCGCATGCCGTGGATTGAAGCGAGCGGCAGCCTTTCGGGCTTCGCTTTCAGCCGGGGACTTAATGACCCCGATTGGGTTTCGGCGCCCGGTGCTGGCGTAACCTTTGACCTGCCGCTGTCCATCCAAACAGTCGATGGGATGGTTCACGCCCTGGGCGAGTTGTCGTCATTGGGTTGGGCCACGGGCGCGGGAACTTGGAGCATCGCGCAATCCGAGACCAACTGGCACGGGATCGGCCCGGCGAGCCTCGCCCAAGCGCTGTTGCGCTGGGGGGATCGTTACGAGGATGCAGGCTCACTCCACCACACCGAGCAGGTCGTTTACCAAGATGTCTGCGATGACGGGTTCTACACGTTGCTTATCGATGTCGCCGCCTCAGAGCCACGTCTGGTCTGGCGATCAGATGTGTCGTTGCAGCTCAGCGGGATCCCGCTGGATCTCGATCCGATCCGAGAGCTATGTCGCACGTTCGATGTTCAGGCCCGTACCCGCTTCCGCCCACAGACCGAGAAGGTGCTGAATAGGGTTTTGCTACGTGAGGGTCGCTCGACAGAAGTTAAGCCGGTTGCGTTCGTTGTGAAGGAGCAGTCAGGACTGCCGCCAGATCGCCGCTTCATGGTTTGCGGTCTGGTGGTCGAGAATCCCTACTGGGCGCGGGCAGATCACGCGCGAGGGGTCGTTGAGGCAATGCCTAGACCCCTGGAAGAAACCGAGTTCTTGGTGTGCGATCTGCTGTCATGGCATCAGCTGGGCAAGAACCTGAAATATCGCCTTGAGATGTGCGAGTGGGCTGGAACTTCGGATGCCCTTGTTGCCCGCATAGTCGTGGACTGGATGGACCCGCGTCGCGCCGGGCCCGCCGATCGTTCGCCACGACGCGAACGATCGAAATGATCATGATCGGACTGCGATGGCGTGAGGATTTCAGCGGCGCGGCGATCGTCTGCGACGACTCCTTCCTCGGCATGTTCAGGCGAGAGCACTGGTGGACAGTCCCAGAAGGGAATCCGTCAGTCGCATGGGTCGCTGCCTTCCTCGACACCGAGACCGAGCAGTACGTCAAGGTGTGCGTCGAATGCCCGGCACAGCCAGCATCCGCCGAGCGAGCCCCTGGGTCCAAGCCGAGATAACCCGATTGAGCTGCTCATAGACCTCCTCGGAGGAGAACTCGGCGATGGCGGGGGTCTTTGTCGCCTCTGGGATCGCAGGCGGCCCCGCGGCAATGGCTAGGCGGGTCTTCTCAAGGATCTCAGGCCCTAGACGACCTCGAGCGGATCGAGTCGCAGCGCGACTCGTCGCTCGCCTACACCATCTGGGTCAAGCTCATGCATGTGCTGAACTGGGCCTACACGGCAGATTCGGCGCTGCAAGCAGCATGGAAGCGCGTGCCCGATGAGCAACAGGCGCTCGCCTCCGAGAACACCGACGTCAAGATCCAGGCGGCTATCGAGGACTGGAAGCAACGGAGATCGCCGGACTGGAAGCCGGACAGGGAGGCAGCCTTCAGGCCTTACGTGCGGCGTCAGTCTGACCCGCACATCTACAAGGACTGGGCGAGCATCGTCGGCGCTGGTGCCTTCCACGAGGAGTTCTTCGAAGGGCTGGCCTGGATCAGCGGCAAGATGCGCCACCAGGCCACTGAGATGCCGATCGAGCTGCGGCAGATGACCCCCGGCGGAGAGGCCCGCTGGAAGTGGAAGCTGGCCAACGCAATCGCCCCCAAGGAGAAGGACAGGGACAAGGCGCGGTCCAAGTACGTTGCCCACCCTGCAGGAGAATGACGTGCTCGGACTCTTGAGCTGGCTCGTCGATGTCTTCGTCGACGCCAAGACGCTCTTGGTCAAATTCATGCGAGAAGCCGAAGAACAAACCTGAGTTCTTGCTAGCCCTAACCACAACACGAACCTCCGGCTCAGACGACTTTTATGCGGCGGTCGTGGCTAGGAGTCGTGCGACCGGGAATCGTTGTAGGGTACGTTATGGCGACAGTTGCAAGCCAATGCCTATTTCACCCTAAAAAGGACGAGGATGCAATCATGACCGATTTCCTGGATGAGAAGCGGCAAGAGATCGTGGATCGGCTGGCAGAGTTGAAGCCCCTGGTGGCGGAGTATCACGATCTGGAAGCGGCCTCTGCCGCGCTCGGTGGCCTGAACGGGGCCGCGACGGCGCCCGTCGCTCGCCAAGTGTCGGGTCGTCGCGGGTCGGGTCGTCCACGCGGTTCGAAAACACGCAGTTCAGGCGTCGCGAAACCCGCCACGGCAGAGCCAAAAGCGCCAGCGGCGCGCCCCACGCGCGGTGGTGCAGGGCGCAAAGTAGGCAGGCGTAAAGGGAGCGGCGCACGCAGCGCGCAGGCACTGGCCTTGGTCGTGGCGCAACCCGGGATCACCATTTCCGAGCTTGCCGCCCGAATGAACATCAAGCAGAATTATCTCTACCGGGTTCTCCCGGCGCTCCAGCAGGAAGGCAAGGTCATCAAGAAGGGCCGCGGCTGGCAAGCAAAACCCTAACTCGCGTCCCGAGCGCAGTAGCAACTTGGTGCGGGCGGCCGCTGACTGCGACGTCCGCGTCGATTTGGCATCGCCAGCCATTGGGGTGATTGTCGGCGCGGTGGAGCCAGCGAGGTTATCTGGCTTTGCCTGTTCGGTTGGCGGCGCGGATGCGGTTGGGGAGGAGTTGTACCCGTGCTGGGGAGAGGCCTGGTGTGTTCTCGAGCGCTTGGCGGATGTCGGGTGGTATGGGGGGTAGTGCGAGTACGGCGAGGTCGTTGTTGTAGATGTCGGCCTCGGCCGCGAAGAAGGTGTGCTCGCGTGCGGGGTAGTAGCGCTTGTGCGCGGGGCTGCCGGTGACGCCGATGCTGCCGCGTAGTGTTTCGTCGGCGGCGGTGGCGTAGGCGAGGGCCATCTCGGGGGTGCGGCAGATGAAGAGCACGATGGGTCGTGTGCCTAGCTGCTGGTAGCGGCGCAGCTCTGGCCACCAGGCGGTTAGGAATGCGTCATAGCGTTTGAACTTTGTGATGTTGTATGAGGATCGGTCGGTGAGGTCGAGCTCGAGGATAAGGTCGAAGGTGAGGCCGTGTTGTAGGAGGTTTATGTCGCACGTTGCGTCGGGGTCGAGCCGCATGATGTCCTCGTTGTCGATGTCGAAGATCGCGATGTGCTTGGCGTGTCTGACGTCCTTGAGGGTAAGTCGGTGTCGGCTGCGACCGCTCCCTACCTGTGGTACTGGGCATGTTCCCGCCGGCCAGCGTGGTGTGCGCCACTTCTCTATCGCTTGCTCGCCGAGGAGGCGTCGCAGTTCGATAACCCACGAGAGGGTGTGCAGGTTGTGCCGGATGACTCCGTCCTTCTCGACTTCTTGCTCTCGGAACTCGCGGCTGGGTGGGATCGCGGCGGGCTGGCGAGCCTTGGCGACCTGCATCCCGTAGCGTGTCAGTGAGTAGAGGTATGGTGCTGAGCCGCGTGGCATGTCGCGGAGCACTGCTGGCCAGCGCGCGACGAGCCCTTTGCGTACCAGCTTGTCGTTGAGGCGACCCCGGATCGTGCGCTCGGCTGCGTCGGGCATCACCGCGCGCCTGAGCATCCCTGGTAGCACGAGCCCTACGCGGTCAAGGAGGGCGAGGATCTCGTAGTCCTCGGCGTAGAGGCGTGGCGGGCGCTCGGGTGCCTCGTACTGCTCGGC